>Ga0207753_1000174_pt1 | contig 25710 bp, 23 predicted proteins | sample PonA233FremontCA_2_FD_187273 | JGI IMG/M metagenome (GOLD analysis project Ga0207753, IMG submission 187273) | Salt pond sediment microbial community from Fremont, CA, USA - Pond A23 Sediment 3 (SPAdes) | ecosystem: Environmental > Aquatic > Non-marine Saline and Alkaline > Saline | place: USA... | reverse complement strand
CCTGTTCAAGTACGTGTTCCACCCGATCAACGTCGCCATGGACGCGGTGGCCGGGCGGTTCGCGGACCACATCATCGGCGTCAGCGACCACACGCAAGAACAACTGCGTGACCTGTACCGGTTCGACGAGGACGACTTGACGACCGTTCCACCCGGTATTGACGCTGAGCGATTTCGGCCGACCGACGACGTTCATTCTGCGGTTGATACTGATCGCGAGTCGATCCTCGTGTTGAGTCGGCTGGATCCACGGAAGGGAATCGACAAGGCGATTCGGGCGTTCGCGCAGTTGGACCGGCCCGACGCGGAGCTGTTGATCGCGGGCACCGGGCGGCTGGAGGAGTCGCTGCGGGAGTTGTCTGCGGAGCTCGGCGTGAGCGACGACGTTCGGTTCCTCGGGTTCGTGCCCGACGAGGAGCTGCCAGAGCTCTACTCGTCGGTGGACCTGTTCGTGTTGCCGTCGGAGTACGAAGGGTTCGGCATCGTGTTCATGGAGGCGATGGCGTGCGAGACACCCGTGATCGGAACTGAGGTCGGTGGGGTGCCGACCGCCGTCGACGACGGCGAGACCGGGTATCTGGTGCCGAAAGACGGGATTCAGGAGTTGGGTGCGCGGATGGACGAACTGCTCAATAATTCTGAAGATCACCAACGCAAATCCACAGCCTCGCGTTCATGGGCGAAAGACCACGACTGGAAAGAAATCGCACGCCAGATCGAGTCGGTTTATTATGTAGAACTGAACTAAACGAATTAGCGCCTTGGTATTCGATCATCCAATTTGGCCGTCATGATTAAGTTCCCATAATTTCAAAGTGACTCTATGAAGTTGCTAGTTATCGGTTGGGATGCTGCGACTCAGTCCCACTTATCAGAGTTTGATCTCCCATTCTGGGAGTCACTACCACATAGCGGATCGCTATTGCCTGAATACCCGTTTGATGAAGCGGGATACATCAGTAGTGCTAATGCGTGGACTACCATTTCAACGGGAGCATCGTTCTTCGAACACGGTATGCTCGGGTTCGTGTATGGAAAGTACTCAGAGCATCCCCTTTCCGGTATTATTCAACGAATTGCTACTCAGCAACAACTTCCACCCTTATTCCGCCGGATTCTAATCGGGCGCGTACTCGGTGGGATCGGTTCAGGTGAAAAAGGAAAGAAAGGAAAGAAGGTTGATAGCACTGATATCGAGTACAAGCGGGCGTGGGAGTATCTTGACTGTGAAGCGTTAGTATATGGGCTCCCGCTGACGTATCCGACTTGGGAAACAAATGGAGTGGTAGTTTCTGGAATCCCAGCTCCGAGTGCTGACGAAGCGGACCAGCCTGTCGTCTACCCTGAAGAGTACGAGAATTTTGTTTATAACGGCGGAAATGCCGGTTACTACGTAGATATGGAATCGCCCGTCAACGACCAAACTATCGACGAAAGTGAATTCTGTAGGACACATCAAGAACGGATGGAAGCGAATACCAGGAAATACATAGACCTCCATCAGGAAGTCGCCGATGATACGTCTCCAGAGTTCGGCTTCCTAATGCTCAGAGGTCTTGACGATATTATGCACGCAACGAGCAATACTAATTTATTGAGGGAGTCATATGAACTGATCGATCAACTCACCAAGGAGATAGTTGAAGAAATTGACCCTGATGCCCTTATCGTACTCTCTGATCACGGGATGCGTCCGTCATCCCGTTTCCGATTCGACAAGGACATGCGAATGGATCATGACACCAGAGAAGGCGTCTGGGGGGGCACCAAACCGTTTGATATAGAACGACATACAGATGTTACGCCCGCGATATTGGACCATTTCGGAGTAGATCAAAATGTACCGGAAGCGCGTGAATCAACTGATCCCATTACATCTGAGGGGGATAAAGAAGCGATTCATGAACATCTAGAAGATCTCGGTTACGCATGACACAGAGTAAAATAGGCAGTATGAGTAAAATCATGAATAAGGTAAACAGACTATGCAGCCAGTAGTACTCAACGCTCTTGATCAGTTCAGAGGCAAGATTGAGTATTTTTTAATTGCTATCGGGTCAACTCTCGCATATCTGCTGTTCAGAATTGGGTTTTATTCAATTGGTTTGCCTATAACTGGGATAGTGCTAGGCGCGATATTTTCACTTGGTGCTCAGAGATTCGAACGTGACTCCGTAGCTCCGGACCGATGGATATCCGACATTAATATTCGAATTTCGGTTATCATGGCTTCAATATACGTTACAGGGGTAATAGTCACGTATCGATTTTATACGTACGAGATGCCCGCAATTCATTATATTCTATTCGCGGTGTACGTCGGCTATATTACGTTGGAGATATCTCAAGGGCAATCACAGCGGCGTGTCATCCCACATATTCTGATATTGTGTTTCGTAACCTACTGGAGTAACCAGTTCGCTTTCCCGGCAGGTGCATTTCAGCCGGATACATGGGGCGAGGCAGTACCAATAATCGATCAGACCCTGTCGGAGTCCACCCCATCATTTGAGATATTCTATCAATCTCTCGGAGCTCTCAATCTCTCTTTTGTTTCCACGTTCAAGCTAGTAGGAGACTTTGGGACGTTCACAGCATACGCACTACTAGCAACGTTAGTATTAACGGGGACTATACTCATAATCTCGCTACTCCCGAAAGCGCTTCCAAGTATTCCCGAACAGGTGGGGCTCTACGCCGCACTAATCTTCGGAATCAGCGGTTGGATGCTTGGTCGAGGTTTCCGACCGAATAAACTCAATTTCTTTTATTCATTAATTCTTTTGCTTGGAGTTAGTTTGTTGTACCTGTTCAGTACTTCCAATCGTCCAAGAGACGGACGTTGGATATTAATTACTATTCTTGCTGGATCCGCCTTGGTATTCGGTCATCGGTATAGCGCCGGTGCTGGGCTATTCCTGCTGTTTTCCATTTTTATATTCTCCGTTCTACAACGAACTATACTGAATAAGCAGTATCTAGATCTGAAGACGACTGAAGGGACAGCCCTGTTTGGAGGATACTTGATCAGTGTGATGGCTAACCCGTTTCACCAAGGCCCACTACTTAGAAGATTAACAGATACGATACTAATTGTAGTCGGTACAGCAGCTTCATCTACATCTGCTTACAGCACCAATGCTGGAGGTCCAGGCCGATACTCGAGTCTTACGTTAGACATCCTCGCAATAAGTACGGCCGCTCAGACGCTACTGTTCGCAATGGTCATTTTCGGTTTTTGCTTATGTTTCCGAAAAAAAGAGTGGGAATATGACTTCGTTACTGTTTGGGTCGCTATCATTTCTACATTCCTGATTTTTGCTGTGCTCCAGAATAGTGCCGACACGTCTCCACAGCGTTTCTATTCCCAACTGATTCTCTTCGGTTTCAATATTTTTGCTGCCGCTGGACTCTATTATCGATTTAATAATATCCATGTGAATTTGCGAACGATTGGAGTGGTCTTAGTGATTATTACTTTCGGAATATTTAGTTTAATCTCACCAGTTGCTCATTTAAATACAAGTCCTATGGGAGATGAGATTCCTCACAGTCCCAAATACGTAACAGAACAGTCTGAAAGCGGCGCAGACTGGTCGGAACGATATTCAATTGAATTAGTTTCTCCGCCGATTACCCAAACGGGATCAACAACGGGACGAATTGAAACCTCTGATCTGCCGGATAGCGCGTTCTATATGTATGAAGAGCGCAGGATGGGTGAGTCTGGAGCGATAGCTGCTGGTGGGCGAACCTTGGGCGGGCGAACTTGGGTGTTTGTTTCCCCTCCTACGTATGAAACTGAATCAGTTATGTATTCTAATGGTGACACGTATATACTTCAAAAAGTAAGTAAACGTATGAGATAGTATGTGAATATGTTTGATCTGGTTGTATCCGTGTCAATATATACGCATCCAGCTATATTTTAGATATACTACAATTTTAGTCGTGATCCATTCGATATATTAGGTGTACAATTATTTTAACTCACTGATTAGCGACTCAAATTCTCTTCTAAACTTTTCTTTTCTAGACATGTGATCAAACGTTCTTCCTTTTGATTCAGATATCCTTGATAAACGTTCTCGTTCGTGTTCCGGCATATCGAAGTATTCAGTAATAGCATCCGCAAACGGTTTTACAGACCGTTCTACTACCATATCCTCACTAATTTCTTGAACCACTGATCTATCACCTGTTCGTTCAGTAACAATAGATGGTAGTCCCAGTCGTAATGCTTCTAACACACTGACAGGAAAAGCATCCATTCGAGCCGCATGGAGATGTAGCGCCGACTCTGCGAGCTTCTTGGGTAGATCTTCGACGTATCCGCAAGCCGTGATTCCGGGTTCATTATTTAGCGCTTCTGGATACCCGTCCCCAACTAAGTATAACTCAGCTGTGGGATGTACGTTTCGGACTTGTGACCAAACATCAGATAGAATATCTTGGCCTTTGTACCAACTGTATGTTCCTACAGTAACAGCTGATTTTTTTTTGAGTGACGGTGAGAGGTTGCCAAGTTGTTCATACATATTAGGATCAATATACGGATGAGCGATACGTACTGGTGCGTCAACTAGGGTTCTAACTGATTCAGCTACAAGTTCAGAGACAGCGATTACTCCATCGATATATCTGTCAAATATCCTCTCCATCATACCGACACCGTAATTGCTTATCATCCGGTTAATTACTGCCTGGTCCATCGGCTCACGGCGCCGTATCTCATCGATCGACGTGTCAGCAGCTAGGTATATGAGATTTGAATCCCTTACAATTTGATTTGCCAGAGCACCGTATAGAGACCGCGTTCCCTCAGCGATATAAATGTCATATTTATCAATATTTATGCCGTTCAGGACTTCAGCCGGAATAGATCCAGCTGGAACACCCATAGAAGCTTGGTCGATCCGATACGTATCTGCGTCAATCGCCTCAGCAAAACCTTGATGAGCAGGGTGAGGGCTATCTCCCCGATAGAGCATTACGATCTGCATATGATATTCTAGACGTAACCCAAACTCTCTAGCCGATCTTGAACATTGGTGTCAGTATCGGTTGATGAGTCTGTACTTGATGATCCACTCTTGATTTCCCTGCGGTCTCCATTACTTTGTACCTCCAACCAAGGAACATTTACCAGCTCATCGGTCCAGATTCCCGGTGGATGACCCCACTCACGGATCGGAATCGGCCTTGAGCGTTCCGCGAACATATTGCCGTGGTCCGAGGTCACTACTGATTTTCCCGATATATTTTCTACTAACTCTTCAACATTAGGTAATACCATTCGGAGGTTATCTGCATATGCCTCCCAGATTTGATCCCGATCAACATCAACTTCTCCGGTGAGAATTTTCATCCAAGTTGTTAAATTATTAGGTGAATCAGCCCCGATATGTCCTTTGTCAAAGGACGTATCAGATTTTATGAATGGATAGTGGGGTTGCATATAATGAACAATCAACCGCTTATTCGGATATTGTTCAACCGCTTGTAGAGCTTCTTTTGTAACGACATCCGGGAGAACCGTTTGAGACTCTTTATTCCACGTGTCCCCACTCCAGAGGTTAATAACATCGTGAAATTTCACATCAACCTCGTCTCGGTGGCGGTATAGCATCGGATTCGTAGTTACGTACACTGTGTCAGAGAGATCTCGACCATGGAAGTTTCCACGAAGAAACTCAGGTGTAGCAGCACCTCGAGATTCGACCTCGCGCAGTGTGCCAGGGATATTGTTTATTTCTTTGAACAAGTCATATCGACACGCATCAAGAATAACTAGATTATCCCAGTCTTGGCTTATAAAATTGATTCCGTTTGGATTGTAATCGACACTCGTTCTTAGTTGATTGTACGCTTGTGACAATTTCCGAGCGAGAAGCACCGGGTTTTTGAAACCCAAGAGAATTTGACTTGTGTTCATTTGGATATCTAAGCGTATGATTTGGGATCATATCATTATTTCGGTTCACTAGATGAGAAGTACACCGGTACTGGCCATATTATAAAATAATATGAAGGCTAACTCATAGAATGTTACAGACTCACATTAGCCAACGCAACTGAGACACAGTTGTGCTAATATATTATCATTGGCCCAAAGAATATGTACGGAACCCAAATTAATACAAGAATACAACTACAGTATTAATTCTGGACAGGACAAATTAATAACGAATCAGTTTGGTGAGATTGTGATAGACGGTTGCCCTATTTTGACCCATAACGACCCGTCAGTCACTTGTCCGATTTCGTCCCACCAGTACCATCCAGCTGGTTTATTTTCTGAACCATCGTGAAAACGCATTTGAGTATGTTCATCTCCAACATTTTCAGCAGTATTAGAGTCGGATAGGTTCGCGGGGTTATTCGTAGCGATTGAGCCGAGATTCAGCAGTGTCGGTGATTGGAAATTCCATCTATCGTTTCCGCCACCACCCGGGATTTTATATCCTTTCTTTCCACTAGCGCTAACCATTCCCATTCCAGATCCCCCCTGGTTAAAGAATACATCGGTGTATCGATTATTAATAATCCCACCACCATCTCCAAGTAAATTATCGCCGGATCCAGTAAGCCGAGCCGTGAAAGGTGGGGGCGTCTGTGCTCCCCCCTCAAACTGAATATCTACACTGTCTGTAGTTCCACCTTCGGACTCCCAATGAATATCCGTTCCTTCAAGATACCCCTCTGCCCACCACCCCCATCCATCTTTCGGCAGATTACCCGTATGGTAGATCTCGCCGCCGTGGAACCCGGCGCCGCCCTGATAAATCGTCACTTTGCCCCCCTTTCCGCTTCCCCAATCGTGTGTTAATCGCATCCCACGCATACTACCACCCCCAGTGTCGGAGTCTAAGTACGAACCTCCAAGACATAAGTAACAGAAGTCCACAGTGTCAGAGTCGGCTCCACCGGACAGATTGAGTCCTTCTGACCAAAACTCCGGGTTACGTACATAAATACCAGCCCGTACGTTTGTCATCATATCCGGTTTGATATTATGATTCCAAGCATCAGTAAGTCGGAACGATGAGGAGCCGGCCTCTACCGCCGGCGCATGATCTGGAACACTGTTGGTTTGGACAGAACTCCCAGCAGCCTTACCTGGGCCTTCAAACCTCCCGCCAACCCAACTCATCGTATACGGGGTCAGATTCGGACCGTCATCCCTGTAGTGCGTTTTAATATCGATAGCAGGGTCTGACATGTGCAAAATAGTTGCCTCGTGAGCTTCTACACGTAAGTTGTTATCACGCTCAGCAGGGTCGAACACGAATGGCTCGTTCCATTCATAAGTCACGCCTGGCTTGAGTTGAACAAGACCACCTCCAGAAGCAGCATCACGGAATGAATCGATGTCCGTCCCTGCTGGTGTTTTAATGTTATTTACGTTTTCCGCACTAAGTGTACTTACTTTCCGATCAGTTAGTACCCATGTATCGCCGTTCCCGTGATATACTGCTCCAGAGTCAGTCGCTTCGTACTTATGATCAACTTTCGGTTCATACTCTCCTTTATTAGCTTCTGTATCTCGGATCTCAACGTCACTATCAAGACGATCAAAATTTTCGTTTAGTGGGATGTGCCAATTAGTCGTCCCTTCTGCCGGCCGATTGTATCCGTGATTTGGTGTTTCAGTCATTAACACTCACTTTTATGCAGATTCGGTATATATTTGAATGCCACGGACAAATTATTTTTTTAGATAATAGCGAAGATAATATCAACTTTAGATACGAATGACATGGAAATCAGAACAGCGTCGAACGTGTTTTATGTGAAATAAACCGCTGAAATATCACTTCTCAAACTGTTTCAGCAGCGCTGAAGCAGAAACTCCTGACGAGTGGCTCAGATCGTTTGCCTTCGCATGGAATCAGTTTATCTGAACACCACGACAACACATAGATTAGTATTGATAAGGTATGTCTTTCCTGAGTTTACTCAAGAATAATCCGATCACTTTTTATTCCTATGCTATTATATATACGATGGAACATCCATACTTATCCGCAAAACATGATTTGAAGCTTTATTCCAAACAACTTTCGAGAGATATACTAAATTATGATTAAATTTCTACAGCAACTATACAATCGGTTGACTACAAATGGATCAACCGAAGAACAGGCGATCCAAGGTGGTATCTGGGTCGCAGCGATCAACGTTGGAGATCGGTTATTGCAACTGGGAAAGGTAGTGGTCCTTGCCCGGATACTCTCTCCGGGAGCATTTGGTTTGCTTGGAATCGCCCTTCTAGTTCTATCGGGACTCCGTCGCTTCTCAAATCTTGGATTCGATGAGGCATTGATCCAGCATAAAGAGGAGAACGTTGACGAATATCTAAATACGGCTTGGCTGGTTAAAATTGCTCGAGGGATTCTAATTGCAGGAATCGCATTTTCTGCTGCTCCGTATCTAGCGACATTCTTCAATGAGCCGCAGGCATCACCTCTCATTCGAGTGATCGGAATTGTCAATCTAATCTTGGCCCTTCGAAATCCTGCAATTGTATACTTTCGGAAGGATCTCAACTTCCACAAGGAGTTCGGATATAAGATTAGTGCTCGGCTGGCAGATTTCTTTGTTGCTGTTGGTTTTGCTCTCGTCTATCGGAGTGTTTGGGCGCTAATAGCTGGTATTGCTGCAATGAACCTTGTTCAGTTCATGCTCTCCTATCTTATACTTGATTACAGGCCAAAATTTGAGTTTAAACTCTCATATGCGCAGGAGATGTTTATATTCGGAAAATGGATGTTCGCTCAGGCAGTACTTGGATTCCTCCTCATTGATGGGGATGATGCGTTTGTTGGCTGGTTCTTTACTGCATCAGCCCTTGGGTACTATCAAATTGCATACCGATATTCTAATGCTCCAGCTACAGAAATAACACAGGTTATTCGTAGAGTTGCATTTCCGGCTTTCTCGAAAGTACAAGGTGAGATCGACAAATTACGTTCTGGTTTCTTTCGAGTTGTACATCTAACTGCGATGATCTCATTTCCAATGGCTGCTGGTATAATTGTGATCGCACCACAATTTGTTCCCGTTATATTCGGCTCACAGTGGGAACCCATGATCCCTCTTATGCAGGTGCTTGCCTTCTGGGGGGCATCTCGGTCCCTAGCCGACAATTTCAGAGCGGTGTTCAAAGCAGTTGGTCACCCCGAATACATTTCGTACATATTGGTAGTACAAATAACCTGCGTCGCGGTAGGCATATATCCTGCTGCCGGACATTTTGGGGTTGTTGGGGTAGCTTCTGTTATCGCGGGTCAGGCACTCCTATCAATTCCTATTGGAGTCTATATTACTCTGAGAATTATTGATGGAAGTGCTACAAAGTACCTACGTCTGATTCTTCTTCCCGCTATTACAAGCACTCTAATGATTATTACTGTATTTGGAATCGATCAATATATATTAAATCAAGAAAATATATTCACACTATCGATACTGATCTCTGTTGGAGTTCTTTCTTATGTGATCTATATGCTATTAATAGAACAGTATACAGATTATGAATTTATTGGAATATATCGGAAGATCGCTCGGTCATTATAAAATATCTTTCTAGTTTTGATTTGTGAGATGTTGATTAGTATCCCACTTAATACCAGATACTCACTTAAGAAACTGATGTAGGGATCTCGAAGAGAATTAAAATGTATCACAGAAGGATTTTAGTTAGGGCGCAAAATAGCACGTATAATGAGTGAGAGATCACCCAATCCAGATTCCTCGTGTGGAATACTTTATATCGCAACAGATGACACTTACCTAGAGGAAGCACGCCAATCAGCGGAGCGTGTATCCCAACTCATGGATGTTCCAATTGCTGCCATTACTCACCGCGAAATAGATGACAAAATATTCGATCAAGTTCTTGTTGATAGAAATCCAACAGAATCGTTTGCTGAAAAACCACGAAACTTTCTTAGATCTCCCTTCGATAAGACATTATATTTAGATACAGACACATATCTTACTGATAGTGTACTCGAACTGTTTGATATACTCAATGAGTACGATATTGCTGTTGCCCCTTCTCTATCCTCTGAACTCGTATCCCAAGTTCCTCCTCCCAGAACTCAGTATAATACTGGCGTTGTTTCTTATCGATCTAAGAAATCGGTTCAAGAATTTCTCACACTCTGGCAAGATATCTACAAACAATGGCACGAAGAACGAGATGTTGTTGAAGACCAGCCTTCGTTTCTGAAGGCAGTCTATGAGTCAGACATAAATTTATTTACGCTGTCAATAAATTACAACGCACGCCTGTTTTCACCCGGTGCACTTCATGGGGAGGCAAAAATAGTTCATGGCCGTCCAGAAACAGGCATTGAGAACGCAGCTCGACTTATTAATGAGAGTTCCCGATTTAGAACCTTCTACCGTAACTCGTACTTTTCTCAGTCCAGTGCGTTCAAGATAGTTGAAGATGCTAGCCCTCGATATCATCTCGAAAAGGCAATATCTGAACGGGGAATAAAACGGACACTGCTTGATGCACCGCAGTATATTAAGGATAGAATCCTTTGAATTCTCCTGCTTACTAGCTCAGCGGCTGTCTAACTCCACCTTCGAGCTCCTAGCAGCCATATGTACATTCTACCGGGGTTCCGGATGGATTTTCTGGAAGCAACTAACGAATCTGTCAAAGGAGTAGCTTGTTCTTCATGCGCGAAAATCTCAAGATTGGCGACAAAGACAGCAAGCCGTCTTTGAGATCGTTCACTCCTGATCTAACTTCTCCATACTCAATTCCCGCCCGCCGCCTCCACGACCTCATCGTCTTCAAACTCCCCCTCCAACCGCGCCTCGGCCTCATCTCGATCCTCAGGATACCCGACATCCACGCGCCACCCATCGAGCCCGATCGCGTCAATCGTCCGTCCACTCTGAATTAGCAAATCGATCGCCTCGCTGATCTCATACTCGCCGCGGTTCGACGGCTGAACGAGGTGACACGCGTGGAAGATCGCAGGCGTGAAGATGTAGAAGCCGGTCATCACCAAATTGCTCGGCGGGGCACGGAACTTCGGCGGCGGGATCGTGGACTGCGAGCTGATGAATCCGCTCTACGAGGAACACGAACTCCGTCGCGTCTTCGACCGGGGGAAGAGCAACACGAACAACATGGACGAGAAAGACGAGAAGTGGGAAGACGAGTACCTGCCGGAATTCCAAACGGCGCTCGCAGAGCGCGTGGAGGAAGTATGACCGACGTGATGCTCACGGCGTTCCGGCACGACGCCCACAAGTTCACCGGCGAGAGCCACGACGACGCCCGTGAAGAGTTCGCTGGTGTCACTGTGAACCAGACGGTCCCACAGGGTGCAGACGGGGACGCGGCGGCGCTCTCGCGGCCCCAGCAGAAACAAGAACAGACCGTCCCGACACACAGCGATCAATACCGGCTCTCGCTGCTGACCGGTGAGACCGCCTATGACCCCGGTGAGTTCTCTCGGTCGACCACCGAGAGCAAGCTGTCTGACCTCCTCGGGAGTAAGGACGCAGAGACGGCTCACAAACGGTGGCTCAAAAGCGACGTAGCCGCCGCATTCAACGAGTCAGTGTATCACCCGTACACCTCGCTGAAGTTCCACACGCTACTCGTGGTAGCCCTCTTGGATAACTACCGCGCAGACCACGAGTTCGGGGATCTTCGGCTCGTCGTCGATTCGGCTGGCGACGTTGTTCCGTACCGGACCGTCTTCGACGGTGACCACTTCGCGCTCCGGATCGACGTGAGCGGGGACGGGAGTCCGTCGGCCCGGCTCGGGAGTCGTCCGTGGCGGTCGTGGGCATCGACGTGGAACCGCCTGACTGCGCACCCGCTCGATACTGACCGCGACAAGTACGATATGACGCTCGATGCCAACCTTCGACGGATGCAGTCGTGGAGTACCGCACTCCAATACATCGAGGACTTCGAGAAGTGGAGGCCGGATCGATGACGGCGATTCAGCAGGTCCTGTGGGAGCTACGGATGGATTACATCGGTCATCCGTACTACGTAAGCGGAAACGCCATCCTACACGCCGTCGGCCAACGTCTCAATCCCGAGACGCATGCAGCGCTATCAGCCAGTCACGGGGTCTTTGTCCCCGGCCAGTTCGGCACATTCCCCGAGGAACACACGCAATCGGGCATCCGCCCGTACCTCGGAAGCGGACTACCGGACGTAGACGCCTACGACGACCTCTTCCTCCACCGGGAGGCCACACACTCGTGGTTGTTAGATACCCGCGCTCGGGACGCGCTGAACACCCGCGATCTCCGTATTCAGGGCGGCCATCCGGCACTCGTCCACGAAACCATCATGGGGCGTCGGGAAGACCAGCGGAAACAGCAGCAGACGACGAAGTGGTACGTTCACGCCTACATCCACGCTGATGACCCAGCGGTACTCCCGCTCGGCGAGGACGTACTTTCGGGACTTCAGTTCGGAGGCAAGCGGAACTACGGCTACGGCGAGGTTCAGCTGAAAGACATGCAGATGGTGGATCTCGATGGAGTTGACTACTCACGGCTCGAAGGCGCAGAGACGTACCTGATTAAACTCGTGACGCCGTTCGTGGTGGGAACGGAGTATCCCGACGCGGATGATCGCTTCGTTCCAAGGTGGTGGGCGGAGAGTAGGGAGGATCTCCGACTCCGTGAAGAGAAGCTCCTCGAACAGCGCGAGGTATTCAACTTGAAGACGGTGGACCACGGACAGGTTGTGAAGTACCTCGGAGACCGTCCGGTGGAAACCGCGAAGAATGGCATCCGACGAGTCGGGTCACACTCCCGATACGGGTTCGGAGAACTGCGGCTGAAGCCCCTCGGAGAACAGTATCAGGAGTCAAAAGAAACGAACGGATTGCGAAGGTGAATCAATCCATGAACGACGATGAATCGCACATCAAATGTTCGTGGGGAGGACATAATAAAGAAATCGCATTGCCAACAAATACTACGCTACCCCACCGTACCCGCCCTCGCCGTAACCAACGGTCCCGAACTGCTCATCGCTCGGATCGGACGGCGAGTCAGTCGTGTCGTCGGTGCCGTCGCCACCGTCATCCGAGCCGGTCCCGTCGCCACCGGTTCCAGTGTCACCGTCATCCGAGCCGGTCCCGTCGCCACCGGTTCCGGAGTCACCGCTCTCGGTGCTTCCGTCGTCGCCAGTCCCGGTATCACCGCTCCCAGTGTTTCCGTCGCCGCCAGTTCCAGTGTCGCCGCCGCCAGTGGTCCCATCGCCGTCAGCAGTGTTCTCTCCGCCACTGCTTCCGCCGGTGTTCCCACCGCTACCGCCACCGGCCGTCGGTGACTCTCCCGCGTCCGATGAGGCGTCGTCGCCTGTCCCGTTCGTCGGCGCTGCACCGGGAGCCAGTTCGTCGTTCGTTTCGGTCGTGTTCCCGGTAGACGCAGGGTCAGTGGTGTTGCCAGTCCCTCCGGTTTCCGTCCCGTTCCCCGACGGATCCGGCTCCGTGTCACCGGATCCCGTCTCGGTCGTCGGTTCCGTCCGATTGATCCCGGCCGTCGGAAGTGCTCCCGCGCTCGTCGTGCCGTTCGTCGCGTCCGCATTCTCCGACTCGTTCGACGACACGGGCGCACCACCGTAGCCGAACGCCTCGATGTGGGGTGTCTCGCGCGTGCTCAGTATCCCGGCGGACACACCGCCCACGGCGGCAGTGATCGCGGCGAGCGCGCCGCGTCGGGTGAGCTTAATCTCACTGCCGTCGTGCTCATCCGGTTCCTCAGGGGTCGTGTCCGCTTCCGCCGCGGAATCGTTCGCATCGAGGGCGGAATCGCTCCCACCGTCTGTGACCAGAACTGTCCTCGAAGGGGTATCATTGTCACCAGCATCCGAATCGGACTCCTCGATCCTGTCTTCTGAGTGACTGTCCGAAGCACTGGATCTTCCATCTGAGACGGAGGGCGTGAGGAACGGATCCGCGGGATGCGGGAGCCAACGCCGAGAGTTCGAGGCCGTCCCGTCGTGACCGTCTCGGAGCCGCCGGAACACGCCGCGAGCGAGCTCCTGGTAGCTCTCAGCGCCGGGATCCGACGGCGAGTCGAGGACGGTTGTCCCCCCGTCCGCAACCACGTCTGACTCGGGGATCGTCGCGAGCGGCTCGCAGTCCCAGTCCGTGCTGTCGGCATCGTTCTCGACACGGGTGAGCGCGGTCCCGAGCAGCGGGCGCTCGTGGTCGCGGAGCGATTGATGGACTGCCGCCGCGTTCCGCCGCGCCGTGCTGTCCGACGTCGAGACGACGACGATGCCGTCCGCCGCGTCGCAGACGCCCGTCGTCGCGTCGGTAAACGGGTGTCCGGTGTCACAGATCACGAGGCCGAAGCCGTCGATCGCGTCGACGACGCATTGCATACCTGCCGCGTCGGGCGCATCGAGTCGGGCACCCGGAAGGACAGCGACCCCTGCCGACCCGGTGTGGGCGGCCTCCTCGAGCGTCGCGCGCCCCGCGAAGACGTCACGGATCGTGGCGTCTGGTTCTGCGATGCCGAGATCGGCCGCGAGCGACGGGTCGGTGAAGTCACAGTCGACGAGCAGGACGTCGACGCCCAGGTCGGCGAACACGGCCCCGAGAATCGCGACCGACGTGGTCTTCCCCGTGTCCCGCGTCCCGCTCGTGACCGCCACCGTGTGGTTCATTTGTCTGTCTGCTCCTCTCAGGGTATGACAGATATATTTGATGCCCAAATTATCAAAAATGAATTGAAATTGTTAGAGAATAGAAATTAGTTTGACGATGAATGGTAGTACGCGCCACGGTGGGTTGATACGAGCAGCAGTAGTGCGGTCCGACGCGCACGCAGAGTGAGAATCCGCTCTCCTGAGTGTCTCCGATCAGTCGCGTCAGGCGAATCCGAAGGCTACGAACAACACGAGCGCGTTCCATACGGTGACGAGAGCCCCCACGAACAGCAATCCGATCGGGATACCGACTCGTTCCGGATCCGGGACCAGTCGCCAAGCGAGATACGCGAATCCGACCACAGCGAGTTTCAACGCCACCATGCCAGGGAGTCCGTACCGATAGACAATCGGCTCAACGATCGGTCCGGCTTCAGTGACCTGTCCCAAGGAGAGGCCGACACTCGTGGTGAGAAGGTCGCCGATAATGAAAAAGGCGACTGCGAGGGTCCAGAGCGTAAGCGGGGACCAAACCGAGGCCGACCGCTCGTCGGCACTACTCATCGGTTCGGACGAGACGGAACAGTCGAACGTGACTGAGTGATCTGCAGCTGTAGATGTTGGCTCCGCATGAAGTCGTATCGAGTGTCGACAGCGGGGAGTGTAGTGTAGATGGTTCCGATAGGAGATTTAGACGACATCGTTTGTAAACGCGTGATAGATACGTCACTTACTATTAAAACTGCTGAGTATCATAGTTAGATCAATTGAGTACTCCTATGTACACGTACTCCGCGTATGATCTTCAGATTCGTTCGGTATTCGAACTGCCAGAGCTCCCGTTGGTCAAGACGGCCGTCACCGACACCGACATTGAGGTTAGACGAGAACCCGTCAAATCCGTACCTGATACCGTGGACGGGACGGGTGGTCGTCGAATCGTGGCGACCCCGGAGGCCGTCCGACTGACGTATGATTCGATCGGATCGTTTCTCGTGAAAGACGGAGACGAAATAGTGTGTGATCCGATAGACGAGGAAGCAGAGAACAGAGAGTTCTTCCGGCGGTTAATTCAAAACGAACTGCTGGGATTACTACTCTACCAGCGTGATCACCTTGTTCTCCACGCGAGTGCCGTGTCGGTGAACGGAGACGCGGCGATGTTTATCGGACCGAGAGGTGTTGGAAAATCGACGACCGCTGCGGCGTTCGACAGCGAGGGGTACGCTGTCCTCGAGGACGACGTTGTCGCAATAAGATTTGATGACGGCGTTCCCACCGTCGTTCCCGGCGTCCCGCAGCTTCGACTCAAGTCAGACGCGGCCGCGGCACTCGGCCTCGAAGAGACGACGACTCCCTCGGAGGAGTCGTGGTACGAGAAACGGATGCTTCGTATCGAAGAAGTTCCTGACCCGGCTCCGTTGGGGGGCTGTTACCTGTTGAGGGATGGAGAGAAGTGTACGCTCAAACCTGTGGTAGGGAGTAAACAGATGTTGAGCCTGATCGGGCAAACGCACGCGCGCGGTCTGCTCTCGGACACCGATCGGTCGCCGCTTCACTTCGATCAGTGTTCACAGCTCACGGATACAGTTCCGGTTCAGCGATTAAACCGACCCCGAGATCACAGTCGGTTGTCGGTAATCGTGGGGCTAGTTGTCGACGATATAAAAGATAACTAAACGGGACAACGACCGACTGGCCTTCGAGGTCGTATGTGAATGTCGCCCCCGAGATAGTGCGCTCGGGGGGTCACTAAGAGCGACTTAGGACGCTTCCGAGAGGGACCCGACAATCACGCCGTTCGTGTCGTCAGTGAATATATCGGCCGAGAGCCCGCTTTTGTTTGCTTTCTCTTGAGTGATCGCTTCGACGGAGCCGTACTCAGTAACCTGAGGTGAGTCGTACGTTTGCTTGGACATCACGGCAAGAAAGTGCGTGTGTGTGTGACTATTTAAGATTATTGGAAAAACGTACGTTACTGTTGTCAAGCGGTGCCAAAGCGGTCCATAATGGCTGAACTCTCGGGTTGTCGAAACAAGTTCGCTAGGAGCGACCGCGATAACCGAGGTGGGCGCGACGGATACAATCCGTTGAATTCTTGATTGAACTGGACTCCGAGGAAGTGCGTGTTCGTCAACCCTCGTGTCGTTCGTAGACAACAACACGGATTCCGTTTGAAATTCGGTGGAATGCTCACTAAGCAGGTTCCATCGACCTGATCAGGGGAAGGTTATCGCTGTACATATCGGTCGAATTATCTTCCTTGTTCGACTGTTCGGTTACCGCTTCGATGGACCCGTACTCGATGATCCGAGGCAAATCGTAACTTCCTGTAAACTGTTGTCAGCCAGCGTAGATGTGACACACTCCTGTTTTATTAAAACTACTGAACGTAACGACAGCGGAGTGGTGGGTGATCTCCGGAGGCGGATCTCAATCGTGTCTCCCGAGACAACCGGAACGAGCCTCAAATTAGTCGTGGGGGGTTGTAAACGGTTTATTAACCTGGTTCGGTTGCGTCTTTGCGGTGGTTTCGAGCCAGTGCGTGAGCGAGAGAGCTCGGAAAAGAGCCCGAACGTCGTGGGTATCAGTCTCGTCGGGGAATCGCTCGAAGGCCGCACGGAACTCTGCCGTGTCGAGATACGGTTCGAGCTCCGTTGGATTCTCTACGGCTCGTTGGAGACCGTCCCGTTCGAGCAGCAGGGAGTTTCCGACGGCTTCGCTCATATCCGTCTTCCCCTGTCGAGTGCTGATCTTCTCCGGAAGGAGGTCCGAGAGCGACCGACGCACGATCGACCGTGTCCATCCGTCCGACAACTGCTGAGACGGCGGCATCGCGAGAGAAAACTCGACGAGGCGTTTGTCTGTGAACGGATACCGTGGTTCGACCCCGAACGCGGCGAACGTGAGGTCGGTCGTCTCCAAGCTCGCAGTAATCGTGCCGTACAGCAACGATCGTCGTTGCCGCCGCCGGGCTGTTTCCCTGAAGACCGATTCGTCACTACCCGCGTCCCGAAGCCGGTCCTGGAGGCCGATCCGCTCAACGAACTCCGGATCGAGCGTCGGGTTGTCAGGTTCGTAAATCTCACCCCATCCTTTGAGCTTCGAGTGCACCTGCCGTACCGGGTCCGGGACGAGCGGCTTCACAGCGTGATGGAACAGGACGCGACGCGGGGAAACGCCGAGCAGATCAGCCTTCGCACGCGACTCGCGGTATAGATGTCGCCACCGCCCCGTCCGGAGCAACTCCGCGAACAGTCCGAGACCGTAACCCGTCGCGCTGTCCCCGAGCGCCCCCTCGAGGAGGACATCGACATTCGCATCGTCAGCGTGTTTCAATCGCTCCCAGATCGAGTGGTGCATCGTGTCGTGGGGCGGGAGGTCGTAGTGCTCGAACATCCGTTCCCGATCCTCGAACAGTCCGACGTCGTCCAAGAAGACGTAGTGTGGCGAGTATCCGTCACGACTCGTGACCGACTCGATGAACTCCCGCTCGTCTGCAGATGGGATGTCGTCGTACACGTTCGAAAAGGTTGGAAGCGGTTTTTGCTCCGGGAGCAGTTCCCGCGCCGTGACCGTGATCGACGAGGAGTCGAGCCCGCCGCTGAGCGCGGTCCCAACGGTTCCGCTCGAACGAAGTCGGCAGTCGACCGCCTGCTCGAACAGCTCACGAAAACGGCGCTCGTAGGCGGCATCGGATTCGAGCGTGACGGTCCGTGTCGGATCGAGGTCCCAGTACTGCCACTCGTCAACGTCGTCTCTTCGGACCAGCATCGCGTGAGCGGGAGAGAGCCGGCGCAGCGACTGGTAGTACGTTCTCTCCTTGTCGTGAAACGTACCTTCGAGGAAGTCTCCGATCTTCACCTCGTCGACTGCCGGTGACACGAACGGGAGCGTGAGGAGCGCCTTCATTTCGGACGCGACGGCGAACACGTCATCGCCCGGGTAGACGTAGAACGGTTTGACACCGAATCGATCGCGCGCGCAGAAGACCACCTCGGCGTCCGCGTCCCAGATGACGAACGCGAACGATCCGATCAGTCGCTCCGGGCAGTGTTTGCCCCACCGTCGGTACGCCGCCAGCAACAGGTGGCTGTCCGGGACTCGTCGACGCTCGTCGTTGATATCGAGTGTCTCGAACAGTTCCCCACGGTTGTCCAGACGGACGTCACCAACGACGGTGAGACCGTCGTCTCTGTACGGTTGGTCGTCGAACCCGGATTCCGGCGTCGACCGCAGTTGCTGATGACCGAGTCCAACACCGTCACCGTACCAGGCGCCGCTTCCGTCGGGTCCGCGGTGATCGATACTGGAGAGCATCGCGCGAAGGTCTTCGCGCGCGAGCCCGGTCTCATCGCGATCGAATAATGCAACGAACCCGCTCATACTCGATCCGCCATCTCTAACGAGGGAAGCGGTTCGTACCGGGAGAGGTCCTCTAAGTCACCGATCAGTACGTCGTCTCGGAACTCGAGCCAGCTGTGTGCCTTCATTTCGGCATCTGCATCCTTTGTGACGCCGATCCTGTGTTTCGGCGTGAATCCGTAGAGTCGAAGCAGCGCTTCCGCAGTCAACGAACGCATCAGACACGTTCGATCTCCGGGGACGTGGCGGTCCGCCGCGTCAACGGCCGAAACGATCTGTTCGGCGGCGGGACGACCGAGAACAAACGGGGAGACCGTGTCGCACAGCCATAGGAGACCGTGTCTGATCCGCGAGAACGATGCGACGACGAACCCGATAGAAACCGAAACGAGCAGTAACGCCGAGAGTGTCACTCTCACCTGATCGCCGGGGCGTGACGACAGAAACGCCCGGAAGGTACCGGTTCGTCCCATGGGAGATTATGAGTTATCGAGCCTGACGAGGTCCTTTTCGGCGAGGTCTACGAGCAGCTCCTCAACGTCGCTTCGGCAGCGACCGTATTCCACGTCGTAGACCCCGGCAACCTCCTGGCAGACTTCTTCGACCGATCGTGGCTCTTCGAGCAACTCCCAGACGAGAGTTCCGACCTCGTTGAGCCCGTAATACTTCCCGATGTCCTGATGGAGTATCACGGTCTCACCGTCTATCGTCGTTGAGAGGGCGCTCTCGACGGCAACTGCGGTTGTCGACGTCGGCAACGTGTTTGGGCTCATATTGGACTTATGAGAATTATTCCGTGGAGTATAATAAATCCCGAGATCGGTGGGGATGAGACAGATCGGTTGAGATCGACTGACGTTTAGGAGTGCTACTTGAGTAACATTTAGTCCACAGTCGCGAAGCGTTCCGGGAGGTGTCGCTGAACAGTACGTGGAAGCGTTACTACCGACGCGCGACCCGCTTGATAGTGGTGGCGAAGAGGTGAAACGGCCGAGTGAGGTAGTACAGTTGGTGGAATCGGGGCGGGAGCGGGACTCGCTCGTAGTCGGCCTTTCGCGGAGCCAAGACTTCGCTGACGCCATCGGTAACCGCTCCCCACAAGTCGTCGTTAAGAAACATCGCGGTCGTGATTGGTTCCAGAAATGTCAGGTCCGCCATGGGGCCTGCCCGGAGTATGGCAACGGTTCGACTCGCGCCTAACGAACAGAGACGCGACGCCTCCAGTTCCAGCCGGATCGGCTCCGGGACTGACAGACCCGTCAGCTCGGTGACGACGGCGACACCGTACACCACTGCGTTCAACCAGCGATACTCCGACGCTCGGGTCGTCAGCGTCTCCCAGTCGATCTCTTGGTCGCTGTTAAGCAGCAAGGCAACGTCGTACACCCACGAGAGTTGTCGCCAGCCGTGTTTGGTTCCGTGAGCGAGCAGCAGCAACGCGCGGTCTTCCGGTGAGAGCGCCGAAACGGTGCGTCCGGCGAGGTCATGTGGCGTCCGACGTGCCCAGAGGTCGGCGAAGATCTTCTCGTCGGATCGACTTCCCCCGATGAAACCGAACCGAAGCTCGACGGGGAGACCGTCGGTACGGTTGAGGAACCGGAACTCTTTCCCCCAGCGGAACACCGTTCCGTCGACGAGGGTCTCGACCGGTATGTCTGGGAAGTTTGTCCGCTCGTAGTCGTGTCGTTCGAGTAGCTCAGCGGCCGCATGGACATCGTCCGCGGCGACGAGGAGGTCGAGGTCCCCGAACAACCGGTCCCCAACAGACCCGTACGCCGCTTCCGCTAGGATCGGCCCTTTATACGGAACCGCGGCGATGCCGTTTGAGTCGAACAGGTCGACGATGTCGCACAGTTGTTGGCTATGGCGGAGATTTTCGATCGAGGTCCGGCGGTACGAATCGTCCAGCGTGTCGTCGATCGATTGAGGAGTCTCGACTGCCAATTCTTCGAGCGTCCGTCGGAGGGGTGACTGGAGACGATGCCGTGAAGCGATTTCGACTATTGCGTCCCAGTCCGGAGCGGCGTCTCCGATTTCCCGGAGGCGGCGCTCTGCCGCGTCCGGATCGCCGACCCGTTGGAGGAGTCCGAATACGAACTCCGCCTCGGGAGTCGGTGGCCGTTCCATCGGTTTATCTCGCAGACCAAGCGCGCATGATCGCCCGCGTATGGTATACAAGGGAACGACCTCCGGTCCCTCTCATCGCTCTCGACCGTACTCGAACCACAGACAGTCGAGGTGTCCCGATACGGTTTTAGCACACATGTCATGCATATATTAATTTTGCCGAATATAAACTTTCCCACTGATTACAGTGAGCGCATAGCCGGAGAATACTTCTATCATCCCGTAGTCTTACTGATTCGTATGGAGGTTACCGCTCGCGAGAAGCTGTCCGCGGTTCGTGATGCCGCGCAGTTTCGTCCCCGACTCGGGGGAGTGATCGTCGTCTTGAGTCTCGTGACAGCACTGCTCGAGGGCATCGGTCTCGGATTCCTGCTCCCGATCATCGAGATCACGCAGTCGTCGACGCCCCCGAGCGACACGGACGGCCCCCTCGGGACGTTCGTCCGGCTATACTCACTGATCGGGCTCCCCTTCACGCTCGAGTATCTCATTCTCGGCGTGGGCGCCGTCATGAGCGTACGGTTTGGGTTGAGCTTCCTCACGGCGTGGCTCCGAGCGATCCTCGGACGAGGATATCAGCGTCACCTGCGACAGGAGCTATTCGATGCGCTGATGTACGGGCCGATCGAGTACATCGATCGTCACGGATCAGACGACCTGTTGAACAGTCTGGTCACGGAGACGAATCGGTCCGCTGGGATCGCCATGGCGGTGTTCAACGTCGTCGAAATCCTGTTACGCGCAATGATCTATTTGATCATCGCCGCGGTGCTTGCACCGTCGCTGACGCTGATCGCGGTCATCGCCTTGGGAACGAGTACGCTCGCCGTGAGATACGGGCTCGAACCCGCGTACACGGCCGGCGACGACGTTGCGGACGCCAACGAGCGATTTCAAACGATCGCACAGACGAGCACCCAAGGGATGCGAGACGTACGCCTGTTCAATATGCGTCCGTCGCTAATCGAGCGAATGCAGACGGTGTTGGACGACTACGTTCGCGACAGTGTCAGATTACAGCGGAACCAGGCCGGGTTGAAGAACCTCAACCAGTTCACGAACGCAGTAGTCGTCTTCGGCCTCGTCTACGTCGGATTTCAGTACACTCCGCTCTCCTTAGGAGAGCTCGGGGTCTTCCTGTTCGCCGTCTTTCGGCTGTCACCGGTCGTCAACCAGGTCAACACGATGACCTATCAGCTGGACGGCCAGCTTCCGCACTTCCTCCGCGTACAGTCCCGAATACGGGACCTTCAGGAGATGGAAGTGCCGGACGCCGACGGTGGCAAGCCAGTCAGTGCCGTCCGAGAGGTCTCGTTCGACGCGCTCTCGTTCGCCTACGAGGACGAACGAGTGCTGGAAGATGTTTCTTTTAAAGTTGAAAAAGGAGAGAAGATAGCGCTCGTCGGTCCGTCCGGCGCCGGGAAGTCGACAATCGTCTCGTTGTTAGGCCGACTGCAGACGCCGGGGGGCGGAGAAGTCCTTGCAGATGGTGTCTCGATCGGCGAATTCGACGTCGGACAGTGGCGCGAGCGACTCGCGATCGTTCGCCAAGACCCCTTCCTGTTCGACGACACGCTCTTCGAGAACGTTACCGTCGGCAATCAGGATGCCTCCCAGCGCGATGTCGAACTGGCGTGTGAAGTGGCTCAGGTGACGGAATTCCTTCCGGAGTTATCGAACGGCTACGACACGGAGCTCGGCGAAGACGGAACTCGCCTCTCCGGCGGGCAGAAACAGCGCGTCGCGATCGCACGGGCGTTGCTCAAAGACGCGGATATCCTCGTCCTCGACGAGGCGACGAGCGAGCTCGATTCGAACATCGAACGCGATGTGTACGAAGGGATAAGGAAGCGAGAGAGCGAGTACGCGACGATCAGCATCGCCCACGACCTGTCGACCATCGACGACGCCGACCGGATCTACACGCTCGTCGATGGGTCGATCACCGAGGACGGAACGCACGAACAGCTCTTGGAACGGAACGGCACGTACGCGAACCTGTACGCGACACAAACCTGAGCCGGAGATCAGGTGACCTGACGTTCGTCAATGATCGAGGGCGTAAGCGATCCGATACTAATAAATCTATTTTTCAAAATAGTACTGATTATTCGGAACACTCATTCACCGATAGGGTGATAAGAAGCTATGTCTAGTTCAGGGACCGACAGGACGGTGTCACTCGATGCGATACCGTCCGGTCCGATGAACTTTCTTACCCTTCTCGACCGCGACGGAACTGTCCAGTACGAGAGTCCCTCGATAGAGCGTGTCCTCGGATACGACCAAGACGAGTTGGTCGATGATCAGTTCACCGACAGCGTTCACCCGGAAGACCGTGACCGGGTGGCGCAACTGGTGCAGAAGGTGACCGCCGACCGACCGGACACCATCGAATCCGGCGAGTATCGCCACAAACGTCCGGACGGGTCGTACGTGTGGGTGAAGTCCGCCGTGTCGACGGAGCCGACCGCCGAGGGACGATATCTCATCAACACCGTGGACATCTCAGATCGCCGATCGCGCGAGTCGGATGCGGAACCAACCGACGATCAGCTGTATGAGTTCGCAAAGGTTGTGAGCCATGATCTCCGGAATCCGTTGAACGTCGCCTCCGGGAACGTGAGACTCCTTGACGAGGAGATAGCCAGCGACTCTGAGATCGAGAAAGCGTATTTACGAAACGCTATCTGTGCTCACCAACGGATGGAAACACTCATTTCGGACCTATTGACGCTCGTTCAGAGCGGAAGTCAGATCACGGAACGACAGTGGATCGAGTTCCGATCGCTCTGTGAGACCTGTTGGCAGAACGTTGCAACCGGCAACGCAACGCTCGTGATCGAGGCCGACAGAGAGATTCTGGCGGACCGCTCTCGACTCCAGCAACTTTTCGAGAATCTTATTCGGAACGCCGTTGATCACGGGGGTGACGCCGTCACGATCACCATCGGTGAGTCGGAAGACCGCAGCGGCTTTTATCTCGCCGACGACGGTACCGGGATCCCGGAGGCGAAGCGAGATCAAGTCTTCGAGAGCGGGTTTTCCACTATCGCGGACGGGACCGGATACGGGTTAGCGATCGTGAGCGAGATCGTCGAGGCGCATGAATGGGAGATTGACGTGACCGAGAGCGACAGGGGCGGGGCGCGGTTCGAGATCAGCGGCGTCGAGTGGCGGGATGATGATGCATAGACGGGTTCGATATATACAAAAAATATAAGCACCATTCGTACCATACAGTATTTGTGAAACATTACAAACAACCCGAAATCAACGAAATCGGAGATATCGAAGAAATAACTGAGTCCGGCCCTCCAGATGATTCTGGTGGGGGGGGACCTCCATTTTCGCCGCCGGGACCTCCAGGAGAGCCCCCAGGACACGGCCCATAAAATCACGCTGATCTAAACATAGCGCAAGTGGCCTCCCGCGATCGAATATACCGGTACAATATATTTGGAACGGTCATTAGTTCCAGCATTCCGCTATCGGGGCTGGGTTCAGCGTCACTAGACGGCAACGGAGAGTCAGAAGCGGAAATCGTGGTCGTCCAACGAGATGCGTTACGAGGAACGGCCGACCCGAGCGGAGATGGAACTGAAGTGTATACTGATCCCTCTCAGGGGCTTCGGATCCACCGGTTAGACGATGGATTTGCGCTCCAACACCATGATATCGGTCGTCTCCGAACGGGGGCGAATAGAATTGCCGTCTCGCCGGAAGAAACTGCGGACCGGAAAGACATCGAGTGGCTCGTGACGAACTTGGGGCTGAGACTCGTTTTTATACAGCGCGGAAACGTGGTTTTTCACGCGAGTGGCGTCGTCGTCGACGAATCTCTTGTGGCATTCACCGGCCCATCGGGGCGTGGGAAGTCGACGCTCGCGGCAGCGTGCTACGCCGCCGATCACACTCATCACTCCGACGACCTGGTTCCGATCGTGCTATCAGAACCCGGTGAGAAACGACTTGTCCCGCCGGGACCCGCCCGGATGCGAGTCAACGACGACGTGAATCGCGCTTTACAGCTGTCTCCACCGGGACGAACACCCGGAGACGCCAAGTCGATAATCGACACCAGCAATCGTCACTCGTCATCGCCACGAGAACTCGACGTGCTCTACGTGATAGAAGGAGGTGACGAAATCGCCATTGAACAACTCTCAACTCACGACGCGGTGTTCGAGATCCTACGCCGTTCGTACGCGCTGTATCGGAATTCGGACAGCGAATCGTCAGGTGAACACTTGAATGCCTGCGGAACCGTCGCTCGGTCGGTCGACGTTCGGCGGCTCTCACGACCCCGCTCGTTTCAGCACTTAGATCGACTGGTTGCCGCCATCGAACGCGACGTGTCAGGCTAGACGGTACGACAACACCGTGACTCACCGACGCGCCGGGTGATCGGCGGCGATACTCTGTCGAGGAGAGCGGAGGAGGCTCTCTGGTTAGCTGCAACCCTTTCTGACTGCGCTCATGAAGAACGCGTTGAACACGGTCTGAACGCCGAGTACGGCTGCCGTGAGCGCGACGACTGTCGTTGTCACGGCGGG
>Ga0207753_1000173_pt1 | contig 26086 bp, 27 predicted proteins | sample PonA233FremontCA_2_FD_187273 | JGI IMG/M metagenome (GOLD analysis project Ga0207753, IMG submission 187273) | Salt pond sediment microbial community from Fremont, CA, USA - Pond A23 Sediment 3 (SPAdes) | ecosystem: Environmental > Aquatic > Non-marine Saline and Alkaline > Saline | place: USA... | reverse complement strand
GGTCGTCACACGCACCTACACTGCTTCCATACTGAACCAGTCTCGGGTGCAAGATGACCTTGATTCGCTCGGGTTCGCAGCCAGTAAGCTCTGGAACGTCGGCCGGTGGACATGCAGCCGAATCTGGGATGAAATTGGTCACATCCCGAACCACAACGAACTCACCACGTACCTGAAGTCACACGAACGCTATGATGACCTGCATTCGCAGTCAAGTCAGCGAGTCCTTCAAGAACTCGCTGAGGCGTTCAACGGCTGGTACGGCAAACGACATAACGGAGATACGAAAGCGAACCCGCCCGGTTACCGCAAACACGGCGACGAACACCCGCGTTCGACGGTAACGTTCAAAACCGCTGGCTTCAAACTCGACACCCAGTACAACCGAGTTCGACTCTCAAAAGGATCGAACCTGAAGGGGTACTGGTCGGATTTTGTCCTGTGTAAGTACCAAACTCGCCCCAACGTTGACCTCTCCGCCGTGGAGAACGTCCAACAAGCCAAGATTGTGTGGACGGACGATGAATGGGAACTACACTTCGTCTGTAAGGTCGAGACCGACGTGGCTGACGCCCCCGGTGAGAAGACGGTGGGTGTTGATCTCGGTATCAACAACTTTGCCGCACTCGCGTATGAAGACGGTCACAGCGAGCTGTACCCACTGAAGTGCTTGAAACAAGACGACTACTACTTCAGCAAGCGAATCGCTCGGTGTAACGACTCGGACTCCGAGCAGGCCACTCGGCTGAACCAGAAGAAGTCGGCTCGCCGCACACACTACTTCCACACTCTCTCGAAACACATCGTCCAGCGGTGTGTTGAGGAAGGTGTTGGAACTATCGTGGTGGGCGATCTCTCCGGCGTCCGTGAGAATGAGGAGAACGGCAAGTCAACGGACTGGGGGAAACACGGCAATCTTGACCTACACTCGTGGGCGTTCGACCGGTTCACCGACCTCCTCGACTACAAAGCCGAGATGGAAGGTATAGCGGTTGAGCACGTATCTGAGCGGGATACCTCAAAGTCGTGTTCCTGCTGTGGCCGGAAGCGTGACGCGAACCGTGTTGAACGTGGACTGTATGTCTGCGATGAGTGCGGTACAGTGGCGAACGCAGATGTGAACGGCGCTGAGAACATTCGACAGAAAGTATCTCCGAGTTCACCGAATCTGTCGGTGAATAGGAGTAACGGCTGGTTGGCACAGCCATCGACGTTCCTGTTTGACAAGGAAGCTGGCGCATTCGCGCCTCAAGAACAGGTTACGTCGTAAACCACAATATCCCAACCCAGCGGTGCGGTGCCGTGGGAATCCTCGCGCTTCAGCGCGGGGAGGATGTCAAAGTTGTCATACTGGATGTGCTCCGTCTATTCGCTTCTGCGGAAGTATGATAAATTAACATGTAGATCCGCGTTGACGAGCAGACAACGAGGGCGTCACAACCGTGACACCGCGAGTGACGTTCTCGGTCGCCGGACCACGGTCGACCGCCTCGAGTACTATCACCCGTGTCAGAGCCGCCTTGCCGCTCAGCATCTCGACGACCGGCCGAGCGACGCCAAGCCGAAGCCCGAGCAGCCGGGCGGTCACTCCGTCGAGGCTCCCACGGCGCGTGTCATCCAGCAGTCGTCAACGTCACCGAGGTCGTCGCTCGTCCCCGCGCTCCCCCCCGGGACCCGTTCGAGCCGGAACTCGTACCGGCCGGTCACGCTGCCGTTCTCGCGCGTGACGACGTCGACTTCGGCGGTCTCGTTGTCGATGTCCGGCACCGAGTACTGCGCGGTGTCGTACGTGAGCATCGGCGCGTACGACGGCGACTCGAACAGGGAGATGAACTGGTCGACGGAACCGACCGCCCGCCTGTTCGTGGGTGACGAAAAGGCGCGCGCGGCTCGGATGCCGTCGTTCGTCGTCTCGTTGTTGAACCGCAACGCGTTCATCTGTAGTTGCACGACCTGCAGTGCGGACCGGTCACAGGTGGGTGTGACTCCCGTGTTCCGAGCCGCCTTGCCGTCCGAATCGCCGCCGGTCGGTCCGTCCGCGGTGCCCGCGCCGTCACCGCCGGACCCCGTCGTGTCGCTCTCGTCACCGCTTTCATCGTCTCGATCGGCCGCGGCCGGCTCCGTCGATGGCCCGTCGGTCGCCTCACCGCCGTCGACGCCCGCCACGTCGTCTCCACCGCCTATCGTGAGCCCGTCACCGACGGAGGCGGCCCCGACCGCCGCCGCGGCGACGAGCGCGACGGCGACGACCACCGCGATCAGCGCCCGCGACCGCTTCCGCTCGTCCAACTCCTCGGACGGCCGCGCTTCGGCGGCCGACAAACCGGTCGCCGCTGTGTCGGCGTCGTCGCGCACCCGCGGCGCCGCTCCGGCGGCGGTACCGAGCGCGTCGGACGCGCCCGACGAGGTCGGTCCAGTCATCGCTTTCGAACCCTGCTGGTCACCGGCGTCGTCGCCCCCAACTGCGCCAGCGTCGTCCACCTCGTTGCCGTCCGCTTCGTCGGTATCTTCGGCCGCGTCGGTCGCGGTCACCTGATCGTACGCCGCCGATCGGATCGGCGCGTCGAGAAAGCGGTCGGCAATCGCGTTCGCCTCCGCGAGCGACACGGCGTACAGTAACCGCCGTCGGAGGTCGGCGGGTGTCACGACTTCCGCATCGCGAGGGACGCCTTCGAGCAGCGACTCACTCGCCACGGCGACCACGTCCGGCTCTACGCCGTGCACCCCCTCGCTTCCGGTCGCGACGACGACCAACTCCGTCTGCTGGTCTCCGTTCACCACAGTGACCCGCGGCGCGTCGACGTCCACCGCATCGGCAGACGCCGCGTACGTCTCGCCTACCAGCGCCGCGAACGTCGGCGTGTCGAGCGACGCCAGTGCACTCGCAAACGCGTCGGGCGGAATGGGGCTACGGGCTGTCACCGATGAATCGCCACGTGATACTGGGAGTATGTGACGCGGTCTCTTTGTCCTTGCGCCGTCAGCGGCGTCTTGCGTGGGATGCGTGTTTCTCACTGCTACTGTCTGCAATATGTCAAATTATACGCTCTTTTCTCATGTAGGGATGTATGAAAATATTCGTCACGAGACGGAGGACACTCATAACGGCGTTAGGTGCAAGGGACCGCTCGGCGCAACTGGCACGGCGAACGCACGGGCGACCGATAGGCGAGAGCGAAAACGTCGCCGGACGGCTGACCCGATCCGCGACCGCTGAGCGGCACACTGACGACACCAGACAGGATCACCTCGGTCGAACCGCGGTTCGACCGAGCGAACTGCTTTTTATCGGTGGACGAGAGACTTGGCCGACCTTTCTGTTTATATTGTTGAAACACTGATATACCCGTATGAGCGTCGCATTCGATTTCAGCGATCGGGTAGCCGTTGTCACCGGGAGTTGCGGAGCGCTCGGTAGTGCAGTCGTCGCCGCGTTCGCCGACGCCGGGGCGACCGTCGCCGCGTGTGACATCGTCGATATCGACGCAGCGGACTCCCTGCTCGAGCCTCGGGAGAACGTCGCGTTTTATCAAGCGGATTTCACCGACGAAGCCGTCGTCGCGGACACGGTCGATCAGATCGTGAGCGACCACGGCCGGATCGACTGCTTGGTCAACGTCGCCGGGACGTGGCGGGGCGGCGATCCGGTCGAAGAGACCGACACCGACCTGTTCGAGATGTTGTTCGACATCAATCTCAAGACGATGTTCCTGGCGACGAAACACGCGCTCCCGGCGCTCCAGGAGACGGGAGGATCGGTGGTGAGTATCTCCGCGCGGTCCGGGCTTGAGGGCGGCACCGGTGACGGGCTGTACCGGGCGACGAAAGCGAGCGTCCGGATCCTGACCGAGACGGTCGCCGAGGAGAACCTCGGGACGGTTCGAGCGAACTGCGTCATGCCGAGCGTGCTCGACACTCCGATGAACCGCGAGATGATGACCCCGAGCGACGAGTGGGTCGATCCCGCCGACGTCGCCGAGGTAATCTTGTTCCTCTCCTCTGACGCCGCGTCGGTCACGAGCGGCGCTGCCGTTCCCGTCTACGGCGAGGCCTGAGCGGCGCGACGGGCAGGTCGGCGTCGTCCGACTCTGCGGCGCGTGAGGGACGCACCGCTGCGTGGTCGTGACGCGGCGGAGGTTCCCAATCGGCTCGGCGCCGTGTCCCCTCGCGTCGTGGCAACCACCCGCCTCGGTGGAAGCGTTATGCGCTGCAACGCCCAACGATACGTGTGGCCACTGAACCTACCCACGTCGCGGTACTCACGAGCGAGGAACAGTACGACGGCGAGTTCACGTCGGAGCTGCCGGTCGTCGACTACGAGTTCGTCGGGAGCATGTACATGTTCGACCTCGCAGACGGCACGTCGAGATCGTTCGGGACCGGCGTCGTCGAGGATGTCCGTCCAGTCGAGGAGTAACGGTCACGGACTCGTCCCAACCAGGTGTGAGCGGCCGACAAGCGCGGTGAAACGCGACTGCAACTGATCGAGCAGCGATCGAGTAGCGACCGAGCGTGTTTACTGACGCTCGTCTAAGACCTAGTCATGGACACTTCTGGTCCCACAGACGATCGCGTCGCGCTCATCACGGGGGCGAGCTCGGGGATCGGTGCCGCGACCGCCCGGCGGCTCGCTGCCGACGGCACCGACGTCGTGCTCGCGGCGCGACGCGAAGCGCCGCTGGCAACGGTCAGAGACCAGTGCGAGCGCGCCGGCGTCGACGCGCTCGCCGTGCCCACCGACGTGACGGATCGCACGGCCGTCGACGCGCTCGTTGAGGCGGCCGTCGACCGGTTCGGTCACCTCGATATCGCCGTGGTGAACGCCGGGATCGGAGAAGCGCGCGATGTCCCGCTTACCGACTTGCCCGTCGAGCAGTTCGAGCGCGTGACGGCGACGAACGTTCACGGAGCGTACTACACGACGCGAGCGGTGCTGCCGGCGCTACGCGAGAGCGGCGGCGCGCTCGTGTACGTCGGGAGTTATAAAGGGAAACACCCGAGCACGTCGACACCGGTGTACGCCGCCTCGAAGTGGTGGCTGCGCGGCTTCGCGCTCAGCGTGTCCGGGCGCGTCGGTCCGGACGGCGTCGCCGTTACGCTGGTCAACCCGTCTGGCGTGCGGACGGCGTTCGGCTCCGAGTTCCGCGATCAGACGAATACCACCGCGCTCGACGCTTCGACGACGCTGGACGCGACAGACGTCGCCGAAGGAATCGCGTACGCGACCGAGCAGGAGGCCCCGGTAGCCGTGACGGAACTCGATTTAAACCGTCGCGACATCTTCGAGCGGTTCTAACCGCGACCGCCGGACCCGCGGCGCGCTCCACTTCTCGGCGCGCCTCGATCGGCTCAGTACGACCGGGGGAGTTCCAGTTCGCGCTCGCCGAGGTAATTCAACGCCAGCTGCTGGGTGACCGGGACCAGTCGTGACAGCCGCGTCTCGCGGAAATACGGCTCGACGTCGTACTCCGTGGCGATCCCCTTTCCGCCGTGCGCTTGGACCGCCGCATCGGCGGCGTCGAACGCGGCCTCGGCGGCGAGATACTTTGCGGCGTTGGCCCGTGCGCCGACCTCGTCCACGAACTCCTGCGGGTACGTCCCGTCGCTCGCGTGGCCGCGCCGGTACTCGTGACCGAAGTCGTCACAGATCGCTTGAATCGACCGTCGAACGTCCCGCTGACTGTCGGTCAGACTGCGATCGAACCGCGGAAGTTGCATATGATCAGGTATCCATCGCTAATGAGAATGGTGCTACTCGTCGACCGACGCCGACGAGTGCGGCGGTCCAACGGTCGCGCGCTATTCCCCACCGATCGCTCCCTTGATCACACGGCTGGGTGAGCCTGTGAACTGGTTCCCCGCTGTCTCTCAAACGCTCGAAAAATCGTCTGAACGGAGGACCGCCCGGACCGCCCGGACCGCCTAGACGTACTCGAGGATGTCCCGGAAGTTGATCGCGACGGCGAGCGCGACGCTGACGACCAGCACGATGATCGTCGCCATCGGGTCCATCGCCTCCGTGCCCTGGGAGTACACCACCATCCCGTACATCTCCTTGGTGAGCGCGTCCATCGTTCCGCCGACGAAGAAGACGCGGATGAAGTCCTCGAACGAGCGGAGCCAAGCGAACACGAAGCCGGCCGCGATCGCGGGAGAGATGATCGGGAGGGTGACGTCTCGCAGCACGGCGCGACCGTCCGCGCCGAGGTCACGCGCCCCTTCCTCGAGGTTGCGGTTGAAGACGGCGAGCCTGGCGACCACCGGCAGGACGATGAACGGCAGCCCGTACACGGAGTGAGCGAGCACGGTCGTGAAGAAGCCGGACGAGAGTCCGACGACGCGGAACAGGATCAGGAGCGAGATCCCCATGATGATCCCCGGCATCAACAGCGGGACGATGACGAGTCCCCTGAGCAGCCCCCGACCGCGGAAGCTGTGCCGGGCGATGGCGAACCCCATCGGGACGCCGAGTAGCGTCGCGACCGAAGCCGATACCGTCGCCACGAACGCGCTCTGTCTGGCCGCCGCGAGGAGCGACTCGTTGGTGAACAGGCTGACGTAGTTCTGGAGCGTGATCCCGCCGAGCGGGAACAGCACCGAGTTCTCAGTGAACGAGAGCACGAGGATCTGCGAGAGCGGGAGCCAGAGGAACACGACGATCCCGATCGTCAGCGCCCACATGCCGTACGAGGCGAACGCGGAGACGATCCGGTCGACGGAGACGGTCTCCGTGAGGCCGGGTCGGCCCACGAGACGCGACAGCCGGCTGTATTTTTCGCTGTCAGACATGGTTCACCCCATCGCCTCCAGACTGGTGGTACGCATCACGATCGCGAACGCGATGATCGTCGGGATGATGAGGAACAGCGACCCCGCCGCCCCGTAGTTGATCGCGTACAGCTCGTTTATTCTGCCCGTGAGCACCTCGGCGATCATGAGGAACTTCCCTCGGGCGAGGAACTGCGGCGTAATGAACGTTCCGAGCGCCGGGACGAACACGAAGACGCACCCGGTGATGAGTCCCTGTGCCGACAGCGGGACCACGATGTCCTTCGCGATCTCCAGCCGCGTCGCTCCGAGGTCACGCGACGCCTCGATGACGCCGTAGTCGATCCCTTCTAGGCTCGAGTACAGCGTCAGCAGCATGTACGGGAAGAAGGCGTGGGTGAGCGAGATGATCACCGCCAGTTCCCCGTACTCGAAGGCCCCGACCGGTCCGGAGAAGAGGGGTGTCGCGACCAGCGCGTTGTTGATCAGCCCCTGGCTGCCGAACAGGGAGAGCCACGAGTAGATGCGCACGATGAAGATGGTGAAGAACGGAACCAAGACCGCGAACAGCAGGATCTTGAACCGCCGCCCGGAGAGCCGCGTGAGCAGGTACGCGACCGGGTACGCGAGGACGACGGTCAGGAACGTGGTGACGGCCGAAATGCGCAGAGAGAGGATAAAGGAGTCGACGAACGGGGTCTGGAACAGCCCACTCTCCCCGATGAACAGCTCTCTGTAGTTCGACACCGAGAAGGACCACACCACGTCGTACGAGCTATTGATCTCGGCGAAGCTCACCATCACGAGGAACGCCGCCGGGGCCAGTATCAGCATGAGCAGCCATCCGACTCCTGGCCCCGCCATGAGCGCGAGCTTCGCCCGTTCGCTCCGCCGTCCGAACGCGTCGTCGAGTTTTTTGAAGCTGCTCATCGTGCGCTCACGCGTTCTTGATCCGTTCGAACATCTCGATCCACTGGTCGTCCTTCTCGGCGGGCTTGAACGGGATCATTCCGTCGAGCACGCCCGGTTCGATCTGGAGCGCCTCCGCTTCGATGTTGTCCATCGCGTCCTGCGAGGTGTTCATGATGTTCCGGTTCTCCGAGAGCGCCGCGCCGGTCTCGGGGGAGATGTACTCGTTCAACACCTGGAAGGCGGCCTCCTTGTTCGAGGAGCCGGCCGTGACGACGGCCCCCTCGAACCAGGTGAGCTCCTCTTCTTTCGGCTGGGAGAACTCCACGCTGTCGACGTCGTTCATGATCCCCACGTGGGTGCTCCGGTTCGCGAACGACGCGATGATGTTTCCGTTCTGATAGTCCTGCGTGAGCGTCTCCTCGTCGTGGACGAACCCGAGGAGGTTCGGCTTGAAATCGATCAGCGTCTCCTCGATCGTCGTGAGCTGCTCCTCGGTGAACGAGACGGTGTCGCCCTCGAACGCATCGGTGTAGCCGAGCGCGAGCCCCGTCGCCATGATCGACTTGTAGTAGCCGTCGTACAGCGTGATGGAGCCGGTGAGGTCCACGCCTTCGTACTCCTCGCTGAAGAGGACGTCGTAGGAGTGCTCGTGGTCCTCCGGGAGCTTCGAGCTGTCGTAGCCGTACGCGTACCACCCGAACTGGACGGGCATCCCGTAGACGTCCTCACCGTCGGAGAACTGTCCCTCCGCCGCGCTCTGGAACGTGGGATACAGCGCGTCGAAGTTTGTCATAATGTCCATGTCCACCGGCGCCGCCAGGTCGGCGTCGATGAACCGCGGGACGTACTCGTTGTTCGGGATGACGATGTCGTACTGTTCGCCCCCGCCCGCGTTCACCGTGGAGAACATGTTCGCGGAGCCGTCGGCGATCGAGATCTCCAGCTCGACGCCGTCGAGCGCCTCCTCGACCTGATCGTTGACCGCGTCGTATCCGGTCCACGTCAGAATCGAGACCGTCGTCGATCCGCCACCGCCCATACACCCGGACAGGCCGGCCATGCCGGTGACACCGGCGGCGCCTGCCGCTTTGATGAATTGCCGTCTGTCTACCATGTTCATCACTCGACTTTTGCTTATATGTTATAAAACTACTCCAAATAACACTGATGTACTGGATTAATACCCTTATATTATCCCAATTATAGCCTTTTATCTCTCATAAAACGATATACGTTTATTTTATACGCCATCACCTCTCTCATTATCGCCCGAACAGTCTATTTTGCCGCATATAAGACAATATATCGAATATTTTTCTCGTTTCTTTGCTCTATACGTGTTTGAACTATATGTGTTTTCGAATATAATCGTCTTTACTGGACAAAAAGTTAAATACCATCCCCGCGTTCGGTCGCTGTATGACGACACCAACGACGGCAGTACAGCTCGACGGCATCCGCAAGGAGTTCGGTGACACGACCGCCGTCGACGGGATCGACATCGACCTCCAACGCGGGGAGTTCTTCTCGCTTCTCGGGCCGTCCGGATGCGGGAAGACGACCACGCTGCGGATGATAAGCGGCTTCGAGACCCCGACCGACGGCTCGATCCGCATCGAAGGCGAGCACGTCGTCCACCGACCGCCGAACAAGCGGAATACGAACCTGGTGTTTCAGGGCCTCTCGCTGTTCCCGCACATGACCGTCGCCGAGAACGTCGGGTACGGACTGAAGAAGGAGGGCGTCGACGCCGACGAACGCGAGCGGCTCGTCGAGAAGTATCTCGACATCGTGGACCTCTCCGGATACGGAGACCGGAAGCCGCAGGACCTCTCGGGGGGGCAGCAACAGCGCGTGGCCATCGCGCGTGCGCTGGTGAACGAACCTGACATCCTCCTGTTAGACGAGCCGCTCTCGAGTCTCGACCGCAAACTGCGCCAACAGATGCAGGTCGAACTACAGGAGATCCACGACCGCGTCGAGAGCACGTTCTTCTACGTGACACACGATCAGGACGTGGCGATGAGCATGTCCGATCGCCTCGCGGTGATGAACGACGGCCAGATCGAACAGGTCGGGACGCCCAAGGAGATCTATCGCGAGCCGGCGACCGCGTTCGTCGCCGACTTCATCGGCGACACCAACCTCCTCGACGGCGTCGTCGAGAACACGACGCACCCGCCGCGGCTCGAACTCGACGCCGGCACCCAGATGACGATCGATCTGGGCGACGCCGCTGCGAAAGGCGACGTGATCGCCTCCATCCGGCCCGAGGAGGTCGAACTCGTTGAGCCCGGCACGGGCACGATCGACGGGACGATCACCAACCGCTTCTTCCACGGCGAGCGAACGAATCTCGTGGTCGATCCACACGACGACTCGCTCCCCGAACTCGACGTCGCCGTCCAGGGGCGCTCGGACGTCCCGGACTCCGGGGAGGTCTCCGTCGAGTTCAATCCCGATGCGATGAGCGTGTATGCGAAGTGAGCTCGCATGAAGGCGAGTGTCGACCCGACGCCAGACGCCGCCGGGGCGGACGTGCTGCTCCATCACAGCATCTCGGCCGTCTTCGGCGATGAGTTCGTTCGCGGCCTTCGCTCGCGGCTCGAGACCTCGCTCGCGCTGACCGACCGGATAGAGACGGCGACGACTGCCGCGGAGTCCGGTGCGGCGATGGGCGACGCGAACGTCGTGCTGACGATCCGGCCGGTGAGCGACGACCTCCCGGACGACGCCGCGCCCGACTGGGTCCAGACGCTCAACTCCGGGGTCGATTCCTACGACCTCGACGCGCTCGCGGCCCGAGACATCGCGGTAACCAACGCCGCCGGCGTCGCGGCGAACCCGATCGCCGAACAGGTCCTCGGTTACCTCCTCGTCTTCGAGCGTCGGATCCACAAGGGGATCCGGCAGCAGGAGCGGGACGGTATCTGGCGGCGTTACTCCGCGGGCGAACTCGGCGGCAAGACGCTGGGGATCGTCGGCGTCGGCGCGATCGGAACGCGCGTCGCGGAGCTCGCCTCGGGGTTCGACATGGACGTGATCGGGACGAAACGCACCCCTGAGACCGCCCCCGACGTCGTCGACGAGGCGTATCCGCCGTCCGGGCTCCCGGAGCTCCTCTCCCGTTCGAACTACGTCGTCCTCGCGTGCCCGCTCGTCGAGGCGACGCGCGGACTGATCGGCACGGACGAGCTCATGTCGATGCGATCGGACGCGGTCCTCGTGAATATCGCGCGCGGGGAAGTGATCGACGAGTCCGCGCTCGAGACCGCGCTCCAGCAAAAACGGATCCGCGGGGCGGCCCTCGACGTGTTCGAGGAGGAGCCGCTGCCCGCCGGGTCGCCGCTGTGGGACCTTCCGAACGCGGTGATCACCCCGCACATGGCCGGGTCGACGCCGAAGTACGCCGACCGGATCGGCTCGCTCTTCGAGGACAACTACCGCCGGTACGTCTCCGGCGACCTCGACGACCTCCGCAATCGGGTCGTCTGAGAGTCGATCGCGAGCGGCCGGCCGGACTGTCCGGTCTTCACGCCGACCGAACGTCAGTCATCGGCCTCGACCGCGGACGTCTCCGCGCGGACCGCGGTCGCCAGCGCCGCGATCCCCTCGTCGATCTCGGCGGGCGACACGTGGCTGAACGACAGTCGCGCGTGGTGCGTCCCCCCGTCGGCGGCGTAGAAGAACGAACCGGGGAGGTACGTCACGCCCTCGTCGATGGCGTCGGGAAGCATCGCTTCCGCGTCGATTGTCTCGGGGAACTCCACCCAGACGAAGAAGCCGCCGTCCGGGTCGCTCCACGTCGTCCCCCGCGGCATTCGCGCTTCCAAGCTCTCGATCATCCGGTCCCGCCGCTCCCGGTACCCCGCACGGAGCTCCTCGACGGCTCGCTCAAGCCGTCCGTCCTCGGCGTACCGAGCGATGAGCCCGCGGGTGTAGCTCGGTTCCCCGCCCGCGTTGATCCGCTCGAACTGTTCGATGAACGGTTCTTCGGCGATCAGCCACCCGGTTCGGACGCCCGGAGCGACGGTCTTCGAGAACGTGTTGGCCCGGATCGCCCGGCCGGTCTCGTCGAGCGCCGCGATCGGCGGCGGCTCAGTCCCGTCGTATCGGAGTTGGCCGTACGGATCGTCTTCGAGGATCAGGAAGTCGTACGCCTCCGCCAGTTCGAGGAGTCGCTCGCGGCGGCCCTCGGAAAGCGTCACTCCGGTCGGATTGTGGAAGTTCGGGATGGTGTACAGGAGCTTCGGGAGCGCCTCTCCCGCCGCTTCACGGGCGGCGAGCTCGTCGGCGAGCGCGTCGACGTCGAGCCCGTTAGCGTCAATTTCGCAGCCCTCGATATCGACGTCGTAGTTACGGAACAGCCGCAACGCACCCATAAACGTGGGTGCTTCGACGATCACCGTGTCGCCGGGGTCGAGGAAGGTTTGACACACCGTGTCTATCGCGTTCGTCGCGCCGTTCGTCAGGTGGATCTGCGAAGTCGCGCAGTCGATCCCGCGGCTGCGGGCCCGATCGGCTATCAGCTCCGGAAGCGCGTCGGCGTACTCCCCGCCGCTGTACTGGAGCGCGCTGTCCCCCTCGTACTCGAAGAGGGACTCGGCCGCCGAGACCAGTTCGTCGTTCGGGAACGACTCCGGATACGGGAAGCCGAAACTCAGCGGGACGGCATCCGCGTCCCGGATCGATCGCCACGCCCCGTACACCGAGCCGTCCATCGTCTCCCGAACGGTCTCGCTGAACAAATGATCGAGATTATTCGATTCGGATCCGTTCATCTAGTGTCACGTATCCATTCTGACTCAATAACATAAACCTAATGCCCGGAATATTCGAATATTCAATCACATATTGACAATATAGTGTCTCAGTCAAGAGGTTATAACGTTGCTTAGTGGGCAGACGCAGATACTGGCGCGGGTCCGCGTCGGGCGGATTCGGTTCCGAATCGCCCCGTGTCGAGCGGCGGCGACATGTCCGAAAGTGGCTTTCGAGACCGTCCCTCACGCCTCCGCGCTCGGAGGTGACCAGACGGACCGGGACCCCCGCCGCACGGTCACGACGCAACCATCGGTGCCGAGAGCACATCTCGTTCGGCACGGCGGCGCTGCGTCGAACGGGTATAAACGGCCGCGGACGTAACGAGACGTAATGATCGGGTATCCGGGGCTGAACCGGACGCTGCGCGACCGCGATCCCCCCGTGCGGTGCACGCGCGGCATGCAGAAACAGACGTTCGAAGCGCGCGGGCTCTCGTACGTCTCGACGCTCGCGCAACGGAACCTCAGCGACCTGTACGAGCTGCTCGCGTGGAACCGCGAGCACGACATTCGGACGTATCGCTGCACGTCGTCGCTGATCCCGTGGAACTCGCAGTTCGAGCTCTCCGAACTGCCCGAGTACGAGGAGGTCCGCCGGCTCGCGCGTCGCTGCGGGGACCTCATCAGGGAGGCCGACATGCGGCTCACGTTCCACCCCGACTACTGGTGTAAGCCGGCGAGCGACTCGGCGGACACCCGCGACCGCGCCCGAGCGGCCTTGGAGTACCACGCCGACTGGTTCGATCTGCTGGGGCTCCCGGTCACCCCGTACTACGGCGTCACGGTTCACATCGGCGCGACGTACGGCGACGTCGAGGCGACCGCCGAGCGCTTCCGCGCGTTCGTCGATAGCCTTTCCGACGCCGCCCGGGCGCGGCTGACCGTCGAGAACGACGACAAGGAAAGCCTGTGGAGCGTTCCCGAACTCGTGGAGCTGGTCAGCGAGCCGACCGGCGTGCCGGTGGTGTTCGACTACCACCACCACTCGTTCGCCGACCGCGGTCGCACGTACCGCGAGGCGTTCGAGCTCGCGGCGGAGACGTGGGGAGACGTCCGGCCGATGACGCACTACTCCGAGCCGGCGCGCCTCCGCGACCCCACCGCGCGTCCGCAGGCGCACGCCGAGTTCGTCGCTGATCTGCCGGCGTGGCTGGAAGCGAACGCCGACGTCATGATCGAGGCCGACGGCAAGGAACGGGCCGTGTTACGACTCCGCGACGGGGGTGCGTAAGCCGGCCGTGCCGCACACGAGACGACCGGCGGCCCGATCCGTCTGACCGGTCACCTGACTGCGCGATACTCACCGTCGACGCCCGCCGCGAAGCCGCGACATCGGTCAGCGAGTCTCGTCGTTCGTCAGCCTGTGCAGCGTTTCGATCGCCTCGTCGCTCCATTCCGAACAGTCGGTCGTGCGGCGGTGGACGCGACGGCACAACGTTCCCGACGGTGTCCCGCTCACAGAGACGGTCGGCTGCGTCCGCTGCTCCCACGAGAGCGTCCACGGGGCGTCCGGTTCGATCCGAAGATACGTCGTGGTGTCACTCTCGGTATCGACGTCCGAGAACGAGCAGCGTTGCCGCCCGGCTACGGCCGCGTCGTCGATGACCACCGGCGCGGTCGGTGACACCGCTTCAAGGACACGGACCGCTTCGATGAACTGCGACCGGCTACCGGCTTTCCACGTCAGCGTTCGATGGGTCGCAAACGCTTCGACGCGGATCGCCGGATCGACGGGAATCGTCCGCGGGTAGTCGTCCGACGCGTTGTCTGTCATCTGTGATCGGTCGGTCACACCGGCGAGGGGGTATCGATCGCGGCGTGCGGCGCGCCGATCGGCTCGGCCGTCGAACTCGGGCGTCCGTCCGCCGTCGACGGCGACGTGTCGTCGTGCACGACGACGCCCGCGCCGCACTCGGCGAAAGGCGGCAGCAACTCGCGGCCGACCCGTTTCGCACTGCCGGTCACGAGGGCCGTTCGTCCGCTCGAATCCGAGGTGGCTCCACGGACGTCGCACGGGTCGGAAAGAGCGTAACCGTCCCTGAGCCGCCCGCAGCACCGCCGGGTCGCGGACCGATGAGACGCGCTCACGCGGCCCGGCGTCTCACCGCTCGCCGAGTCGCCTACTCGTCGCCGCCGTCGGTGAGTATCTCAACGTCTTCGGCCGGCTCCGTCTCGGAGAGCGACGGGTGCTCGGTGACGTCCTCGGTCTCCTCTTCGTCCTCCCGAGACCACTCGCTAGGGCTGTGACCATGGCACATGGTACGCTATATCATAGCAGCTACAGACGATTAAATGATCGGTCGGAGCCGCTTCTCAGGCGCTCACCACCGCGTTTACCGCTCTCGTCGGGGAGTCAGAACTGGCGTGCGTTCAGCGCGGTGCCGCGATACGGATGCCCCACACTCGCAAATATGTGTTGTCGCCGGGGGTTCTCGGCTCGTCAGGCAGCCTAACACCCTTGCCGTTGCGGCCCGAAACCACGGTAATGCGTATTCTCATCGTGGGAGCGACCGGTTTCGTCGGCGGCCGGCTCACCGAGGCGTTACACTCGGCCGGCCACGATGTCGTCGCGTTCTCCAGGAGCGCGAGCCAAGGGGAGTTCCCGGACGGCGTCGAAACGTTCGAGGGCGACCTCGAAGATCCGATGTCGGTCGAAGGGCTCTGCGAGGACATCGACGTCGCGTACTACCTGATCCACTCGCTGACGGCCAAGAACTTCGCCGAGCTGGACCGGACGTACGCCCGCCGGTTCCGGAAGCTGGCGTCGGCGGCCGGCGTCGACAGGGTGTTCTACCTCAGCGGCATCAGCGGCGACGAGCGGAACCTCTCTCCGCACTTGGCTTCGCGCCGGGAAGTCGAGTCCGTGCTCGAAGGCGGGAGCTTCGACCTGACCGTGCTCCGGGCGGCGATCATCATCGGCGCCGGCAGCGCGAGCTTCCGCATCGTCGACGACCTCACCGATCGGTTGCCCGTGATGACGGTCCCGAAGTGGGTTCGGACCCCGTGCCAGCCGATCAGCATCTCTGACGCCGTCGCGTACCTCGTCGGCGCGCTCGACGCCGAGGAGACCCGAGGGGGGATCTACGACATCGGCGCGCCGACGGTCTGGTCTTACGAGAGCCTACTGAAGCTGACCGCGGAACAGAAGGGAAAGCGCGTCCTGATCGTGCCGGTGCCGGTGATGTCGCCGTCGCTGTCCTCACACTGGCTCCGACTGACGACGGACGTCCAGTACGCCATCGCTCGACCGCTGGTCGAGAGCATGCGCAACCCCGTCACCGTCGACCCCGAGCGGGACCTCCAGTCGGTCGTCCCCATCGAGCAGACGCCGGTCGAAACGGCGGTCCAGCAGGCGCTCGCGGACGGGTGACCGGGACCCCTCGCTGAGGCCGACTCACCGGTTCGGGCGTCGGCCGTCGGCCGTCGAGACTCTCTCGTAGTCGCCGGTGACCTCGTCGTACCGGTACACCCTGTAGCCGGGGCCGCTCCCGGTCCGCACGTTCGATTGGATCGCCACGGTCGGTCGGCCCGGCGCCTCTTCGCGGACGACTCGCCCGATCACGGGGAGGCCGCGCATGGCGACGTAGTGGAGGCCGTCGGCGTCGAACCGCGCGATCTCGGCGGCGAATTCCGACGAGAAGTGGTCCGGAAGCGCGTCGGCGGCGACCGCGTGTCCGTCTCCGGTCGACGCGGACTCCGCGCCCGTCAGGGACTGCACGCCGCCGATGTCCGGCGCGAGACCGTACTCGAAAAACGCCGCTTCAGCTCCTTCGACGACGTCCAGCAGCGCGTTCCGATCGGGCGAGACGAGACTGAGGTGCGTGGTTACCGACATGAGCGGGAGAGAGCGGGCCGCGTCGCGCTGCCGTCGGCGTCCGTGGACGGCCCGCGCGACGACCAAGCGTCGTGAGCCGAGCGTCGCTCCATAACAGTGTGATCGGCGCCGCGCGGATACTCGTTACGACCCGCCGGTCGTTCCCATGACTCGGGTGTGCGACCGGCGCGCCGGGAGTCGACCCCGTCCCGGGCGCGTCTTGGACGGACGACGGATTGAAACGCCGGCTCGGCGTTAGTATATACGTGAATGCCGAGCGATACCGACCGCGAGACCGAGCGTTCGGCGTCCTCGGGTAGCGGCGAGCCCCCGCGGCCGACGAGCCCGATGACGGCGGAGATCCCGACGCCGGAAGCGGTCTGTGACGCCGAGGACCCGACCGGCGTCGTCGTCTGGCACCGGAAACACCTCCGCGTGGAGGATCAGTTGGCGCTGTCGCGAGCGATCGCGGACGGCGACGCGCTCTGCCCGCTGTTCGTGTTCGACCCGACGTTTTACGCTGACGGCGGCCTCGCGTGCGACGCGCGGATCCGCGTGCTCGAGGAGGCGGTCGCGAGTCTCGATCGGCTGTACGCGGCGACGCCCGCCCGCTCGACGCACCTGGACGCGACGGACTCGGCGGCGCGACTCGCCGACACGCTGGCGGCGGATCCGCCGGCGTCCGCGACCGGCTCCGACGGGGCGCCGCCGGACATCCTGCAGCGTCCGGACCCGCCGGGATTGACCCTCGGTTTCGGCGACCCGGTCGAACTCCTCGCTCGCTTCGTCGACCGCGGCTGGCGCGTCGCGACGATGGCGACGCCGACGAGTCGCTACGGTCATCGGCGAGACGAGCGCGTCCGTGACGCCTGCGGCGACGCGGTCACGTTCGTCTCCGGCGACGGGCTCGTCCGCGGCGAAGAGTGGCCGCGGTCGGACTGGCAGACGCGAGTCACCGAGTGGCTCGCGGCGCCCCAGCACGCTCCGGGGTGGGACGACCACGACACGGTCCGCGTCGCGATCCGGACCGGCGTCACGCCGGCGGGGGTCGACCGCCACTTCGACGTCACCCCCGCGAAGACGCAGGTCCCGGAGGGAACGCACCGCGCGGCGACGACAGCGTTACGGGAGTTCACGGACCGCGTCCGGTCGTACCCGAGCAACATCTCGGCGCCCCAAGACGCTCGCGAGGGAACGAGCGGGCTCTCGCCGTACCTCAACTTCGGCCTGCTCTCGGTTCGGCAGGCGCATCAGTACGTCGCCGACAACGCGCCGTCGTGCCGAGGGGCGGACATGTTCGAGAGCCGACTCGTCTGGAACCTCCACTACAACCAGAAGCTCGTCGACTGGCCGGGGTGGACGGAGCGGGCGGTCAACCCGGCGTTCGAAGGCCGCAACGAGGAACACCGCGACGACGACCTCGTGGCCGCGTGGAAGCGCGGGCAGACGGGGTTCCCGATGGTCGACGCGTCGATGCGGTGCCTCCGGCAGACCGGGTGGCTCAACTTCCGAATGCGCGCCATGTGCGCGTCGTTTTTCACGCACATCCTCCACCAGCCGTGGTGGATCGGCGCGGACTGGTACCACCACCACCTGATCGACAGCGACGTCGGGATCAACTACACGCAGTGGCAGAGCCAGGCGGGGCTCATCGGTAAGCCGTCACAGCGCGTGTACAACCCGCGGAAGCAGGTCCGCGACCAAGACCCCGGTGGAGACTGGATCGCGCGGTGGGTGCCCGAGCTCGAAGCCCTGCCCAGCGACTTTCTCGACCGGCCCGAGAAGACGCCGCTCGCGGTCCAACGGGAGTGCGGGGTGCGAGTCGGGGAGACGTACCCGCGCCCGGTCGTCGACTTCGAGGCGCGCCGCGAGCGGTTCTGGTCGCGGTACGAAGACCGGCGGCCGGAAGCCGCACGGGAGCTCCGCCGGCCGGCGATAGCGAAACGGGCCTCGTTCTCCGGCGGATACGCCGCCGCGCGAGCCATCGCGGACAAACACGGGGCGGTCGAGGCCGACGCGCCGGACGGGACGCAGCTCTCGCTCGGTGAACTCACCGACGCGGACGCGGCCGATACTGGTACCGCGGAACCGGAATCGACGTCGTCGGCGACGAACGCGGCGGACCCGATCGACCCGCCGCCGCCCGATCCACGCGACTCGGAGGGGCAGACGACCATTCCGTCCGGGGCGGGACAGAACGCCGGTGACCCGTCGCCGGACGACCGCGCGGCGGTGTCGGGCCGACGGCGAGACGGTGGTGGAGACGATGAGGCGGACGAGGAGGGAGACGCGCGGCGCACCGGACAGACCCGGTTCCGGGACTTTGAGTGACGCGCGCCGCGCCCATCGGCTCGTATCGTACTCACCGCATGACTGCGGCAAGGTACAGCCCGGTCTCCCGCAAGGCGCGTGTTTCAGTTCGCTACGTTGTCCACTGGTCTCTCGACGGGTTCGCGTCCAGCCAAACTGGACTCGTCAGAGAAATCGACCGCCGAGTGACCCGTCCACTTCGCCGGGGCGGAGCGACCGTTCCGAATCTGGACGGGGTCCAACTGCCGTCTGGGGCGGGTCCGGTTCAGCACGGGGCCCGTTACTCGTCTTCGAGCGCGTCGTCGACGCTCCGGTTCGAATCCCGGTCGTCCGCCGCGACCCGCCGAACGAGTTCCGGCCGGATGTCATCCATCACGCTGTCGAGCGGAGATGCCGTGTCCGCCCCTCCCTCGGTGCCTATACCTACACGGACGCTTCGAACGCCGCTAATCGTCGAGCCGAAGAACCGCCGGTCAACTGGTCCAGTCCGTCCCGTCGTCGGTGTCGACGGACAGGTCGACGATCTCCGAGTCGAGCTGGCCCTCCGCAGGACCGGGGTCGGTCGACCCGACGTGGGCGCTGTCGTCGTCCGTGTACGACGACAGCCGCTCGTATCGCGACCCGGCCAACTCCAGCTCCGAGGAGGCCGATCCACCGCCGATGAGCACTGTCGACGCACCCGTAACGATCGTGTTCTGAGGGCCGTTCTCGACGATCGTGTCGCCCAGGCGGGTCGCCGGCAGCCCATCGATGAGCACGGTCGGGCATCCGACGGCCACCGTGCCGCCGACGTGGGGGACGGGCCCCCGGGCCAGCGGACACCTGTGGAAATCCCCCACCGCTCGCCAGGCCGGCAGCCCCTCGATGAACACGGTCGGGCTGCCAGCGCCCGCTAGCGGCGTGCCGTGTGCGGTCATGTCCGTGACGCGGGCACCTGGTGGCATGGTCAGTTGAGCTTGATGAGCGCCCCTTCGAGGGTGAGCACCCCGCTTGCCTGCAGGCTGATATTCCCCTGCGAGGCCATCTCGATGGCCGGCGCATCGAGCGTGATGCGCGTGTCGCTCTCGATGGTCACCTCGCCGGTGGTCTCGTCGCACTCGAGCGTGCAGTCGGTCGCCGATCCGCCGTCGGTCAGTGCCGTCTGCTCCGCCCCCGTCTCAGCGTCGCCGTCGTCGACGGCGGCGAGCGTCTCCCGAAGCGCGTCGAGTCCCTCCTTGATGTCGGACTCGCCCGCGAGCCGGAGCCCTCCGTCCGCATCGAGAACGTACGTCGTGTCCGTCTCGGCGTGTTCGAGATACAGTTCTCTCTCGGCGGCGTCGATCTCGATCCGCCACCCGAGTTCGTGGAGCGGCGTGTCACTGCCAGACATGGTGTGTGGTTTATTAACACACCATATAAAATTCGGGGCGAGTGCGGCGCGAGCGTGCGCTGAATTCATCATAGCGCAGAGCAGCACTACCCGGAGCCGACCCGGACGCTACAGAAACTGACGGTCCCGCATCCGACTCACAGCAGCCGATGATGACAGGATCACAGCGAGTAGAACGCGTCTGAGCCGTGGTCGTCCTGCCACGCGAACGCGTAGAGACGACGGCTTTCGACTCGCTGTAACCGTCGCCCGTCGTCGCTCTCGCCCGTCACGGGACGCCACGTCGCGCCGTCGCCGCGGATCGTTCCGTCTTTCACTCGGAGCCGAAAGTCGGGCCGCCGAAAGGCGTGGAGGCCCTCGGCGGTTCCGAGGACGACGACATCGACCCCGCTGACCGTCGCGTCCACGACGCCGCCGGCCGCCTCGACGACCGGCAGCGGAAATCCGAGCGCCCCACCCCCGTCCGGTGTCACGCCCAAGACGATCGTCTTCGGATCGAGGTCGTCGCGGTTCCACTCACGCTCGCGTCCTTCGCCGCGCATGCCGCGGAGACCGAACGCCTCGCGTTCCTCGTACGCCTCGTAACCCGAAGGGTCGTATCCGCTCGCGGCGGCCGACCCCTCGGACTCGGGTTGGAGCACTTCGCCGTCGGGGTGAGCGTCGCGGAAGGCGGCGTACGTCGTCATCGGCCCGGAACGAACCCGGAGCCGTTCGCCGGTCAGCTCGCCGGAGATACACTCACCGGTCGACTGTTTCCACTCGGAGTCGGTCCCGCGGTCGTACAACACGAGGTCGTCGTCTGCCAATTTCCCCGAGACGCCGAAAGCGAGCCGCTGCCCGTCGACGGTCGCGTCGTAGACGACGCCGCTGCCGCAGATCGGACACCACGTGACGGCGATCGGGTCGGGATGACCGGTCCCGACGACGTCGTTGACGACCTCGTGGTAGTTGAGGATCCGGATCGGATAGGCGCGGGCGGGCGACGCATCGTCGGTCGGCTCGACGACCAACACGCGGTCGTCCGGGTCGCCGAAGTACTCCTCACCGAACGTCGGATCGTCGATGCTCGGGATCGCGTCTTTCGGGAGAACGGAGACGACGTTCATGACCGACTCGGGAGAATCGCTCACTGGTCCTCGGGAGCTGTGAGGTGTTCGCTCCCCCAATCGCGCATGGCGACGATAACCGGCTCAAGCGACCGTCCGCGGTCGGTTAGTGAGTAGTTGACACGGAACGGTTTCTCGCTGACGACGGTTCGGTCGATGAACCCGTGGTCTTCGAGGTCTTCGAGGACGTCGGTCTGGACCTTCGCCGAAATCCCGTCGACCTCCTCTTTGAGCGCGTTGAAACCCAGCGGACCGTTCTCCAAGAGGCGATGGACGACTACCGGATGCCACTTCTTTCCGATCAGCGTCGCAGTCGTCGTGATAGGACACCAATCGCTGCCTGCACACCACACCTCTAATGGTTCCGAATCGATGCTCATACACGACCCACGGCTGCCATCGAAATAAAGGTACGTTTGGTAAGTAGGTGAGGAAGAGAAACCCGATCACTGATTCAGTAGTCTGGGCGCACGGTGGTTGTGGTAATCCGCAGAAAGGTCTTCTAACGCCTCGTACAACGGGGTCAACGTCGGGGACCGTTCCGTCCTCGCCGACCCAGCGATATCGTACGAACCCGTTCGTACCAGTTTGAACGACGCGGCTTCCCGCGGGGTAGCGCGGTCGAGCCACACAACCGGTGTACCTCTTTAATACCATACAATAACCAGACGTATGGACCGACCGTCTCCGAGCGACCGTCTCGCGTTCAAACCGGAGGGCGTCGCGATAGCGGCCATCGCGTTCGTCCTGACGCGCGGGACGGTTGCGGGCCTCTTGGTGACGGACAGGGGATTCGCGATGGAAGCGAGTTCGGTGCTGGTGTTGACCATCGGATTCGGGGTCGTCCTATACGGTATCAACGTCGCGGTCAGCGCCCGAGACAGCGCGTACACCCGGACCATTCTCGTCTGGTTCGTCGCCGGCGCTGCGGCGGTCGGACTCGTCCTCGGACCGTTGATGACGGCGTCGTCGCCGGGGGACGCCACCGCGACAGTGGCCGCCGTCGGGATCGTGGGCGGCGGCGCGGGACTGCTGGTCGGAATCCGCGGGGCGGAGGCGGACCGGCGGCAGGCGACCGTGGATCAGCAGATCGAGCAGGCGCGGCTCCTCAATCGGATACTTAGACACGAGGTCCGGAACTCCGTCACGATCCTCCGGGGCCACTCAGAGCTCCTGTTCGAGGAGCGGGAGGAGACCGCCGACCGGAGCAAGACGGCGATCACTGACGCGATCGCTCGGATCGAACGCGCGGTCGACGAGACGCGGTTCCTCACCGTTGGCACCGTCGACGGCGGCAGCGCGCTCGGGCCGGTCCAGCTCGACGAGGCGATCCGGAGACACAGAGAAGACACCGGCCAAGTCGAACCGGCGGCGTCGGTCCCCTCGGTGACGGTCAGGGCTGACCGATACGTGGACCGGTTGCTCGACGAACTCGTCGCACTCCCCGGCTGGGCGGACGCCGGTGCCGACCCCCTCGCGGTCGAGGTTCGGGACCGCTACGTGGAGCTGTCCGTCACCGCGCCCGGAGCGTGGCTCAGCGCTCGCGAACGTGAGGTGCTCGTTGAGGGGATCCCCGAGCAGGAGCGTAACGACGTGGACCACGGCGTCCCGGTCTTGCGACTCCTCACGGCCAGATACGACGGAGAGATCGGCGTCGACGCGACCGGCGACGCGACGGCCGTCCGGGTGCGACTCCCACGGACCGACCGCACCGCCGCAGGCGGCAACGCGCGCGGAATCGCCAGCGGGACGCTGTGGCGGACGCTCGGCATCGGGCTGGCGGCCGGTGTCGCGATGGGGGCGTTCTTTCAGGGAACGACCGGAACGCTACCGGTGATCGGCGCGTTGTACGGGGCGTCCGTCTCGTCGGTAGGATGGATCGCGCACCTGTTCCACAGCGCCGTGTTCGCGACCGTGTTCACCGTCGCCCGGTCGGAGAGCGACGTTCTCTCCGGCGAGTCCGTCGGCGCCACCGTCACTGCGGGGGTGGCGTACGGGCTCTTCCTGTGGTTCGTTATGGCGGGAGTGGTCATGAGCCTCTGGTTGAACGCCGTGGGGGTTACGGTCCCCCTCCCGAACCTCGACTCGGCCTCGCTCGTCGGTCATCTCCTGTGGGGCGGACTCGTCGGCGCGCTCTCGGCGACGCTCCCGCCGCTCCCCGGCCGCCGAGCGGTCCGGAACCGGCTGTCGGCCGCCATCGGTCGATGAGCCGGACCTCGGAGCCGTTGAGAACGCTTCGCGATGTCCGGCAATGAGTGCGAACTCCCGGACGGGAAGTCGTACCCGTGAGATCGCTGGATGACAGTCGTTACTGGCCTGTAACCCGGTTACCGGCCCGTTCGCTCGCCTTTATCTGACAGCCTCGCATCTGGGTTACTAGAGGTAACCTGCGTCGGCTCGCCGGCGCGGAGGACACACAGATGGTAAGCATACTCACCGGACTGATCGCCGGACTGATCGCGACCGTCGTCATGACGATGTTCATGATGACGATGGGAGACGACTCGCCGCCGCCGACCGCCGCCCTCTGGGCGAAGTACGTCGGCGACGAGGGGGCCGAGGCGTACATGAAACAGGGGATGCTGCTCCACATGTTATACGGGGTCGGCGCGGGAGTCGCCTTCGCGGTTGGAGCGACCGCGCTCGCGCTTGACGTCGGCGCCAGCGTCCTCGTCGGCAGCGTGCTCTGGGGGCTCGCTTTCGGCCTCGTCCTGATGGTCGGCGGCATGCTGTTCTGGATGCGAATCGTCCTCGCGATGGAGCCCGACCCGAAGACGATGGGCGCGTTCGGCTTCTTCCACGTCGTCTACGGCGTCGTGTTGGGCGCGGGAATCGCGCTGCTCCCGGTGTAACACGTGGGCACGAACGACACAACCGTCGAGGATCGCGGTCCGCGATGTCTCCGCGACGACCGGCCCGTGCGCAGCTGTACCGCGGCGGCCGGCACGGCCGTCGGGCGCGGCGCAGAGATGACCGTCCGACGCGTCGCCTTCTGGACGGCGATCGCGTTCCCGGCGGCCTACGTGCTCGGTGCGGTCGATCCCGTCGCGTCGGCGCTGCCGGTCGGGTGGCTCCCGCTCGCGATCGCGACGCACCTGTCACTGCTGTGGGTCGGCCACGGCGCTTACCACCCCGAGTGAGCGATGGGGGGGACACTCGCACTGGCGACCGGAATCGACTCGCCGGCGTTGCTCTCGGCGGTTCCGGTCGATCAGATCCTCGATCACTGGTGGGTGTTTCCCGCGTCGGTGCTGTTCTCGATGGTGGCCATCGCGGCCGGCGTCTCGGGCGCGCTCTTCTTCAGTCCTTTCTTCCTGTTGGCCGTCGGGCTCGGTCCCGCGCAGGCGGTCGGTGCGGGCCTGATGACCGAGGTGTTCGGCATGGGGAACGGCCTCAGGTCGTACGTCAAACAGGGCGTCGTCGACTACGCGACCGCCAAGTGGCTGCTGCTCGGCGCGGTCCCGGCGATCGTGGTCGGTTCGTTCGCGGCTCACTACGTGCCCGACGCGCTGCTCCGCGGCGCGTTCGGCGTCGGGCTCTTTGTGCTCGGCGGGTTCCTGCTGTACTCCGACTCCCCGGAGGAGACCGAGCCCGGCGAGCGCGAAGGAGAGTTCCTCGAAAAGAAGAACGCGGAGTGCGGCACCACCGTCGTTAACGCCAGCGACGGCGAGCGGTTCGTCTACCCGACCTGCTGGCGTCCGCCGGGCGTCGCGCTCGCGGCGCTCGGCGGGGCGATCACGGGACTGATCAGCGCCGGGCTCCCCGAGATCGTGACGACCCAGTTGGTGGCGCGGTGTCGGATGCCCCCGCGGGTCGCCGTCGCCACGTCGGTGTTCGTGCTCGCGATCGCCGCGGTCGCCGGGGCCGCCGTGCACGCGCTGGCCGCGACTCCCGTTTGGTACGTGGTCGTCTGGTCGATCCCGGGCGTCATCGTCGGCGGGACGATAGGTGCCCGCGTCGGCAAACACGTTCCGAGCGGCCTCATGGAACGCGGGCTCGGCGTCGTCTTCGGAATCGTCGGTGGGATCGTTCTCGTCACCACGTTTTGGGTCTGAACCCTCGATCGGGACCTCCATGCGGTCGTGTGCGGAACACGCCGTTGCGAGCGTCGATGACGCCGGCCGTCCTCGCCGAACCTCCACCGGAGTTCGACTCCCCCGTGACCGGGTCCGGCTCGGGGCGAGGGGTGGTCGCGCTCGGTGCCGAGACCGTGCGGCGACCGGTTAGCCGTGACACGTCTCCACACGCCGAGTCGGCGTCTCGGACACACACCCGCGGATGGATTTTATCCGGGTGGCTGTTAGGCGCGGATACGATGGCAAAAGCAGCAGTCGTGATTCTCGCCGGTAACGAGTCGCACGCCGACTACGGTCGCCTCGCGAACGCGCTGGAGGCAGCGAAGGAGTTCGCGGAGAACGACGACGACGAGGTAGAACTGATCTTCGATGGTGCCGGGACCCAATGGATTCCGGAGCTCGAAGACGAGGAGAGCGACTACCACGAACTCTACCAAGCGGTCCGCGACGACGCGGCGGTTTGCGACTTCTGTTCCGGTGCGTTCGGCGTCGAAGACGCCGTCGCCGACTCCGGCCTCGTCACGCTCGACGAGCACGACGGCCACCCGAGCATCCGGTCGCTCGTCGACGACGACTACGAGATCATTACCTTCTGAGCCGCAGAGGAGGCCGCACCGCCTCGAAGACGACCACCGTTTTTTGACATCCGTTTCGAACAGCGACGCATGAACACGTCAATGTTCGCCGATCCGGACGGTCGTCCGGTCACGGCGGTCACGGCCGAAGAGATGCGAGCAATCGACCGCGTCGCCGTGGAGGAAATTGGTCTCGATCTCCCACGGATGATGGAACACGCCGGGCGTGGCCTCGGTGAACTACCCTACCCTACTCGCTCACGGCTTGCGCCGTTCGCTCCTTGAGGGTAGGGCTTCCTGTTTCAACGACGCGCTTTGCAGATACAGGCGTAT
>Ga0207753_1000171_pt1 | contig 26244 bp, 19 predicted proteins | sample PonA233FremontCA_2_FD_187273 | JGI IMG/M metagenome (GOLD analysis project Ga0207753, IMG submission 187273) | Salt pond sediment microbial community from Fremont, CA, USA - Pond A23 Sediment 3 (SPAdes) | ecosystem: Environmental > Aquatic > Non-marine Saline and Alkaline > Saline | place: USA... | reverse complement strand
GCGTCTCAAAAATCGAGGTTCCCTCCCGCTTGTGGTAGCGCTCGGTGCCCTTGAACATGAGGTGCTCCAGCATGTGGGTGGCGCCGGTGTGCCCCGTGCGCTCGTTGCGACTCCCTACGTGGTAGGTCACCATGCTCGTTGCGACCGGCGCGCCCTCCTGCGGCAACAGGAGCACGCGGAGGTCATTCTCGGGGAGCCGGTAGCACTCGATCCCGTCCGATGCCTCCTCAAACTCAACGGCGGCGGGCAGATCGCGGGGCGGGGCGGTGATCGTATCGGTCATACGGAAACGGGGGGAGCGGAAAGGGACTACGGTGAGCGGGGGAACGCGCGGGCTGGGACGTCAGCCTCGAAGCGGCACCTGAGGGGCCTTCGCTGTCGCGGGCCCAGGACGGCGGAGGTACTCTCAGTGGGCTTCGAGCCAGTTTTTGCCCGTCCCCATGTCCACGACCACGGGCACGGCATCGAGCGGCAGCGCGTCCCGCATCTCGTCGTCAATCATCGTCTGCGCCGCCTCCAGCTCGTCCGGCGGCACTTCAAACACAAGCTCGTCGTGGACCTGCAAGAGCATGCGCGCGGCCCAGTCTTCCTCCGCGAGGCGGCGATGGATGCGGTTCATCGCGATCTTAATCATGTCCGCCTGCGTGCCCTGAATGGGCATGTTGACCGCCACCCGCTCCGCGGCGCTCCGCTCGTTGCTGTTGGAGCTGTCGATGTTGGGCAGATAGCGGCGGCGGCCCAAGAGCGTCTCGGCGTACCCATTTTCCTGGGCTTTCTCCACCAGCTCGTTGAGGAGCCGCGAGACGCCTGGATAGGACTTCCGGTACTGCTTGATGATGTCCTGGGCCTCGTCGACCGGCATGCGCATCCGCTGGGCGAGCCCCCACGGCGAGATGCCATAGGGAATGCCGTAGTTCACCTCCTTCGCCTTGCTCCGCTGCTCAGGGGTCACGTTCTCGGGATCAATGTCGTAAACCCGCGCGGCGGCGTCGGTATGGATGTCGCCCCCCTGCTGAAAGGTCTGCTGCATCGCCTCGTCGCCGCTCATGGAGGCGAGAATGCGGAGCTCAATTTGGGCGTAGTCGGCCGACAGAAGCGTCCACCCCTCTTTCGGGACAAAGGCACGCCGGATCTGACGGCCCATCTCTGTGCGGATGGGGATGTTCTGCAGGTTCGGGTCACTCGACGACAGCCGCCCCGTCGCGGTCCGGGTCTGGTTGAAGCTGGTGTGCAGGCGTCCCGTCTCCGGATGAACCAGCTCGCCGAGACTGTCGAGGTAGGTGCTCTTGAGCTTGTATGTGGAGCGCCAGTCGAGGACCAAGCCGGGGATCTCATGCTCAGTGGACAGCTCCTGCAGGACGCTCTCCTTGGTCGACGGCTTGCCGGTCGGCGTCTTGGAGACGACGGGTAGGTCCAGCTTCTCGAACAGAATTTCGCCGAGCTGCTGGGTGGAGTTGATGTTGAACTCTTCGCCGGCCAGGTCGAAGACCTGTGCCTCAATGTCGCTGAGGCGCTCCTCCAGCCCGGTCAGAATCTCGTCGAGCACGTCCGTATCGAGCCGGATGCCGGTGTGCTCCATGGTGGCGAGCACGTGGACGAGCGGAAACTCAATGTCGTGGGCCACGTCAAGCACGTTCCCCTCTTCCAGTCGCGCCGCCAGCTCGTCCGCCAGGCGAAGCGCAATGTCGGCGTCCTCGCAGGCGTACGGCGCGGCGGTCTCCACGTCCACCTCGCGCATAGAGTCCTGTCCCGTCTCGTCCCCGATGAGGTCTCCGATGGGCACCATTTTGTAGTTGAGGACCGACCGGGCGACGTCGTCGAGGTTGTGATTTTCTTCGGGGGCGACCAGGTAGTGGGCCACCATCGTGTCAAACAGCGTCCCCCGGACCGCCACGTCGTGCTGCCGGAGGAGCAGCAGATCGTACTTCAGGTTGTGGCCCAGCTTCTCGGTGTCCTGTTCCAGCACGGGCCGCAACACGTCGAGCACGGCACTCGTCGGCGTGTCGTCGGGAAGCGGCGTGGGCACGTAGGTGGCGGCTTCCGGGGCGGTGCTGAAGGAGAGCCCGACGAGTTCGGCGGTCATCGGGTCCCGAGACGTCGCCTCCGCGTCGAACGCGTAGCGCGAGTGCTCCGCAAGCCGGTCCGCGAACGCTCGAAGCTCTTCCTCGGTCTGGATGACCTCGTAGTCGACCGCGTCCGGGTCGAGCTCCTCGACCTTCTCGTACGGGCCAAAGTCGAACGCCAGGTCGGGATCTTCTTCTTCCTGATCCGGCTCCGGGCGCGTCTCCCCCTCCAGCCCCAACCGGTCGCCGAACGAGTCGAACTCCAGCTCCTGAAAGACAGCGGTCAGCTTCTCCGTGTCCAGTTCGTGCCGCCGGAGCTGATGCCAGTCAAGCCCCACGTCGAGGTCGGTCCGAATGCGCACGAGGCGCTTGCTGAGCCGGGCCTCCTCGGCGTGCTCCTGCAGGCCCTCCCGCGCCCGCTTGCCGCTCAGATCGTCGGCCTTGTCGATGAGATTTTCCACGGAATGATGCTCCCGAAGAAGCTTCTGGGCGGTTTTCTCTCCGATCCCGTACACCCCCGGCACATTGTCGCTGCTGTCCCCCATGAGGGCCAGCATGTCGATGAATTGGGCCGGATCCAGGCCGTACTCTTCCCGGAAGGTCTCCCCCGTTTTGATCTCAAAGTCCTGGTCCCCCTTGGCGGGTTTGTAGATGGAGACCTTGTCGCTGAGAAGCTGCTTGAAGTCCTTGTCGGGCGACACGATCACGACGTCCGCGCCGTCCGCCTCCGCCTGCTTGGCGAGTGTGCCAATCACGTCGTCGGCCTCCACGCCGGGCACCTCCAGCACCGGAATGTCGAGCCCCTTCACGATTTCCTTGATGTACGGGATGTTTTCCAGCAGCTCGTCCGGCGGCGGATCCCGGTTCGCCTTGTAGTCCTCGTACATCTCCTTGCGGAAAGTATCCTCCTCGCCTTCATCGAACACCACGGCGGCGTGCTCGATGGACTGGTCCTCGATCAGCTTGAGGAGGGAGTTCGTGAACCCGTACGCCGCGGAGGTATTCTGTCCCTTCGAGTTAATGAGCGGCCGGCTGATAAAAATGTAGTGCGCCCGGTAGGCCAACGACATGGCATCGATGAGATACAAAGCATCGTCGTCCGGAGCGGTGGCTGGGGGGGACATGCAGGGGATGCGCGATGGCGAGAGAATGAATGCGTCGGGTGGGGCGAACGCCTGGTCGACAGCCGTTGCCAAAAATCCGCTCTGTTTAATGTCCGGCGGAACTGCGAGGTTCGGGTTCGCTTCCGAAATGGAGGGCCATGGGCCGTTGTTGCTGAATTCTTCCAAGCCCGAAGCCGGCGGGATCCCCATCCGGCGCTGGGCGGTATTTCTGCCGGCCATACCCAACTGTTCTCCACACGCCGATCCTGCACGTAATGACGCTTTTTCTCTTCGACATCGACGGCACGCTTATCCGGGTAAATGGGCGTGGTCGCGAGGCCGTAAACAGTGCCCTCTCGTCGCTGACCGACCAGCCCATCTCTCTCGACGGCGTGCCCTTCTCGGGCCGCACGGACCCAGAAATTGTGGAGGCGGTGCTCACCCACAACGGCCTGCCCACCACGGCGTCGATGATCGAGGACGTGATTTCCACCTACGTGAAGACGATGCGGGGCCTCCTCCGCCCGATGGATGTGGAGGTGTTGCCAGGGGTGGGAGAACTGTTGGCTGAGCTCCACGGCCGGCCGGAGGTCCAACTGGGCCTCGTTACGGGCAACGTCGAGCCCATCGCGTACGAGAAGCTCGCCGTACACGGGCTGGACGAGTACTTTCCCGTTGGCGCCTTCGGCAGCGATCACGCCGAGCGGAACCGACTGCCCGGCCTGGCCACGCAGCGGGCCGCCGATCACACGGGCCAGCCGTTTCGGGCCGCCGACCACGCCGTTATTGTCGGCGACACGGCCCACGACATCGAGTGTGCTCGCGCCGCCGGGGCTCGTGCAGTGGCGGTCTGCACTGGCCGCTACGGGCGGGAGGAATTATCGCAGCACGAGCCGGACCTGTTGTTCGACTCGCTTCAGGACCCTTCCGCGTTCGTTCGCGACACGCTCGGCAACTGAGCCGTGGAACGCCTCCGGTCGGAGACGCACCCGGGCCAGCTCGCCCCTGCCTCCCGAATCGCGCCCCCCTCACTCGGGCTGCTCCTCGTCGGCGCGAGGGAGCCACACGACAATCCGTGTGCCCTCCCCCCGCTCGGTCTCCACGTCAATAGAGCCACTCATTTGCTCGGTGGCCTCCTTCGTCAACGCGAGCCCGATCCCGGTGCCCTGGTACTCCCGCGCAAAGCCCTCGGAGGCCTGGCGGAAGGGCTCAAACAACCCCTCGGCGGTCGCCGGATCCATGCCGATGCCGGTGTCTTCCACCTCGAAGGCGACGGCCTGGTCCTCCCGGTAGGTCCGGACCCACACCTGCCCTCCTTCCTCCGTGTACTTGATGGCATTGGACAACAGATTCCGCGCCACAATGAGCACGCCCCCTTCGTCGGCGCAGGCCCACGCCGGCTGCGTCTCCAGGCGGAGCCGGATCCCGTTCTCCTCGGCCCGCGGGCGGAGCTCCTCGACGACCGCCTCGGCCTCCTGAACCAGATCGATCGGCCGAGCCCCCAGCTCCATGGCCCCGGCCTCTAACTTCGAAAGATTCAGTACCCCCTCCAGCGTCTCCAGGAGGCGCCTCCCGCTTTGTTCGATCAGCGCGGCGTATTTCGGGAGCGGACTGTCGTCTGGCAACTCGAGCTGCCGGGTCTCCGTCGTCATCGTCTCGGCGAACCCGATGATTGAGGTCAGGGGCGTCCGGATCTCGTGGCTCATGTTGGCGAGCAGGGAGGACTTGAGCTGACTGGCCTTCTCGGCCTCCTCCTTGGCCTCACGGAGAACCCGCTCCCGCTCCTTCCGCGCCGTAATGTCCTGAATCGTCCCCCGGATCCGAACCACCTCCCCATCTTCCCGCTGGGGCTCGCCTCGAATGCGCGCCCACCGAACCCCGTCCCCGGCCTTCACGCGCACCTCCAGATCCGACGACTCGCCCTCTTGCAAGGCGCCCTGCAGGGCGCGGCGCACCCGCGCCTGGTCCTCAGGGTGGTAGTAGGCAATCGCCTTCCGGGGATTCGGATCGGCGTCGCGGGGGTACCCGAGAATTTCGTACGCCTTCCGCGTCCAGTTGCCCTCGTCGGCCTGGGCGTCGTACTCCCACGCCCCGACGTTGGCAATCTCTTGGGCGCGGTCGAAGAGGTCGTTCTGGCGCTCAAGCGTCTCCTGCCGCCGGTGTTGTTCGGTGACGTCGCGCGTGATTCCCACGACTTGGCGCACGGTCCCCTCCACCAGGACCGGTGCAATGCGGGTCTTCCAGTACGTCGGCGTGCCGCCAAGTGGAATCGTTTCTTCGTACAAGAGGGGCGCCTCCTGCCGTACACACTCCCGACACTTCGCCATCATCTGCTGCCCCGCGTCCCCGCCGTAGACATCGGCGGGCGAGAGTCCTTGGATCTCTCCCTGAGCATGCCCAAACTTTTTCTCGTAGACCGGATTGACGCGGCGATACGCAAAGGTCCACCCTGACTCGTCGTCGCGGACGTCGAGGAGAAAAAGCGCATCCTGAACATTTTGGAACAGCGTCTCGGATTGCCGAAGGCGCTGTTCGCGCCGCTTCCGCTCGGAGATGTCAAGAGAGACACTCAGGCCGCAGATGATGTCCCCGTCCTCGCCCCGTACCGGAAGCGTTCGGATGCGGTAGTGTCGCCCCTGGTAGTCCTGTTCGTAGGTGTGCTTCTCGCCGTCGAGCGCGCGGCGAAAGTATCGAGTATGCTCTCGCGCAATCTCGTCCGAAAACACATCGGACGGCCGCTTCCCCTCAATGTCGGACGGCGAGAGCCCGACGCGCTCCAGCCCCTGTCCCCGGGCGAGCATGTATCGCAGCTCCTCGTCGAAGAGAAACACCCCACCGTTGGGAAAATTTTCGACCAGCGCCTGATACCGGCCTTTCACGGCATGGAGGGTCTGCTCTCGTCGCACACGGTCGGTGATGTCACGCAGATGAAAGACCGCCTCCGCCCCCGCCTCGCCCCCGGCGCGGAGGGGCGCGCCACTGACCGCCAGGAACCGCTGGGTCCCGTCCGGCCACACGATCGACAGTTCCTTGTCGGAAACGGGCTTTCCGGTGTCCAGGACCTGGGAGAGGGGAATCTGCTCCTCCGGAAGAGGCTCCCCGTCCAGACTTTCAATGCGCCACTCTAGCGCGTCGTACGTCCGGCCGAGGAGGTCCTCCCCTCGGTGGCCAAGTACCTCCTCCGTCCGCCCATTTATCTGAACGAACGTGCCCTCCCCGTCAAGCCGCAGGATGGCGTTGGGACTGGTCTCGACCAGACGATCCAGGAGATCGCGCTGCTTGCGGATGGTCGCTCGGCCCCGGAGAGACACGCCCACCGCCAACCCAACGACAGCCATGATGCCGAGCAGCACCGCGGGCTCCACGCGGGGCGCGGGGGTCACGCCGAGACCTCCCGCCGTGAGCACGAAGCCACCCCCCAGGAACCAGAGCACCGGTTGGAAGGATTGCGCACCGAGTTCAATGACCACTCCGATGAACGCGTACACCAGAAGCAGAACGAGCCCGTACTCGCTCGAAAACTGCTTGACCGTGGCCACGGCGACCGTCCAGACCATGAGGCCGTAGAGAAGGCCCCACGTGAGGGAAACGTAGTGGTGGCGAACCCACGTGGACACGTAGGACCCCACGAACAATCCGCCGAATAGGCCGGACAGACCGAAATACACCCAGGCTGGACTGGTGGGCTCCACGCCAGAGAACCGGAACAGGAAGCCAACGGCCGGGACCAGAAGCGCCCCAAGAAGGCCAATCAGGCGGTACAGCCGAACACGGATCAGTTCTCCGGGCGAGAGGGCCGGGTCGTGTGGCCGAAGCAGCGATGTGATCGTCTGGAGAATGTGAACCATGTCGGGCCCACAGAAACGGTGCCTGCCGACGGGCGGCACGCTGAGTTTCTGAATGTTCTCTGTAGAGAAAAGAAAAGGAGGATCCGGCTGGTCAGACGATCATCCCGCTCAAAAGATGTTCAGGTATGGAAGAAACGGGCCTGCGACCGAGCCAGGGATGCTCGACTGCCCGGAGTCTCTCTACCAGCACCAGTGATCCTGGGAAATACCTCCCGCAAAAACCAGCCCATTACGACAGATCTTGCAATGCACGTTTCTTTCGCGTGCCATTTCTACACGCAAGACCGTCACAATTAGACTCCCTAGAGAAGCCTGGTGCACGATCTCACAGCAAATTTGCCCGAGGAGCGCTGGCATTTGCTGTCCCCCACCCGCATTTTGACCCGCGAGGAAGAATAATCCTCCTCTCGCCCAACTGCCCTGAGTGATGCGTCTCGCCGTCTTTGCCTCCGGATCCGGGACCAACGTCCAAGCCATCCTCGACGCGATCGACGCGGGCACCCTTCCGGCCGAAGTCGTCTGTTGCGTCAGCAATACGTCCGATGCGGGGGCGCTTAAACGAGCGGAGGCCCACGACGTGCCGACGGAGGTAATTGTCCCAACGTCGTTCGACGCCCCAGCGTCCTTCGGCCACGCCCTGCTCGAGTGCTTGGACGCACACGACACCACGTTCATCGCCCTCGCGGGCTACATGCAGAAGATTCCGCCCAACGTCGTCGACGCCTACCGGGGCGCCATGACCAACATCCACCCCGCCCTCCTGCCCGCGTTCGGGGGGCAGGGGATGTACGGCATGAACGTCCACCAGGCCGTCCTCGACTACGGGGTTCACTGGAGCGGCGCCACGGTACACCTGGTCGACGAGGAGTACGACCATGGGCCTGTCGTCCTACAGGAGCCGGTGCCCGTGTACGCCGACGATACCCCAGAAACCCTGGCCGACCGGGTGCGGGACGTGGAGCATCGTATTTATCCGGAGGCCCTCCGGCTCTTTGCTCAGGACCGGGTGTGCCGGGACGGCCGAACCATCTGGTTTGAGGACGCCCCCCGATCGTGCACCGCCCTCACCGACTCCGAATAGCCCTTCATTCCATGCCTGCCGACGCCCCCACGCCTGTCCGCCGTGCCCTCCTCTCAGTCTACGATAAAACCGGCATCATCGAGTTTGCCCGGCGGCTCCGCGCCCTGGACATCGCGCTCCTTTCCACCGGTGGCACCGCGGAAACCCTGCGCGAGGCCGGCCTCTCCGTGACCGACGTGGCCGACGTGACGGGGGTGCCCGAGGTGCTGGAGGGCCGGGTCAAGACACTTCACCCGGCGATCCACGCGGGCATTCTGGCGCGGCGGTCACGGGAGGAGGACATGGCAGCGCTCGATGAGCACGGGTACTCTCCCATCGACCTCGTCGTCGGCAACCTTTATCCCTTTTCCGAAGCGGTCCAGGCCCCGGACGCCTCCCCGGAGACCATCATGGAGTACGTTGACATCGGGGGCCCCACCATGCTGCGCGCGGCCGCCAAGAACCATTTCGATGTCGGCGTGGCCACCGCCCCGGCCCAGTACGACGCTGTGGCCCAGGAGCTCGAAGAGAACGACGGGTGCCTCTCCGCGCCCACCCGCCGGAATCTCGCCGAGGCCGCCTTTGCCCACACGGCTCGCTACGACCAGGCCATCGATGCTCACCTCTCCGGGGAGGCCGTTGAAGACGAGCAGGACTCGGGGACGCTGCCGAATCCCTACCGCGTGTCCGTCCCGCAGTCGGCGTCCCTCCGGTACGGGGAAAATCCACACCAGGACGGGGCCCTATACGAAGAGTCGTCCCCCTTCTACGAAAAGCTTCACGGGAGCGCCCTATCTTTCAACAACCTGCTCGACACGAGCAGCGCGCTTGCGCTCATCGACGAGTTTCGCGATGCCGGGCCGACCTGCGCCATCCTCAAACACACCAATCCTTGTGGGGTCGCGACCGCGGACACCCTCGAAGAGGCGTGGCACCAAGCCTTCGCCACCGATACACAATCGCCCTATGGCGGGATCGTCGTGGTGAACCAGGCGCTGGACCGGGCCACCGCCGAGGCCATCGACGAGATCTTCACCGAGATCATTATCGCCCCGGAGTTTGAGCCCGGCGTACTCGACCTGCTCACCGAACGGGATCGCCGCCGCGTCGTCCGCCACACCCGGCCCGCCCGGACCGCCGACCGGCCGGACGTGCGCTCTGTGCTGGGCGGCCTCCTGGTCCAGACCCGCGACCCCGTCCTGCCTCCCCCAGGGGAGCAGGACGACCAGTGGACGGTCCCGACGCAGCGATCCCCCAGCGACGCCGAGTCGGCCGACCTCGACTTTGCCTGGCGCGTGGTGAAGCACGTCAAGAGCAACGCCATTGTGTATGCCCGCGATCGCGCCACCCTCGGCATCGGTGCGGGACAGATGAGCCGCATCGACGCCTCCGAGCTGGCCGTGTTCAAAGCCCAGAAGTCGGAACTTGACCTCACCGGCTCCGTGGTAGCGTCCGATGCCTTCTTCCCGTTCGCCGACGGGCTGGAGGCGGCCGCCGATGAAGGTGCCCGGGCGGCCATCCAGCCCGGCGGCTCCATCCGGGACGACGAAGTGATCGAGGCCGCGGACGCTCAGGACGTGGCCATGATCCTCACCGGGCGGCGTCATTTCCGGCATTAGGCCCCGTTCGGGCTCGGTGCGTACGCCTTCCCCGTACCGCTTAGCTGCCCCCACCAGGGTTGAACATGTAGTCCACTCCACGTCTTTTCTCTGCTTCACGGCGCCCGGGACCGCCGTTTCCCGCTCTTTTCTGGCCCCCTGACTCGCGTAGACCCTCGATGTTTTTCAATCTCTCCCAGGACGTCGCCATCGACCTCGGCACGGCAAACACGCTCGTGTACATCCGAGGCGAGGGGATCGTCCTCAATGAACCGAGCATCGTCGTGGTCGACTCCGACACCAATGAGGTGCGCGAGATCGGCTACGAGGCGCTCCAGATGCACGAACGCACCCACCAGGACATCGAAACGATCTGGCCCCTGCGGGACGGGGTCATCGCCGACTTTAAGGTTGCCGAGGAGATGATTCAGGGGCTCCTCCGAAAGGTGAAGACCAACTGGCTGACCTCGATCCGCAGCATGGTGGTATGTGTGCCGAGCGGCATCACCGAGGTGGAAAAGCGAGCCGTGCGCGACTCCGCCGAGCACGCCGGCGCCCGAAAGGTGAACCTCGTCTCCGAGCCCATGGCGGCGGCCATCGGCATTGGGCTCGACATTCAGGAAGCCGTGGGCAACATGGTCGTGGACATCGGCGGCGGCACGACCGAGATTGCAGTCATCGCCCTCTCCGGCATCGTGCTCGACGAGTCGCTCCGGGTAGGCGGGGCCGAACTCGACAAGGCCATCGTGCAGTACTTCAAGCGCAACCACAACCTCCTCATTGGCTCCCGAACGGCAGAGCGTATTAAGTGCGAGGTCGGCAGCGCCATTGAGTTGGACACGGAGCTGGAGCTGTCGGTGAAGGGGCGGGACCTCGTGAGCGGCATTCCAAAGGTACGCACCATCTCGTCGGTCAACGTCCGGGAGGCCCTCCACGACAACCTCGAACAGATCAGCGCCGCCGTCCTGCGCACGCTCGAACGCACGCCGCCCGAACTGGGGGCCGACGTGTTGGAACGGGGCATCATGATGACGGGAGGCGGTGCCCTCCTGCAGGGCATCGACCAGATGCTGCGAGACCGCGTGGAGCTGCCGGTCTACGTGGCCGAGGATCCCCTCAAAGCGGTGGTCCGGGGCACCGGCGAGGTGCTTGAGAACCTGGAGGACTACGAGCGCGTCCTTACCTGAGCGACGGGCCGGGCCGCATCGGTTCCCTTCTCACCCGAGGCCTCCCCCGATGGCGTCTCAGAATCGCCCCACCGACTGGCTCCTCTTGGGCAGCGTCCTGCTGCTGGCGGCGACCCTGATGCTCACGCAGAATCAGCCCCTGGTGCGAACGCTTCGGGCACAGGCAATGGGCTGGACCGCACAGGTCGAGAGCACCTTCGCGTGGATGGGCCGCTACCTCCGGGTTTTGGAACGCAACGACGAGCTCCGGCGCGAAAACATCCAACTCTCCAGCCAGGCCGCCCGCACCCGGGCCGTCCGCCAGCGCAACGACGAGCTCCGGCGCCTGCTCCGCCTCACCGATTCGAGCGACGCGGCGCTTCGCCCCGCCCGCATCGTGACGAAAGACATTTTCCAGAAGGACAACTTCCTGGTCCTGGACGTCGGCCGCGCCGACAGTGTCAAAAAAGGCATGCCGGTGGTGCACGAGCAGGGCATCGTGGGCACCGTCGTGCTCGTGAATGAGGAGTACGCCCGGGTGATGCCGTTCTTGAATACCGACTTTCGCGTGCCGGGAGCCGTCCTCCCCCTCCGCGCCGAGGGCATCGTCCGCTGGGACGGCGAACGCCTCGACCGCTTGCAGCTCGATCACGTGGTGAAAACCGAGCCCGTGGAGGTCGGCCAGCGGGTCGTCACCAGTGGGCACAGCGCCACCTTTCCCCCCGGTCGTCGGATCGGCACGGTGGATTCCGTGGCGGCGCCCCCCGGACGGAGTGAACTCGAGATTTTCCTCCGTCCCGCCGTGCCCCTCTACGAGATCAGCCACGCCGTCGTGATCCTCCAGGAGCCCTCGCCCCAGCAACGGGCCCTCACCGGACCGGCGTCTGAGCCGTAACACTCTTCGTGCGGGGGTCGGTGATCTCCTCGGATTCCATGGTGGCGGCTAAAGTTTAGCAAAAAGCTGCGAGAAGCGGAGCTTTGGCCTGGTGAACACGAACCGCCAACTCCTGAGAGCGTACGTACGATCTACAGTACCCGTGTCCGCAGAGTCCTGCCGCGGGGTGTGTTCGTCCTCTGTTTCCGATGCTTCCCTCGTACATGACCGCCGACACCGATTCCCCCCACGCCACGACCGTTCTGGGCGTCCGACACAACGGGCAGATCGCTCTTGGGTCCGACGGCCAGGCAACCATGAACGAGACGGTCGTGAAGCACAAGGCCGAGAAGGTGCGGTCGCTGTACGATGGGGAAATTCTGGCCGGCTTCGCCGGATCGACCGCCGATGCGTTCACGCTGTTCGAACGCTTCGAGGACAAGCTCCAGGAGTATGGGGGCAACGTGGCCCGCGCGGCGGTGGAGCTAGCAAAGGAGTGGCGCACGGACAAATACCTCCGCCGCCTCGAAGCCCTGCTGGCCGTCGCCTCGCCGAGCGAGCTCCTTCTCATCAGCGGGGCCGGCGACGTCATTGAGCCGGACGACGACATCATTGCGATTGGATCCGGCGGCTCCTTTGCGCTTGCCGCGAGTCGTGCCCTTCTTCAGAACGCCGAGGGCCTCTCCGCCCGGGACGTCGTGGAGAACGGCCTCTCGATCGCCGCCGATATTTGCATCTACACGAATCATAACCGCACCATCCTCGACATCGAAGCGGACGCGGCCTAGCGACTTATCCCGCTTCTCGTACATGTGCTTCGCCGAGCCCCTCATTTAATCATTGATCGTTGACCACCGAGGCTCGGCGTCTCCCATCATATTTCCATAGACGACGAGGCATTCCCGTTATGTCTTCCGGTTCAACAGCACACGGCGCCTCCCCTCGACAGGCGGCCATGTTTGTCGACTACGACAACCTCTACACCATCCTACAGTCCCAGAGCGACCGGGACCGATCGACCCCCGACTACGCGGAGGAGATTTTTGAGGAAGTGCGCCGCTATCTCGAAGAGGGAGACGACATGCCTACCATCTTCGGCCGGGCGTACGGCTCCTTCGATACGCTGCTCGGCTCAGAAACCGCGCAGGTGCCGTCGGCCCTGCACCGGCAGGGCATCGAGCCGGTTCACGTCCCCGAGGGCATGCAGGACAACGCGTCCGAAGTGCGCCTGACGGTGGAGCTGACCGATTTTCTGACCCGGCGATCCGACATTCAGACGGTCGTAATCGTCACAGGGAATCGGCCCTTCCTTCCGCTCGTCCGTTGGGTCCGAGAGCAAGGATGCCGACCGCTCGTGGCCGCCGTCAACCCGCCCCAGACCGCCGACACGCCGTCATTCGTCGAGGACAGTTGCTACCTCGACGCCCGCAACCTGCTCAGCCAGGAGTCCCGCGAGGACTTATTGGCCAACGCTCCCACCAGTGGCTCCGCGTACACCCAGGCCCAGACGCCCGACACACCGCCGCCTCAGCAGTTCCAGTCCCTCGAGAACCCGGCCGCGCAGCGGGCCATCAAGATCACTGAGGAGCACTTCGGGCAGTACGACGAGGTGTACCTGACCCCGCTCCTGCGCAAGCTGTCCGACCTCATGGGCCCGGATGAGGATCCGAAGTCGCTTGTCAGTGAGCTGGAAGCCGCCGGGGCCGCCCGCCTCGAAAAGCGCAACGGATACCCGTACAACTATACGGTCTTGATCGTCAACGACGACCACCCCGACGTGCAGGAACTCCACGAGTCGGGCAGTCGCTCGTCGACGGACCCTTCTTCCCCCCACAGCGAGGCCGACGCATCGGAGGCTACTGATGCCGAGACGGACTACGACGAATACGATATGGACGAGGCCATCGAATCGCCAACCGCCCCGGCCTCGGCCGTGACGAGTGAACATGGGGATGATCAATCTTCCCGTTCTACCCCCGACGCGTAGCCGGAGCATTCTCCTCCCTCCGCGCCCCTGCATCTGTTTCCTCACTGCGACCCTCCGTTTTGTATGCCTGACGTCACCCAGCACGTTGAAGACCTCACGCCGCGACAGATCGTCGAGGAGCTCGACAAGTACATCATCGGGCAGGACAACGCCAAGAAAAACGTGGCGATCGCCCTCCGCAACCGCTGGCGCCGCCAGAACGCGCCCGACGAGATGCGGGACGAGATCATGCCGAACAACATCATCATGATCGGGCCCACGGGCGTAGGCAAGACCGAAATTGCCCGCCGCCTCGCTCGCCTGGCCCGGGCGCCCTTCCTCAAGGTGGAGGCCTCCAAGTTCACCGAGGTCGGCTACGTGGGCCGCGACGTGGACAGCATGATCCGCGACCTCACCGACATCGCGGTCAACATGGTGGAGAAAGAGCACCGGGAGGAGGTACAAGACCGGGCGCAGGAACTGGCCGAGGAGCGCATCCTGGACATCCTGATCCCCCCGGAGGACGAGACGCAGTCCCGATCCGGCGACGGCGCCTCCGACGGCCCGGGCTTCACCATGCCCGAGGACGCCGACGCGGAGGGCGACCGCACGAGCCTCCGCGAACGCACCCGGCAGAAATTCCGCGACAAGCTCGAGCGGGGCGACCTCGACGACCGCGAGATTGAGATTGAGGTGACCTCCGACTCGCAGTCCATGATGCAGATGTTTGGCCCCATGGGCATGGAGGAGATGGGCGTGAACCTGGAGGAGCTCTTCGGCAACCTGGGCGGCGGCCAGAAGCGCAAGACGCGTCGCGTGACGGTGGACGAGGCCCGCGAGATCCTCACGCAAGAGGAGGCCCAGAAGCTGATCGACATGGACCAGGTGAAGGAGGACGCCCTGGAGCGCGTGCAGCAGGCCGGCATCGTGTTCGTCGACGAGATTGACAAGGTCGCCGCCGGCACCCGCACCCGCGACGAGGGCGGACAGGGCGCTGGCGTCTCCCGCCAGGGCGTGCAGCGCGATCTCCTCCCCATCGTGGAGGGGTCGAACGTGCAGACGAAGCACGGCATGGTGCAGACCGATCACATCCTGTTCATCGCCAGCGGCGCCTTCCACGCCACCAAGCCCAGCGACCTCATCCCGGAGCTTCAGGGCCGCTTTCCCATCCGGGTGGAGCTCAACAACCTCGACGAGGACGACTTCTACGAGATCCTCACCAAGCCCAAGAACGCCCTCGTCAAGCAGTATCGTGCCCTCTTCCGCTCCGAGGACGTGGAGATTACGTTCGAGCGAGAGGGCGTCAGCGAGCTGGCCCGGATTGCCGCCGAGGTCAACGCAGACGTAGAGAACATTGGCGCGCGCCGGCTCCATACGGTCTTGACGACCCTCCTGGAGGACCTCCTCTTTGACGTGCCCGAAGAGATTCCGCCGGGCTCCGAGGTCACGATTGACGCCGACATGGTGCGTGACCGCCTGAGCTCCATCGCGTCGAGCCGCGACCTGAGCCAGTACATCCTGTAGCGACGAACGGCACCGCTGGTCTCCCCTTACCCCTCCCTCCCCACCGTGTCTCAGGAGAGCCCGTCGTCCACTGTGCTGCACCCCGGCAGTGGGGTGCTCATCCTGGGACTCGACTGGCTCCTGTTCTCGGAGAACGCGATCACGCTCGGCGCCTCCACCCTCATCGTAGCCGTCGTCGGGTTTGCGGGAGCGGGCCTGGGAACGGCCCTGATTCAGCGTCTGTACGGGGCCGACTCGGTCGGCGTCGCTGTGCTAAAGGCCCTGCTGGCCGGCATTACGGTGGGCCTTCCACTCCCCGTAGCCGGCACGGCTGTGGGCGGGGGCATTCTGGCGTTGAGCGGCCTCAACTCGCTGTGGGGCCGGTCGGACCCCGACAAGATGGCGCCGCCGTCCTCTGAATCCGACGCGTAGCCGACCGAGACGGCGACGGATTCTATTGTGGCGAGCGTGCCGCGGAGGGGGCTGGGGTCACCCGCTCCACCAGATCCTGGTAGGCTGTCATGACCTCCGGCTCGTCGTAGAGCCCGTTGTGCGCACCGCCCTCAACCACCACGAGACGGCGTTGCTCACTGCCGGCCTCCGCGTGGAGGCGCCGGGCCATTTCTGGATCCGTCACGGGGTCCTCGCTCCCCCCAATCACGAGCAGCGGGACCTCGAGCTGCCGCACCCGCTCCAAATTGTCGTCCTGCTGAAGGGCCGGGTCAATCTCCACGCCCAGGAACAGCCGGACGTACCACGGAAAGAGGTGTCCCTTCCAGTCGTCGACGTTGGTTGCCGGATTCTCCAGGACCACCCCACCGACCTCCCGCTCCACGGCAACGTGGGTGGCCATGAAACTCCCCAGCGAGTGCCCCCACACGAGAAGACGGTCCGACTGGACATTGGGCTGGGCCACGAGCGAGTCGTAGACGGCCAGGGCGTCGTTCCGGAGGGCTTCTGCGCTGGGCGAGCCGTCACTGCGCCCGTACCCCCGGTAGTCCCAAAGCAGGGCGTTCACTGGCGGACGTGTCAGGGCCCGCAGGTATCCGCGCGACTGAACAAGGTAGAAGCCGTTCCCCCCGAAGAAGAGGACCGTGGCCTCCGCGGGCGATTGGGTGAGGTGCCAGGCGTTCACGGACACGGTGTCCGCGACCGGAATGGACTGGACACTCATGGCAACGTCCTCCAGGGGAAAGGTCTCGGGGGTCACCGACGGCTTCGGCTGAAAGACAGTCTCCTCGTCGATCGTAATGGCCGAGCAGCCGACGAGCACGACCGAAAACACGCACAGGAGCAGAAACGGACGCATAAAACAGAGGTGCAGAACCCAAAGAGAATGTACCGGTCCGACGGATGGGCGGGCAGGCGGGTTGGGAGTTCGGTGCAACTCCCGTGTAATTCTCGTTCTCTCAGAGCGGCTTGTGCTATGGCGCAAAGTATGTGTCCCCCTTGGAAAATGGCCCCTTCTAAGAAAAAGAGCACTCTCGTCGCTCTGAGCTCGACTCAGAGCCCATCCCGCCGCACGGATAAATCACATCGATCGGGTGGATGGGCTCCAGAGCAAGTCTGGAGCGACGGGGGTGGCCGTTTCTGCCGATTAGAGGCTGGCACACATGTCACACATAGCACAGCACATTCTCAGAGTGGGTCGTACCAGGGATTTTCTGCGGGCGTATCTCGCCCGTCGTGGACGGCCCCGTAGTGCCGGTAGTTCTGGGCCCCATCTCGAATTCCCTCCACCTCGTCCGCCGTCACCGTCCGCACCACCTCGGCGGGCTGCCCCAGGACAAGCGACCGGGGCGGAATCTGAGTCCGTTTGGTCACCAGGGCGCCCGCCCCCACGATGCTGTGACGGCCAATCACGGCGTGATCCAGAATGGTGGCGCCCATGCCCACCAGCACCTCGTCCTCGATGGTGCACCCATGAATAATGGCTCCGTGCCCGATCGTCACACGCGCCCCAATGTCCGTGGGGGCAGTCCCGTGCGTGACGTGGACGACGGTCTGGTCCTGCACGTTGGTCTCCCGCCCGACGCGGATCCAGTTCACGTCGCCCCGGAGGGTGCACTGGTGCCAGATGCTGGCCTCTACGCCCAGCGTGACGTCTCCCACCACCGCCGCCGTCTCGGCGATGTAGTTCGTGTCGTCGTACGTGGGGGCTACACCCAGAAAGGATTTGATCATGATCCGGTTGAGAATGACCTTGGGGACATCTACGCCCGCCCACACTTCAGAATACTGGCCTTCTCCGAGTCGTCGCCACGCCCATGTCTGACTCTTCGATCGACCCTCTCCCTGTACGCCGGCCCTACGCAACGGCCGGAGGGATTGCAGGGGCCGTGTTGCTGATCGTGTTCGCAACGCAGTACACCGGGGTTCTGTTTACCGTCTTCGCCGGGATTCTCCTGGCGGTGTTTCTTGCGGGAGTGGCCCGGGAGTTGTCGGCCGGCACCAATCTTCCCCGCCCCCTGGCCCTCCTTCTCACACTGATTGGTCTCGTGGGAGTCCTCGTCGGGCTCTGGGCCGTGGCGGGTCCCGATATTTCTGAGCAGGCCAACGCCCTGGCCGCCCTTCTGCCCAACGCCACCGAGCGCCTGGCCACACGGGTCCGCGAAAGTGCTCAGCAGTACGAGTGGGTGCGTCAATTCGTGGACCCGAGCCAGCTTCTGCCTCCGGTCTCCAGCGTTCTCGGCCGCGTGACAAACGTCTTTCGGGGCACCCTGAACCTGCTCGTGAACGGCATGATCGTTCTCTTTATCGGCGTGTACGGCGCGGCGTCGCCACACCCCTACCTCAACGGGATTGTCCAGTTGGTCCCGCCCGACTCTCGTCCCCGCGCCCGAGAAATCCTCTACGCCCTGGGGCGCGCCCTGCGGTGGTGGCTCACCGGCCGCCTCATGCTGATGATGATCGTCGGGGTCCTCACGGCGCTCGGCCTGCATCTGGTCGGCATCCCCTCACCCGTAGCGCTCGGCCTCTTCGCCGCGCTGTGCTCGTTCGTGCCCTACCTGGGGCCGGTGCTCTCCGTGTTGCCGGCTCTTCTCGTCGCGTCTGTGATTGGCCTGACGGAGGTGTTTTCCGTGATGGTGGTGTACGGGACCGTTCAGTTGCTGGAGAGCTACCTCATTGCCCCCCTCGTGCAACAGCAGGCCGTCCATATTCCGCCGGCGGCCGTCATTACGGCCCAGTTTATCGGGGGTGTGGGCGCGGGGGCCGCAGGGGTGCTGCTCGCAACGCCTCTCGCTATTATCGTGATCGTCCTGGTGCAGACCCTCTACGTGGAGGATGTGCTGGGCGACGAGGTCTCGCTGCTGGGAGAACACTAGGTCTGTGTCGTGTCCCCCTCGTCCGCCGCAGGGGGTGCCCCATCCCCCCGGTTCGCGGCGGAGGCATCGTCCGCGACGGGCAGGTGCACGGTGAAGCGACTGCCTGTCCCTTTCTCCGTTGCTACCTCGATGGTACCGCTCATCTGGTCGACGACCCGCTTCGTGACGGCGAGGCCCAGCCCGCTGCCTTCGTACTCCCGGGACATGCCCTCCGACTCCTGCCGGAAGGCCTCAAAGAGCGCCGACGTTTCGTCCGGCTCCATGCCGATGCCGGTGTCCTCCACCTCGATGGCGGCCCCTCCATTGCGCTGCTCAGCCCGCACCCACACGCTTCCATCCTCCGTATACTTCAGCGCGTTGGAGATGAGGTTTCGCAGCACGATGCGCAGCCCTCCGGGGTCGGCGCGTCCCTGGAGCGATCGATCCGGCGTCTGGACCTGAAGGTCGATCCCGGCCTCCTCCGCCTGCGGGGCAAACAGCTCGGCCGTCTCTTCCACCTCGTCGGTCAGGCACACCTCTTCTGCCGACAGCTCCATCTCTCCGGTCTCCAGCTTCGAGAGGTTGAGAACTGCGTCGAGCGTTTCCATCAGTCGATGCCCGCTTTCTTCGATGAGACCGGCAAACCGCGGGATGGGCCCCTCCTCGTCGTCCGCCACCTCGTCGCCAATCACCTCGGCGAAGCCGATCATGGACGTGAGGGGCGTCCGGATTTCGTGGCTCATGTTTGCGAGGAAGACCGACTTCATCCGATTCGCCTCCTGCGCCTCCTCCTTGGCCTCTCGGAGCCGTGCCTCCCGCTCTTTGCGCTCGGTGACATCGCGGTAGACCCAAAGAACCGCCGTCCCGCCCGCAATCTCGTACGGCACGAAGTCCCACTCCACGATGCGCCCGTCGCCCAGGGACATTTCCTCTTCGAAGACCGGCCGACCACGGTCCAGCACCGCGTCGGTGCGGTCCACAAACGCCTTCGGATCGTCGAAGACCTCGGCCATGCGGTGCCGAACGTTCTTGGCAGGGTCGCCCCGCAGGTCGGCCGCGTCCACCTCGAGTCCCAGGATGGAGCAGAAGCTCTCGTTGGCGGCGAGCACAGCGCCCTCATCGTCTTCGGCGAGGACCCCGTAGGGAAGGTTCCCGAGGATGGCTTCCAAGGTAGCATTTGCCTCTTTCAGCGCCCGCTCGCGTCGCTTGCGGGCCGTTACGTCCGTGTAGATGGCGTGTCCCTCCGGCGGTCCGGAGTCCGGCTTGCGCCCCGCGACCTGAATGCGAAAGTCGCGGATCCCGTCGGCCGTCTCGCACCGCACGTCGGTCTTCACCGCCCCCTCCGTGAGCGACTGCCGATCAATTCCGGCAACGTGCGTCTCGTCCGGCACGAGAAGGTTGTCGAGATCATTGTTTTCCGCCTCCGACCGCGCCACCCCGAAAACGGACTCGAAGGCCTCGTTCACGTCCGCGATCAGGATGCCGTCTTCTTCCGCCGTGCAGCGGACCACCGGCGTGGGCAGGCTTTCGAACAAGGTTTCGAAGCGGTCACGCTCCTCCTGGACCGCCTGCTCGGCACGCTTGCGCTCCGTGATGTCGAGAAGCACCCCGTTGTAGACCAATTCTCCATTCCGCTGCTCCGGCGTGGCGGTGCCTAGAAGCCAGATCCGCTCGCCGGACGGCTTCTCGAAGGGCATCTCGAACCGCCAGGGCTCCTCCGCCTGCACGGCCTCGTCTACTGACTCCAAGAGGTCCTTTCGGTGCGGGGCCGGCACCCCTTCGACGAAGCGCCCGAAGAACTGATCGGGGTCGGCAGAGATGCCAAGCAGGGACTCCGCGTGATCCCCAACGAAGTGGGTGCCGGTTTCGCCATCCGGACGGGCGTAGAACTGATAGACCACCCCTGGTAGACTGTTGGCCAACCCGCGGAGACGGCCCTCCCGTTCTCGGAGCCGCTCCTCCATGTTGCGCTGCTCGGTGACGTCGCGCTGGACGGCGGTCCAGTACTCGATCTCTCCCTCCTCGTCCCGCACAGGCACCGCCGTCCACTGAACGCGAAGCGGCGTCCCATCCTTGCGGTAGTTCACCGCCTCCCCCACCCAGGACTCCCCGGCCGCCCGAGCCTCAGCGAGCGACTCAATCACCTCCGGGTCCGTCTTCGGCCCACGGAGCATCTCGGGCGTGCGCCCCAGGAGCTCCTCCTCCGAGTATCCGGTCATTCGTTCGAAGGCCGGGTTCGCATAGACGATCCGCTCAGGGGATCCGGCCTCGGTAATTAACACGCCGTTCTCGGCCTGTTCCACGGTCTCAGAGAGCACACGAAGTCGGCGCTGACGGCGCTTGCGGTCGGTAATGTCGGTAATCGCGCCGTCGTAGTGGAGGACGTCCCCATCCGGCCCCCGCACCACGGAGCCATTCATCAGGCCGACGAACCTTGACCCGTCGGCGCGCTGAAACTCGACTTCAATCTTTTCGAAGGAGTCCTGCTCTTGGGCGGCGCTGCGGAGCTCTTCTCGGGCCTCGGACGAAGCATACAACGTGCTCGGGTCGATCTTCAGAACGTCTTCGGGGGTGTCGTAGCCAAAGAGATCGGCGAATGTCTGATTGGCGTAGACCAGACCATCCTCGGCCGTCGAGCGGTAGATGGCTTCCGATACGTTTTCGGTAATGGCGCGGAGCCGCTCCTCTCGGTCGCGCAGCTGCTCCTCCACATCCTGCCGCTGGAGCGCGCTGGTGATCGCATCGCCGAGGACCCGGAGAATGGTCACCGTCTCATCGTCCCATTCGACGGTTCCTTTCACAGCGTCGAACCCCACAAACCCGACTAGATCGCCCTCATGGGTCATCGGGAAGGCCACAAGGGAACGCACGTTTTGGGCCTCTAACATCTCCTGCTCGGCGGCCGCCGCGTCGGGAAGATCCGCGACCGACGGAATCACCAGCGGGTCGAGGGTGCGAAGCTGCTCCATCCACCAGTCGATCTGTTCGCACGGGATCTGCTGTAGCCGGCCCTTCTGCGACGCCACGCCGGGGGCACACCATTCGTGCGTGTTGCTGGTGGTCGCGCCGGCACCATGCTCCGCCCCCGGATCGTCCGAAAACTGAAATACATAGCTGCGGTCCGCTTCCACGAAGTCCCCGATGGTTCCAAGGGCGTCTTCAATGGCGTCGTCCAACCCCTCAATGGGCGTGTCGATAAAGCCCGCGGACACCTCCACGATCAACCGTTCGAGACGCGCCTGCCGCCGAAGGGCCCGCTGCGTCTCTCGCCAGTCCGTCACGTCGCGGACGACCGTGAGCGCGGCCTCCTCTCCGTCATACTGGACCGGCACCGACTGTGATTGGACGACGCGCTCATCGCCCTCTCGGCCGAGCGTCCGGTACTCGTGGGGGGGGCGCGCTGTCTCGGCCTCGAGGGACTGCAGCCGCTCTCGCAGCTTGGCGCGCGCCTCGTCCGTGACCAGGTCATACACGCACTGCCCCTGAAGGCCCTCCGTCTCAGAGGCCCCGAAGAGCGTAGCGGCTCGTGTGTTGGCGTAGGCCACCTCCCCGCCGACCGTGATGAGCACGGCCTCCTGGAGGTGCTCCATCAGGCCCCGCCACTGCGCGCGCTGCTCCCGCAGGTACGCCTGAATGGCCAGGTGGGCCTGCGTGGAGGCGCCCACGACGACGGCCGCGGTCGCCATGCTGACCAGGACGACGAGGGGCGGGATGCGCGCTTCAGGGCCCACCGCAACCCCCACCGCAACGGCCACAAGGCCCACACCGGCAAAGCCCCACATGGAGCCTCCAATCAAGCCAATGCCGCCCGTGAGGACTGCGTACACGAGCAGCAACACCATGGCGTACCCCCCCGTGGTGTGATTTAGCACAACCACAGTGACAACCCATAGCATTCCGCCGTAGAACCCAAGTTCTGCAAGCACCCGCACCCGGGCGCGAACCACCGCAGAGACGTAGGTCCCAACAAGCAGAGCCGCGAGGAACCCACCGGCGAGACCATGGACCCAAATTGGAGTGAGGGCTCGACCCGGGAGGAGCAGGCGTGCACTTCCCACTCCTCCCACGCCCAAGAGGCCCAGGACACAGAGTAGCCGACACGTCTGGATGTGCCACTTCCTCCCCTCGGACAGGGCATTGTCCCGGGGACGAAAGGGCAAAGTCATTTGCAAGAGAGAGCGAATCATCGAGGGGCGTCTTCGGGCAGCAATGCACAGAATCAGTCGTCCCAGGAGGTCAGTCCTCTGAGCCGGGCCGACAGGTGGGGGTGGTGGTCGGTGCTTCTCCCCGTAGAAGCGCAAGATTCATGCGACCCCGACAAAGATGGCGTCACCGTCCACACACCTGGGCCAGGACCAAGGAAACGGAAGACGCCCCCTGAAGCAGCTACTCGTTTTCCCCAGGAAGCTCCAATTGACTGGCGGCCACCCGCCAAGGAATTACCCCCACAGGACTGCGGGCGCTATCCTCCCCCCACCGCCCAACTAGGGACCGTTCCGAGCTCGACCCCGAAGGCCATCCCCAGCAGGGCGTAGGCGAGCACCGTCACCAGGAAAACGCACGAGAGGTTGAGCCACAGGCCGACTCGGCTCATCTGCGGGATGGATAGCAGCCCGCTGCCGTAAACAATGGCGTTTGGAGGGGTCGCCACCGGGAGCATGAACGCGCAGCTCGCACCAAGCGCGGCGGGCACCGCCAGGAGAAAGGGATTTTCCCCAAGCCCCACCGCCACGGCCCCCAGAATCGGAAGAAAGGCCGCCGTGGTGGCTGTGTTGCTGGTGATCTCAGTGAGCAGCACGATCAGGGCCACCGCGCCGAGGACGATGAGCAGAAGGGGCCAGGCACTGAAGGCCCGCACGCCCTCCCCAATCCAGGCGGCCAGGCCGGTGTCGCTAATCGCGGAGGCCAGACTGAGGCCTCCGCCAAACAGGAGCAGCACACCCCACGGGAGGTCTTCGGCGTCTCGCCAGATCAGCAGCGCCCGATCGTCGGTGCCCGCCGGAAGCATGAAGAGCAAGAGCCCGGCCCCCACCGCAACGCCGGCGTCGGAGAGGCCGGGGATGACGTCCGCAAGCAGGGGACGCGTCATCCAGAGTGCCGCCGCGCCCACGAAGACAAGGGCCACCCGAAGCTCCGCCATGCTCATGGGCCCAAGCTTCTCTCGCTCGGCCGCGATGATCTGGGCCCCGCCCGGCAGCTCCGCCAGCTGAATCGGGTAGACCCAGGTGAGCACAGCGTACATTGTCGGCAGGGCCAGCCCCACGACCGGCAGGCCTACGGTCATCCACTGGGCAAAGCCCACCTCCACCCCGTACGTCTCCGAGAAAAAGCCCGCGAGCAGCGCATTCGGCGGCGTCCCGATCAGCGTCCCGATGCCCCCGATGTTGCAGGCATAGGCGATGCTCAAGAGCAGAACGAGCCCAAAGTGGGAGTCCGGGGGCTCCCCCTGCGCCTCCAGGCGATCGCGGGCGAGATCGATGATCGAGAGTCCGATCGGCAGCATCATGAGCGCCGTGGCCGTGTTGCTCACCCACATGCTCAGGAAGGCCGACGCGAGGATGAACCCAATGACAATCGACCGGGGGTTCGTCCCCACCTTCTGCACGATGCCCAGGGCGACCCGTCGGTGCAGGCCCCAGGCCTGCATCGCCTGGGCGAGCAGAAAGCCGCCGAGAAACAGAAAGAGGAGCGGATTGGCGTAGGGAGCCGTCGCCCCGTCCACATCGGTGATCCCCAGGAGTGGAAACAGCACAATCGGGAGGAGGGCCGTCGCCGAGATCGAGACGGCCTCCGTGACCCACCAGACCGCCATGAGGAGCCCCACTGCGGCTGTCCGCCACGCAGAAGGATCGAGCCCGTCCGGCGCGGGAAGCGCCAAGAAGCCCCCAAACAACAGGACCCCCCCGATAAGTCCCCCCTGTCGACGGAGCGACGCGGAGCTGGGAGCCATGCAGAGACCTGGGGCTACGCCAAAGAAGTGGGGCACGCGGCTGGGCATTCGACTCAAGACCCAGCCAAGAGGGGTGCAGAATGTCCCTCGGGCACGCCGACCGGGCGGACCGAGAAACGGAATGGAGAGCTGACGGGCGGACTCGAACCGCCAGCCTGCGCATTACAAGTGCGCTGCTCTACCAGTTGAGCTACGTCAGCGTAAAAAGAGGCGCTGGGGGCGAAAAACACACTTCCATCGGCCCCAACTGGTCGGCAGGGGCCGAGTTTCAACGCCCCGGGAACGGGCCCTCTCGGAAAAATCAGGACGCCGCGTCCGCGTCGGCATCGCGCCGCCAGTACCACCGCACGACCAGCCCCACCGCCAGCAGGAACAGCAGCGTCAGGATCACGCGCCCGTAGGCCCGGAGGTATCTCACCACGAGGTCCCAGTTCTCCCCCACGGCATAGCCCGCGTAGCTGATGAGCCCGGTCCAGACCAGGGCGCTGACGGTGCACCACCACGCCGTGCGGGCCACCTCCATCCGAAACATGCCCGCCGTCAACGAGATCACCGAGCGTGCCCCACTCAGAAACCGATTGGCCGCGATGACGCCGTAGCCGTACTTTTGAATCCACTCGCGCGCCCGGTCGAAGCCTTGTCGCGGCAGCCACTGCAGGCGGTCCGGGTTCAGCACGGCCCGGCCAAGCTTATACCCCACCGCGTACATGGTCATGAAGCCGAGCGCCCCCCCGATCGTGGACAGCAGAATCACGATGCCCAGGTGAAGCTGCCCGAGCCCGGCCATGTATCCCCCAAAGACGACGACCATGTCTCCCGGGATCGGGGGGAGCACGTTTTCCCCATAGGCGATCACAAGCAGCGTCACATACGCCCAGATGGGTGAGAGGGCCTTCATCCAGGCAAAAAAGTCGGAGACGCCATCAAGCATACTCGGGAAGGGCAGTGAATGACCTGTGGTCACGTGGGACGAAGAGTACAGACCGCCTGGGCCGTAACCCCCTCCGCCCGGCCCTCCGGCCCCAGTCCCTCCGTGGTGGTCGCCTTCACGGAGACCCGGTCCAGATCCAGCGACAGCGCGTCGGCAATGTTCTCCCGCATGGCCGCCACGTGCGGGCGCAGCTTGGGCCGTTCCAGGAGGACCGTCGCGTCGATGTTGTGTGGCGTGTATCCCGCCTGCCGCACGCGCTCAGCCACCTTCCGGAGCAGTGCCTGGCTGTCGGCATCCGCCCACGCCGCCTCCGTGTCCGGAAAGTGTGCCCCAAGGTCGCCCAGGGCGGCCGCCCCAAGCAGGGCATCACTTACGGCGTGCAGGAGCACGTCCGCGTCCGAGTGCCCGTCCAGCCCCCGCTCGTGTGGAATGTGCACCCCGCCCAGGATGAGTGGGCGACCCTCAACCAAGCGGTGCACATCGTACCCGATACCGATTCGCATGAGACGGAGCTGGTCAAGAGCGATTACGTCGACTCGGAGGGAAGCCGCGTTCGTTCCGGATCTTCGCGCCACGCGGGCCACAGTTGCTGTGCGAGGGCCCAGTCGTCGGGCGTCGTGATTTTGAAGTTGCGCCGGCTGCCCGCGACCGGCACCACGTCGTGTCCGGCATTCTGCACAAGTGCGACATCGTCGGTTGCCTCCTCCCCCTCCGCCGCCGCGCGGCGGTGGGCCGCCTCCAGCCACGACCGCCAAAAGCCCTGTGGCGTCTGCATCCGATACAGGTCGTCCCGCGGGACGGTCTCGCCCAACTGCTCATCGGTTCCTCGGCGGAGTGTATCGGCAACCGGGATGGCCAATGACGCCGCGCCGTCGGC
>Ga0207753_1000170_pt1 | contig 26269 bp, 26 predicted proteins | sample PonA233FremontCA_2_FD_187273 | JGI IMG/M metagenome (GOLD analysis project Ga0207753, IMG submission 187273) | Salt pond sediment microbial community from Fremont, CA, USA - Pond A23 Sediment 3 (SPAdes) | ecosystem: Environmental > Aquatic > Non-marine Saline and Alkaline > Saline | place: USA... | reverse complement strand
GTTCCGGCCGCAGCCGACTCCGCTGGAGCCTCGGTCGAGCCGTCCACGCCCGCCGTCCCGGCGGCGGCCGCGGGATCGTTCCCAACTGTCGAGGGAGCGTCGGCCGTCGTCGGGTCCGCCCCCCGGGTGGCGGCGTCGGGGTGTGCGGTCGCGGAGTCGGCGTCGGCCGCGTCACCGCCCTCGGCGGCGAGCGTGTCGAGGACCGTCCGCCGGTTCCGCTTGATCCGGTCGACCAGGTCGTCGAAGAGCGCCCGCTCCTCGGCGGTCAGCCCGCTCTTGTCCGCGCTCATGTCCGCGGCCGCGAACGAGGCGAGCTTCACGACCTTGCCCACGCGACGCTCGTAGACCGCCTCGACCACGTCTTCGGCGGTCCCGATCTCGTCCGTCAGTTGCCCGACTTCGGGATCGCCGAACGGGTCGTCGGCCGCGTCCGCGGCACGGCGCCGCTCGGCCTTCCGTTCCCGGATGTACGTCGCGACGTCCTCGTAGAACGAGTCCCGGAGGTGCTGGAGGCTGTCCTTCTGGCGCTCAGTCCGTCGAACGCTCCGTAACTCGTCTAAGTCCATTCTGTGATCACTCCGTTCGTTTCTCGGCGCGACCCCTGGTCATCAGGAAGACGCCGAGACACTCCTCTACGGCTTGGTCTCCTTCCCGAATGGTAAACGTGTCGCCGTCGAAGGTGACCGGCCCCGGATCGGTGACCGAGATCCGGATGTCGCGGCCGCGGAACCGCTCGGGGATCGCGTCGGCGAGCGGTCGGAAGCCGTCGAGTTCCGACCGTTCGAGCGGCGTCACCACCAGCCCCGAACCGCCGTGGAGGCTGCCGGGCAGCCGGATGAGCCGCTTGGTGTCGGTGGTCACCGGCTCGTCGATCGGGGCGGTCTCCGCCTCGACGGCCGCGTCGGCCAGGGCGTCGACCAGGATCCGGGTGCCGGGGCCCCCGGCCTCGACGTTGCCCGCGCGGATCGCGTCGAAGTTGTGTTCCAACTGCCCGAGGATGGTCTTCGCGCGCCCCTCTCCGATCCCTTCGAGCTCCTGCAGTCGGCCGAGTGCGTCGGCCTCGTCCATCCCCCGCAGCGTCTCCGCGAGGTCGACCAGCCGGCGGTGGACCCGCGCGCCCCATCCGCCGCGGCGGCGGAGCACCCGCCGGGTCGTGCCCTGGTGGGACTCGGTGGTGATGAGCCCCTCCCGGTCCAGGTCGATCGCGCGGACGTAATCGACGATCTCGCGCCTGGCCTCGCTGTCGAGTTCTCCGACCTCGGGGTCGCGGACGTGGACGTGGTAGCCCCGCCCGCCGGAGAAGACCACCGTGGTCCGCTCGAAGCCGAAGTCGTCGTCGAGGAACGACAGCAGGTCGAGAAGTTCCTCCTTGCACGCCGCGAGCATATCGGCGTACGGAGTGGTCTCGGGATCGACCCCCGGGAGGTGGTCGGCGTCGAGGTCGAAGACGAGATCCGCGGACTGCCACCCCTTCTCGTCCATCGACGACGCGCCGGGGTCGGCGAAGCGCGCCGACGAGAAGTAGACGTGCCGCGGGGCGGTGCGGTGGAGGAAGTCGTCGAGGTCACCGACATCCAGGAGCGACTGGTGGCGGATCATGGTGGTCGACCCCGCGCTCCACGGGATGTGGCCCCACTCGCGACGGTCGGCCGCGGGCGGGAGGGAGACGCCGCTCCGGCGGTAGTAGTCGCCGAATCGACCTTCGAGATAGGTCCGCGTGCGGGCCTCCATCGCTTCGATTCGATAGCGGGGGACGGCCTAAAGCCGTTGCGTCTCGCGGGGATCGCGTCGTAGCCGCCTGCGGCGAACCGTGGCTCCGACCGGACGTACGAGGGCGCGTCGACGGCGGTGACACGTGGCTTGAGGGACTCGGGTGAGTGTCGGCACGGGCCGGCTCGCACTGGACGGCGGATATTTATCACAGCGGCAAATATGATCGCCAAGAGCCAGTGGAGCAACGAGCGTCCTCTCCGGTAATCGGAGTCGTCCTCATGGTTGCGGTGGTGGTCGTGGTTGCTACGACGGTGACGATAGCCGCGGTCTCGGTCACGGACGAACTCCCCGATGGCGAAGCGCCGGTGGCCGTACTCGATTTCGAGTACGAACGGTTCGGTGATGGGGTAGCCAAAAACGACGCAGTGACGATCACGCACGTGTCGGGCGATCGACTCGACAGACGGCGGTTGGAGGTGAGGATCGGAGACGACATCGTCTACAACCAAACTGACGACAGCGAGAGCAACAACCCGGTTGCGATCCCGGGCTTGCGGCTGGAGGTAGACGGCGACGACTTCAACGACCTGAACAAACCGTGTCGGTTCAAGCCCGAAGACTGCTCGCCGTCGGATCCGCCCGGCGATGGCGACGGTGCCGATCCGAGCGTCAGGTTACAGTGGGAAGAGAACGTTACCGCCGGCCAACAGGTAACGATCCAAGAGCGGAACGCGACCCGGGCATACGACGTGATGCAAGCCGGCGAGATCATCCGGGTCATCTACCGGGGCGAGAACTTCAGTGCAGTCATCCAGCGCGAGACTGTCGCACCGGGTGCGGCCGAGTGAGCCGCGGCCAGCGGTTCGGGCCGGCGCCGTGTGCCGGTGCCGGAACTCACCCACTGCGGCGATTCGACCCGGTGCGGTGTGTGCCGACGCGCCGACATCGTGGTTCGGCACGCGCCTCCCCGAGCCAGCATACACCGGAACGGACGTCGCCCGGTCCGCTCACTCGAACTGCTCGCGGTCGGGGACGCCGCCCCGTCCGAGGATGATCTCCTGCGCCTCGACGTCTTCCAGCGCCGCGACCAGCCCCCCCACGTCGAGGACGCCGTCGTCGGTCTCCAGTCGGAGCGACGCCACCTCCTCGGTCTCCTCGAACGTCGTCGTCTCGACGCGTCCCTCGATCAGCACCGGGTCCCCGGTCTCGATATCGCGCCCCGTGATCGAGGCGTAGAACGGTCCGTCGAGCTCCCGGACGTCCTTGACCGCGCGTCGGATCGACGCGTACCGCCGGGGGAACGGCCGGCGCTTCCCGTCGGTCGCCAGCGTCTCCGCGGTCGACCACAGCACGGTTCCGAAGAAGCCCGACACCAGGAATCCCAGCGCCGAGCGGTTGAAGATCACGCCGTAGCGCTCCCGGTCGTCGCGCAGCGCGTCCTGGGTCGCGTAGATGGAGTAGTTGCCGTCGGCGACCGCGAGCACCGGCGTGGTGATGCCGCGGCGGGCGCGCGCGATCGTGGCGACTTCGAGGTAGTCGAACTCCGTGGGGTCCGGCGCGCGTGCTGCGGGCGTCACCAGCAGATCGATGCTCACGCCGTCGTCGATCGCGGCCGAGAGCTCGTCGTGGAACCGCCGGAGCAGGTCCGGGGTGAGCGAGAGCACGAGTTCGTACTCGGCGCCCTGGACGATCTCCTCAATGTACCGAAGGATCGTCGACCGCGATTTGACCAGGGAGACGGCTTCGGTGTCCCGGGCGGGCGCGGTGTACCGTGCCTCCAGCTCGGAGACGAGGTCGTCGAACGACTGTTTGACCCCGTCGAGCGCGTCCTCGGGCGCGACCGCGACGATCTTCATTGGCCGCGATTCCCGAAGCTCCACCAGGCCACGGTCCGAGAGGCTCCGAACCGTGTCGTAGACCCGCGGCTGGGGGATCTCGGTCCGGTCGGCGATCTCGGAGGCGGTGAGCTCGCCGTGCTCCAGGACCGCGAGGTAGGCTTCGATCTCGTACTCTCCGAGGTTGAACCGCTCGCCGACCTGCTCTAGCGCCGTCCGGAGGTCGTCGGTCATACCCCGAGGCTCGCCGGCCACCCACTTACGATTTACTGTGTCCCGAGTAGCACCCGGTTCCGAAATCACATATACATCCTGTCGTGGGGGGAGGCCTCCCGCTCCGCGAGCCGCTCGGCGAGTCCGGCGTAGTACTGTTCGACCTCGGCGACGAATCCCTCCAGCGGGCCGGGGTCGATCCCGAAGCCGTAGACCGTCGCGACGGTCTCGACCAGCCGGATCGCGTCGGCGAGCGCCGGTGACGCGGTCGGGGGGACGAACAGTTCGGCCACGAGCACCGTCACGTCGAGGTCGGGCCGGGAGAACAGTCGGGTGTGTCGGCGCGGCCGGCCGTTCTCGAACGGCGTCACGGACGGGACGCCGTCGGCCGTGACGCAGCCCGTGGGCTCCAGTTCCAGGTGGTCGATGAGGTAGTCGACGGCGGTCAGACCGGCGAGGCTGAACGTAGAGAACCCCGCGCGTGTCGTTCGGCTCCGTCTCGTGAACGACCTCGAATCTCGGGGAGCCGCCGGGGGCGGTTGCCATACCCCGACCACGGCTGCCGTTCACCTATATTTCGACGGCGCTCCGGCCGGCGGCGCGCTCCGCCGAACGACCCTTTTTGTGTGCCCTCCGCGTGGTCGGTGGTATGTGGCTGGCTGCACCGTACGCCGTGGCGTCGGCCGGCGCCGTCCGCGGCGGGGACGGACTGGTCGCCGGCGTGCCGGAGTGGACTCGATTCCCGGGGTGGCGGGTGGTCGCGGCCGTCGTGGTCGTCGTGGTCGGGGTCTTGGTCTCGCGGTACGTCGTCCGGCTGGCGGGTCGGCCCGTCGCCAAGCGGTTCCGACGGCAGAGCGTGGCGCAGACGGCGCTCCGGTTGATCCGGATCGGGGTCGTCGTGATCGCGCTCGGGATGGCCGCGCGGGTTCTGGGCTTCGAGTTCGGCAACATCGTGCTGTCGGTGACGGTGTTTTCGGCCGTGCTGGGCATCGTGCTCGCGCCGATCGTCGGGAGCGTGATCAACGGGCTGTTCATCCTCGCGGACCAGCCCTACGAGATCGGCGACATGATCGAGCTGGAGGACGGCCGCCGCGGGTTCGTCGACGAGATCACCATCCGGTACACGAAGCTGTTCACGCTCGACAACACGTTCCTGGTCGTCCCCAACGCCACCATGCGTGAACAGCTCGTGACCAACTACTCCGCGGAGGACGAGCGGGTCAGGCTGGGGCTGGACGTGCTCGTCACCTACGGGTCCGACACCGAGCGGGCGAAGGAGTTGCTCCAGCGGGCGGCCGGCCGGGACGCCGAGGTGATCGGCGGCGGGCCCGACATCCGGATCGGGGCCGCGCGGTACCCCGCCCGCCCGACGGCCCTGCGGTCGTCGTTCGCCGACGACGGGGTACTGCTCAGGCTCCGATACTGGGTCACCAAGCCATACAAGATCCCGACCGTGGAGTCCCGGATCCGCGACCGGGTCTGGGAGTCGTTCAGGGCCGACGCGGCGGACATCGAGTTCGCGTACCCCCACCGCCACTTGGTGTTCGACGACACCAGCGGCACGCTCGACGCCACCGTGGAGTCCCGCAGGACGGCGCCGCCCGGCCACCACTCGTCGGTCGACGCGGCGGAGCCGACCCGTCGGACCGACACGTCCCGGTCGGACGGCGCCGAGTAGCCGGAATCGACGGCCCGGGCGATCGGCTCACGCCTCCGCCCCGAATCGACGATCGGCTCACGCCTCCGCCCGCGATCCGTCGGCGCGGACGGTGATCACCGTGCAGTCGAGTTTCTCCCGGAGGTACGTCCCGATGTCGGGGTCGTCGAGGACGCGCCGGAGCATCCGTCGCCACCGGCCGACCTGCTTCGATCCGAGCACGACGACGTCGGCTTCGTCGGCGGCCACTTCCTCCAGAATCGTCTCCTCGACCAGGAACCCCCGCCGGACCACGTATCTGACGCGGTCGAGCGGGCCGAACTCCGACTCGACGGCCCGGCGGAGCTTCGCGCGGGTCACGTCGTGGCTCTCCTGATAGAGATCCACGTGAAGCACGCTGAGCTCGGCCTCCCGCTCGTCGGCGATTCGGACCGCCTCCGCGAGCGTCGCCCGGGAGTGTTTCGTCAGCGGATACCGAACGGGGACCACCACGCGCACCATTGGGTGTGCGGACGCCCCCACGCCCCCTGAACGTTTCTACTCCGGCGTGGTCGAGGTCGCCCCCTGAGAGGGCGATCGGTCGCCGACTCGCCGGACTCGCCCCTCGATCTCGGGGTCGATCCCGGCGGTTCGGGCGTAGTCGGCGAGCACTTCGTACTGAACGTCGCCCTCGTCGGTCCGGTGCTGCTCACGGAGCGTGGGAAACTCGTGGGAGGTGTGGAGGAGGTACGCCGACGTCGCGACGGTGTACTCGGCGCCGGGATCGATCGGCTCGCCGCCGACGCGAGCCGACAGCAACCGGTTTGCGTCGTCGTCCCACCGAACTCGCACGCCCGAGACGTGGCCGTGCCACCAGTCGGGCTCGCCGAAGTCGACGACCGCGGCGGCCGACTCCGCGAGAATCTGCCGGAGTTCCGCGCCGGTCACGGTCGCCTCGACCACCCGCTCCTCGAACGGGAGCACGCTCACGAGATCCGCGACCGTCACGCCGCCGGCGAGCGCCGGCCCGTCGCGGATGCCGCCGCTGTTCTGAAGCCCGACGTCCGCGTCCACCGCCCACCGGTAGGCGTCGGCCACGAAGTTGCCGATCCGGGTCTCGCCGCGAAACACCGCCGCGTCGGTCCGGTCGACCGGGTCGTCGACGCGGGCGACCACCTCGTCGAGACCTGCGTCGGCGGCGCGTTCGCGGAGCGCCGACGCGACGTCGTCGGCGACGGTGGCGTCGGCGGTGGTGTGGCGGGCGATGCGTATCGGCCCCGTCGCGTCGAACGCCACCTCGAAGACCGCGTGGCCGTTCGCGCCGGGGCGGAGGAGCGGCGTGTCGTCGACCCGGTCGTTCCGCTCGGCGTGGACGTGGCCGCCGAGGATCGCGTCGACGTCGACGCGGCGCGCGAGGTCGTCGTCGCCGCTGCCGAGGTGCGACAGCGCGACGATCCGATCGACGCCCGCGTCGCGGAGGGCCGCGACCGCCCGCTCGGCCGCGTCGTAGGGATCGGTGAACCCCAGATCCTCCGCCATCGGGTTCAGCGACGGGGTCGCCGGGTCGGTGACGCCGAAGAACCCGATCCGGACGCCGTCGACGGACTCGACGCTCCAGGGGACGACGTCGGCGGCGAACCGGCCCCCGTCGGGGCCGTACACGTTGGCGGAGACCCACGTCTGCGGCGAATCCGCCACGAGCGACCGCGTCGCGTCCGGGCCGAAGTCGAAATCGTGGTTGCCGAAGGTCGCCACGTCGGCGTCGATCGCCTCGAAGAGGTCGAGCGCCTGCCGACCCCGGTCGAGCAGCGCGAGCACGCCGGGAGACGTGTTGTCGCCGGTGCCGCAGACCACGGCGTCGGGTCCGTTCAGACCGCGGAGCGTGCCGGCCAGTCGGCCGACGCTGACCGGGTCGTCGTAGACGTTTTCGACATCCGAGTAGTGGAGGAGACGCGGCATCCACTCGGAGTGGTCCCGGATCAAAAATGAAGCCGTCGGTGTCGGGCGGTCGTCGGCGTCAGTGTCGGGTTGGCACTGACGTTGGGGGCGGGAGGTCGTCGGGGTCGGGTAGTCGGCGGCGGCGACGTCGCGGCCGCCGCCGTCGGGGCGGTTACTCGTCGTCGCGGAGCTCGAACGCGACGGTGACTTCCGCCTGATACTCCCGGTTCTCGACGGAGGCCACCTCGACGCCGAGCTCGTCGACCTCGATCCAGTGGACGTTGTCGAGGGTGTCGTTGGCGCGGTCGATCGCGTCGTCGGTCGCGTCGTCGAAACTCTCCTGGCTCCGGCCGATCAGGGTTACCTTTTTAAATACCATCGTCGCGTCGAGCTACGACGGCTCGTCACATAAGTCCCGGGGGCGACCCGCCACACTGATACGGAGTCACGTCGTTGGTAGCACACTATGGCCGACGTGCCGATCACGACGATCAGCGGACCGCTGGGCGCGGGGAAGACGACGCTCGTGAACCGTCTCCTGTCGGCTCCCGGCGACAGGCGGATCGCGGTGTTGGTCAACGATATGGGTGAGGTCAACGTCGACGCGGAGCTGCTGGCGGACGACGCCGACGACGGGATCGTGGACCTCTCGAACGGGTGTATCTGCTGTCGGCTCCAAGACGATCTGGTGACGGCGGTCGAGGACCTGGCGAGGCGACGGACGTTCGACGCGCTGGTGGTCGAAGCGTCCGGAATCAGCGAGCCGATCCCGATCGCACAGGCCCTGACGGTGGGGGCCGACGGCGACGACCCGCCGGAGGGGTTCCGCCTGGACACGACCGTCACGGTGGTCGACGCCTACGGCTTCTGGAAGGCGTTCGATCCCGACGAGTCGTTGCCCGACCCGGCTCCGGACCCGCAGCGTCCGCTGACCGAAGTGATGGTCGACCAGATCGAGTTCTGCGACGTCCTGCTCCTGAACAAGTGTGACACCGTCCCCGACGACGTGCTCGACACGATCGAGGCGGAGATCCGACACCTCCAGCCGCGCGCGAAGATCCACCGAACCGTCGAGTCGGCGATCGATCCCGGGGTCGTGCTCGACACTGGCGCGTTCGACTTCGAGGCGGCGAGCAGACAGCAGGGGTGGAAACGGGCCCTCGCGGGTGACGGCCACGGACACGACCACTCGGCCGCGGAGGAACACGGCGTCGAGTCGTTCGTCTACCGGGCCGGTCGGCCGTTCGATCCCGACGCCTTCGACGCCTGGCTCGACGACTGGGACGGATCCATCGTCCGCGCCAAGGGGTTCGTGTGGGTCGCCAGCCGCCCGGACACCGTGATCGGGATGAGTCAGGCCGGACCGGCGGTGCGGGCCGGTCCCATCGGCGAGTGGGGCGACGACGAACCCTCGACGCGGCTGGTGTTCATCGGGCGTGATCTCGACCGCGACGGGATCACGAACGCCCTCGACGGCTTCCTCGTCGATCCCGACGCCGCGACGCCGGCGGGCGGCGACGATCCCTTCCCCCGCGAGTGAGCCCGCTGCGTCGAGCAGAGTGTCGTGCTCGATGTCGCCCTCACGGAACGTCCCGTCTCGTGTCGGTGAGCGCCGTCGACGAGGGGCCGGAATACGGTGAGACCGGTCAGAGTCAGGCGTAGCCGACCTCTTCGCGGAGCTCGTCCCACTCCTCGTGGAACCCGTACGTGGACTCGGACCCGCCCGCGACGGCGTCCTGGTAGACGTCGTCGTACCGGAGCAGCGCCGACCACGCCTCGCGGTCCCGCAGCGAACAGTACTGGCACATACCCGACTCTGTGTCTCCGGGTCACATAGCGCTGTCGGCAAAAAACCGCGGGCGTATCGCGGTTAGGGCTCGAGCAGGACCTTGGTGAACGCCCCGCTCTCCTCCTGGCGCTCGTCGAAGCGCTCGTACATCTCCGGGGCCTCCTCCAGGGAGGCGCGGTGGGAGACCACCCAGCTGGGATCGGCCCGGCCCTCGATGATCATGTCCCGGAGCTGCCGGTTGTAGGATTTGACGTTGCACTGGCCGGTCCCCAGCGCCTGTCCCTTCTCGAACAGCAGCCCGAAGTCGATCCCCAGCCGTCCCTGTGCGGCCATCTCGTCCGGCGCGTTGGGGTCCTCGGGCACGTACAGCCCGGGGATCCCGAGTTCGCCCGTCGGCCGCACGACGCGGATCAGGCTGTTGATGACGACCGCCGGGTTCTCCTTCGCGGGGTCGTAGGCGTAGTCGTCTTCCTTGTTCGTCTCCGCGGGGTCCAGCGCCTGGTATCCGACGGCGTCGACGCCCTTGTCGACCTCGCCGCCGTGCTCCTCGATGATCTGGTCGACGGGGTCGCCCTCGTCGAAGTTGATCGGGTGCGCGTCGCAGTGTTCCGCCGCCAGTTCCAGCCGCGACGGCACGCGGTCGATCACGTAGATCTCGCTGGCTCCTTTGAGTTTGGCGCTGTAGGCGGCCATCAGTCCGACCGGCCCGGCCCCGAAGACCGCGACCGAATCGCCGGCTTCGAGGTTGGCCAGCTCCGTGCCGTGCCATCCCGTCGGGAAGATGTCGGCCAAAAGCGAGAACGAGTCCTCGTGCTCGGTGCCGTCGGGCAGTTGGAGCGCGTTGAAATCCGCATACGGGATGCGGAGTTTCTCCGCTTGGCCGCCCTTGTACGGCCCCATCGCGACGTAGCCGTACGCCCCGCCGGCGAACCCGGGATTGACGTTGGTGCAGAATCCGGTGTACCCGTTCTCGCAGTTCTCACAGAACCCACACGCGACGTTGAACGGCGCGACGACGCGGTCACCCTCCTCGAGGTCGCTGACCGCGTCGCCGACCTCGGTCACCACCCCCATGTTCTCGTGACCGAACACGATGCCCGGTTCCGCCGCCGTCCGGCCCTCGTACATGTGGAGGTCCGAGCCACAGATACACGTCGTCGTGATGTCGATGACGACGTCGTTCGGGTGCTCTATCTCCGGCTCGCCCACGTCTTCGACTGCCACGTCCTTTTCACCTTTGTAGACTACAGCTCGCATTGACATTGTGGTATGACCCACCATATCATAACGAAGACAATCATATATTATTATTGGATTTTCGCATAAAACAGCGGGAAGCACGGTCGGGGGCGTGGGCGCCGACGGCGACGAAGGGGCGCCGGGCGCCCAGGCCACGGACGAGCCGGCTACGGGATCCGAACGTCGTGCTCGAGCGTCCCGAGCCCCTCGAGTTCGACTTCGACGGTGTCGCCGTCGGCGAGCGGTCCCACGCCGCTGGGCGTCCCGGTCGAGATCACGTCACCGGGTTCCAGGGTGAGATACGTCGTGATCTCCTCGATCAACTCCGGCACGGAGAAGATGAACTGGTCGCGGCCCGACGACTGCCGGACCTCGCCGTTCACGCGGAGTTCGACGGTGGCGTCGGCGGGGACGGCCGCGGGCGGCGCGATCGCGGGACCGATGGGGGCGGCGTTGTCGAACGCCTTCCCGCGCACCCAGTTCCGCTCCTCCCGCTGATCGTCGCGGTTCGAGAGGTCGTTCAGACAGGTGAAGCCCGCGACGTGGTCCATCGCGTCGGCGGCGGCGACGTTGCGCGCGGGCTCCCCGATCACGGCCGCGATCTCGGCCTCGTGGTCGATTCGCTCCTTGCCGGCCGGCAGCGTCACGGTGTTGCCGTGGCCGGCCAGCGTGTTCGGCGGCTTCAGGAACAGCAGGGGTCGGTCGGGCACGTCCTTGCCGCGTTCCGCGGCGTGGTCGGCGTAGTTGAGCCCGATACAGACGATCTTCGTCGGGTCACACGGCGGCAACACGTCGACCGCGTCGAGGTCGTACTCGCGGCCGCCGAAGGAGACGGCGTCGCCGTGCCACTCCCCCTCGCGAACCGATCCCGCCGGGTCCCTGAATCTTGCTGTCGCCATACCCGGCGAGTCGTCCCCAACGTGCTTCGGCGTTTCCATTCCGACCGCCGACACCGGGGACGGACGCGGTCGCCCGCGGCCGCCGAGGGGGACGCTTTATTGTCGCTCCGGTAGAACGAGACGGTGTCCTATGACGATGGAACTCACCTGGCACGGCCACTCCACGTGGCACGTCGACGTCGACGGCACGACCCTCCTGATCGATCCCTTCTTCGACAACCCCAAGACCGGCCTCGACGCCGCGGACGTCGAGACGCCCGACTACCTCCTTCTGACGCACGGCCACGCCGACCACGTCGCCGACGTGGCAGCGTTCGCGGACGCGACGGTCGTCGGCGTGCCGGAGATGACCGCCTACGTCGAGGGCGAGTTCGGCGCCGAGGGGACCATCGGCATGAACATCGGCGGCACCGTCGAGTGTGGCGACGCGTTCGTGACGATGCACCGCGCCGACCACACCAACGGGCTGAACACGGACTACGAGTACAGCCTCGGCACCCCGACCGGGTTCGTGATCAGCGACACGAAGCCGACCCAGGAGTCCGACGCCGACTCGACGACGTTCTACCACGCCGGCGACACCGGGCTGATGTCGGAGATGAAGGACGTGATCGGGCCGTATCTGGAGCCCGACGCCGCCGCGCTCCCGGCCGGCGACCACTTCACCATGGGGCCGGTCCAGGCGGCGATCGCGGCCGACTGGCTCGACGTGGATCACGTCTTCCCCATGCACTACGACTCCTTCCCCCCGATCGAGATCGACACCGATGATTTCGTCCGCGAGGTGAAGGCCACCGGCTCGAACGCCGAGGTTCACGTCCTCGACGGCGACGAGTCGTTCACGCTGGAGTAGCGCCCGCGGGACGGCGTGTGGCGACTCGTACCACACATACCTTTAGGCCGTGCCGGACCGTTCTCCCTGACGCAATGAGCGACATTCAGACGTCGACGGTCAGCGAGGACGGGTTTGCGAGCACCAGCCAAGTCGGAGACTTCGAGTTCACCATCGACGCGACCGGGGAGACGGGGCCGGGGCCGAACGCGGTCCTCGTGGCGGACTACGCCGCCTGTTTCCTGCCGGCGTTCCGGGTCGGCGGGCAGCAGCGCGGCCACGACGACCTCGGGAAGGTACAGATCGACGCCGACGCCGACCTCGACGACGACGACGACCTGGCGGCCATCCGGTTCGACGTCTACGTCGAGGCCGACCTCGACGACGAGACGCTCGCGGAGATCGTCGAGCGCGCGGAGGGAATCTGCCACGTACACTCGGCACTGCGCTCGGGACTCCACGCCGAGATCACCGCCCACGGCGACGCGTTCTGAGCCCGGGACGAATCCGGAACGCCCCGGCGCCGGCCGACTCAGTGCCCCTTGTACGCCCGGAAACTCATCGCCTCGCCGTCGGCGATGACGATGTCCCGACCCTCGGGGTCCGGGACGGGCCGCTCCTCGACCGCGTCGTGTGAGACGTACGGGTCGGCCGGCTCGGGAACGTCGTCGGCGTAGACGTACGGGCTGTTCGGTTGGTGTGCCATACCATACCGAACGTCGAGGGAGTATATAATTCTTTGTCAGACGATACCACGCCTCACAAACGAACCAGTCGGCCGGAACGAACCCCCGACGGGACCGCACGCCCCCGCCGTCATACTGACTACTGTAGTCGAATACCGATCATCGCCCGCACAGACGGGTGGGGGTCGGTAATTCGTTACGTAACCCGCAGTCAGTCGTCCGCGGCGGCGGGTTCTTCGGGCGCGGCGTCGGCGTCGAGGAGCTTCATGAACGCCGCGAGCCACTCGGGGTGGTCGGGCCACGCCTGCCCGGTCACGAGGTTGTCGTCGACGGTGACCCCGTCGACCCACGAGCAGCCGGCGGCCTCGACCTCCGGGCGGACGGCGGGGTACGCCGTCATCTCGTAGCCGTCGAGCACGCCCGCCGCGGCGAGGATCTGCGGCCCGTGACACACCGCGGCGACCGGCTTGTCCGCGTCGAAGAAGTGTTTCACCGTGTCGAGGACGATGTCGTGGGTGCGGAGGTACTCCGGCGCGCGCCCGCCGGGGACCACCAGGGCGTCGTAGTCGGCGGGATCGATCTCAGTGAACGTGGTGTTGACCTCGAAGTCGTGACCGCGCTCCTCCAGGTAGGTCTGGTCCCCACGGAAGTCGTGAATCGCGGTCTTGACCGTCTCGCCCGCTTCCTTCTCCGGACACACCGTGTGGACGTCGTGGCCGACGGCTTCGAGCGTCTGGTACGGTACCATGAGTTCGTAGTCCTCGCCGAAGTCGCCGACGATCATCAGTATCTGTTGGCTCATTGTCGTGCCTCGGGCGTAGTACGACACCGGAGTCTATAACGGTTGTGCACGGCCTCCCGCGGTCACTCCGGGAGGATGGACGGGAGCGACGCCAACGAGTCGAGGACGTGGTCCGGGCGGGTCGGGGAGGCCGAGAGCGCCGCGTCGTCGGTCACGCCGGTCCGGACCAGGGCGGTCGTCATCCCCGTCGCCTCGCCCAGCGCGATGTCGGTGTCGAGCCGGTCGCCCACGATCAGGATCTCCTCGGGATCGAGGCCGAGGCGTTCCAGGGCGGCGTCCCGCATCGTCGTGCCGGGTTTGCCCAGCATCGCGTGTGGGTCGCGCCCGGCGACGTTCGCGATCGCGCCGATCACGGCGCCGGACCCGGGGACGTCGGCGTCGGGCGCGGGGATGACGACGTCCGGATCCGTCCCGAGGAACGTCACCGACGGGTCCGAAAGCAGCCACAGACACCGCCGCAGCGTGTCGTAGTGGAACTCCCTGTCGATCGACGCCACCAGAACGTCGGGACGATCCGCCCGACCGTCGGCCGCGGTTCCCCAGTCGTCGGGGCCGTCGCCGGTACCCACGGCCGTGGCCGAAACCCCAGCCTCCCGTATCAGGTCGACGAGTCCGGGTTCGCCGACGACTGCGACCGCCTCGCGGGGGTGGTGAGTCGCGAGGTACCGGGCGGTCACGCTCCCGGCGGTGATCACCTCGTCGGCGTCGACGGGGATGCCCGCCCGTCCGAGCCGCGCCTCGTACGCCTCCGGGGGCTTCGTCGGGTTGTTCGAGACGAACAGCCGGCTGAGCCCGGCGTCGTCGACCGCCGCGATGCCCGCGGCCGCGCCCGGCAGCGGGTCGTCGCCCCGCACCACGGTCCCGTCGACGTCGAAGATCACGCCGCGAATAGCCATCACCGGCGGTACGCGTGTCGCCGTGTTGAACGTGGCGGGTGGGTCCCGGACCACTCCCGACGGCTCCGCGAGAGGATCGGGGCGAAACCCGACAGTTCGGCACGGGAATCGGGGCGACGATCGACCGGTCGGGACGGGAGAACCGACCGACCGCGCCGGCCTCCGTTCCAGATCCGTGACGGTACTCCGATCTGATACGGAAAGACGCATATACGCACGGTCCGTGCGAATCGATGTGACGAATTCCCAGCTCACACTCGTGCAGATCGACAACTACGGCCCCTGGACGGTGACGCCGAACCCGCGCCGGGAGATGGACCTCCAGACGCTCCAATCGCGGCTCTTCGCCGACCTCGCGCAGTTCGTCGGGAGCCGGGACGGGTACGTCTTCTTCACGCGGTTCGACAACATGGTCGCGATCACCAACGGACTCGACCGGGCGGATCACGACCTCCTCCAGGAGTCGATCGGGAACCGGTATCCCGTCACGATCAGCCTGGGGACGGGACTCGACGCCACGCCGATCACGGCGCTCGAAGCCGCCACGGCGGGGCTCCAGCGTGCCGGCTCCGCACAGGACGGCGACCGACGTGAGGTGCTCGCCGGCGACTACCTTCCGGAGGGACGCCGGACCGACGGGGACGTCCAGATCGCCCACTTCGACGTCAACGACGCCACCGGAAAGTACACCGACCGGCTCAACGAGTTCGACTCGTTCATCCGGATCGAGCAGGGCTACGCGACCCTCATGCGCCACCTCCGCGAGGAACACGGCGCGCTCTCCTTCTTCGTCGGCGGCGACAACATCATCTCGGTGTGTCCGTCCATGGACGAGGCCGACTACCACGGCGCGATCGAGCACGTCGAGGCCGACGCCGGGGTCGAACTCAAGGTCGGCGTCGGAACCGCCGCCACCCCCCACGTCGCGGGGATGGATGCGAAACACGCCCTGGAGGAGTGCCGCCACGAGGGCACCGTCGTCGAGTTCGAGTCCCCGGCCGAGGAAGTCGATCTCGCGACGGACTGATCGGCGGGGTGCGCGCTCGTATCGCTGATCGTGGCTCCAGGCGTTTGTGGAAGACTCGGGACTGAACGCGGCAGTATCCGGCGACGCCGGGGGAGTTGCTTCGTCTTTGAGAAAAAGATTTTTTCAAAAGACCAAGTATTAAGTCGGTCCCGTGTGTACGTATAGACGTGATGAGTACCCAGAAGACGGTCCGACAACACGCCGGCGAAGTCGAGGGCAGCGAGGCCCTGCGCGTCGACGCGGAGCGCGCCGAACAGATCGTCGACGCCCTGAACACCGATCTAGCGTCGACCTACGTCCTGTATCACCAGCTGAAGAAGCACCACTGGAACGTCGAGGGCGCGGAGTTCAACGACATCCACGTCCAGCTCGGCGAGATGGCCGAGGAGGCCGAGGCGTTCGCCGACGAACTCGCCGAACGCGCTCAGGCGCTCGGAGGCGTCCCGGTGGCCGGCACCGACGCCATCTCGGCGCACGCGGCGGTCGAGCCCGAAGACGAGGACGTCTACGACATCCGGACGTCGCTCCACAACGATATGGAGATGTACGGCGACATCATCGAGACGCTTCGCGACCACGTCGAACTCGCGGAGAACCTCGGCGATCCCACGACCGCACACCTCCTGCGCGAGAACCTGATCAACGTCGAGGACGCGGCCCACCACCTCGAACACTACCTCGAGGACGACACGCTCGTGCTCGAGTCGGCGACCCGGTAACGCGGGTCCACCGCAGCCCGTAGGTCGGGTTTTCTGCCGAACTACGGTTTTTCCGGCTGTCGTGCGTCAGTCGTCGCTCGGCGCGCCCCACCGCTCGGTGCGGCGGGGCCGGTCGGAGATGGCCTCGACGTCGATGGGCTCGTCCGTGGAGCCGATCGCCTCGAGCGCTGCCTCCGCCGACGCGGCGGTCGAGAAGTAGGTGATCTCCTCCTCCACGCAGGTCTCCAGGGGGTCGCGGTCGCGGGAGACCACGAGGTCGATCCGGCCCTCCCGGAGCGCGGCGTTCAAATCCTCGGTGGCGTCGAACGTCGCGAGGTCGAAATGTTCGGCGTACCCGTCGAGCAGCGCCTCCCCCGCGTCGGTGTCGCGGTCGGGGAACTCGTCGGCCGAGAGGTCGATCCACGCGGTGCCGGACGCCGGGATCGGCTTGCCGACCGCGTCCTGGGCCTTGTCGTAGGCCTTCGCGAACGACCCGGCCGTGCCCATCACCTCGCCCGTGGACTTCATCTCGGGGCCGAGCCGCGGGTCCGACCCCGGCAGCCGGTCGAACGGAAGCACGACCTCCTTCACGCTGACGTCCTCGGGGATCCGCTCGTCGACGTCGACGTCGTCGAGCGTCTCGCCCGCCATCACCCGGGCCGCGAGCTTCGCGATCGGGACGCCCGTCGCCTTCGAAACGAACGGGACCGTCCGCGACGAGCGGGGGTTGGCCTCCAGGACGTAGACGTCGCTTTGCCCCTCGCCGTCGACGTTGGTGACCGCGAGCTGGACGTTCAGGAGCCCGACGGTGTCGAGCGCGGTCGCGATGTCCTCGGTGACCTCCCGTACCCGGGTCATCGTCTCCCAGTCGAGCGAGCGCGGCGGGATCATACACGCGGAGTCGCCGGAGTGGACGCCCGCGCTCTCGACGTGTTCCATCACGCCGCCGATGATGGCTCGATCGCCGTCCGAGACCGCGTCGACGTCGAGTTCGATCGCGTTCGCGAGGAACTCGTCGACGAGGATCGGCTTGTCGGGGGAGACGCGCACGGCCTCCTCGATGTACTCTTCGAGTTCCGCGTCGGAGTGGACGACCTCCATCGCGCGGCCGCCCAACACGTAGGAGGGACGGACCAGAACCGGGTAGCCGATGTCGTTGGCGAGGTCGAGCGCCTCGGCCTCGCTGGTGGCGGAGCCGCCCTCGGGCTGGGCGATCCCGAGGTCGTCCATGAGCCGGTTGAACCGGTCACGGTCCTCCGCGAGGTCCATGGCCTCGGCGGTGGTTCCCAGGATCTCGCAGTCGAGCCCGCGGCGAGTGAGCTCCGCCTCCAGCGGCTCGCCGATGTTGACCGAGGTCTGGCCGCCGAACTGCACCATCACGCCGTCGGCGTCGGCGGCTTCGATCACGTCCGCGACCTCCTCGGCGGTGATGGGCTCGAAGAACAGCCCGTCGGAGGTGTCGTAGTCGGTCGACACCGTCTCGGGGTTGTTGTTGACCACGTGGGCGTCGATCCCCATCTCCCGGAGCGCCTGGACCGCGTGGACCGAGCAGTAGTCGAACTCCACGCCCTGGCCGATCCGGATCGGGCCGCCGCCGACGACCACCACGCTCTCGACGTCCCGGTCGACGCGGAGCTCCCCCGCGGCCGCGTCGTCGGTGAGCGGCCCCGAGTAGAACTCCGGCTTCCGCGAGGAGTAGTAGTAGGGCGTCTGGGCGGCGAACTCGCCGGCGCAGGTGTCGACCTGCTTGTACGTCCGACCGGGCACGGCGGTCTCGACGTCGTCGACGGCGGCGTCGGCGGCGGTGGCGATCTCGGCGTTGGTGACGCCCGCGGTCGCGGCGGCGGTGAACTCGCCCGCCGCGGCGGCCGCCATCGAGTCGGTGACGCGCTTGTACCGCTCGAGGTACCACTCCTTGATCCCGGTCAGCCGTTCGACCGTCTCGACGTCGTAGCCCCGCTCGAACGCCTCGAAGATGGCGTAGGTCCGGTCGGGGGTCGGCCGCGAGAGGTACCGCGTTTCGAGCTCGTCGTCCCCGATCTCGGCCCAGTCGGCCGCGGGGTCGTACTCGGTCGAGCGGAGCGCCTTCAGCAGCGACTCCTCGAACGTCCGGCCGATCGCCATCGCCTCGCCGGTGGACTTCATGGCGGTCGACAGCTCGAAGTCGACGTCGCCGAACTTGTCCTTGGGCCACCGCGGGATCTTGGTGACGACGTAGTCGATCGCGGGCTCGAACGCGGCGGTGGTCTCGCCGGTGATCTCGTTTTCGATCTCGTGGAGCCGTTTCCCGAGAGCGACCTTCGCGGTCACGCGAGCGATGGGGTAGCCCGTCGCCTTCGACGCCAGCGCCGACGACCGGGAGACCCGGGGGTTCACCTCGACGACGCGGTACTCGCCGCCGGGGGTGCCATCGTCGTGCCACGCGAACTGGATGTTACACCCGCCCTGAATGCCGAGCTCGCGGATCACTTCGAGGGCGGCGTTCCGCATCTCCTGGTGGCCCTCGTCGGGGATGACCTGCGAGGGCGTGACCACGATCGACTCGCCGGTGTGGATCCCCATCGGGTCGAGGTTCTCCATGTTGCAGATGATGATACACGAGTCGTCGGCGTCGCGCATCACCTCGTACTCCAGTTCGACCCACCCCGAGATCGACTCGGTGATGAGGACCTCGTCGTTCCGTGAGAGCCGCAGGCCCTTCCGGACCCGCGCGAGGAGTTCGTCCATCTCGGCAACGACGCCCGACCCGGAGCCGCCGAGGGTGTAGGTGGTACGGGCGATCACGGGCAGCCCGCCGACCTCGTCGACGGCCGCGGTGACGCGGTCGCGGAGGTCGGCCTCCGTCAGGCTCTGGACAGCCTCGCCCTCGTCCAGCGAGATCGTCGTCGACGAGGGGACGGGTTGGCCGATCGCCTCCATCCGCTGCTTGAACAGGTCGCGGTCCTCGGTGGCGTAGATGGTGTCGAGCGGCGTGCCCATGATCTCGACGTCGTGCTCCTCAAGAATTCCCTGCTCGGCGAGTTCGGCGGTGACGTTCAGCCCGGTCTGGCCGCCGAGGCCCGCGATCACGCCGTCGGGATCCTCCTTCCGGACGATCTCCGCGATCGCCTCCGGCGTGATGGGCTCGATGTAGACCCGGTCGGCCATCTCGGGGTCAGTCATGATCGTCGCCGGATTCGAGTTGACGAGGACGACTCGGGCTCCCTCCTCCTGGAGCGCCCGGCAGGCCTGTGCGCCGGAGTAGTCGAACTCCGCCGCCTGTCCGATCTGTATAGGTCCGCTACCGATGAGCAGGATCGTCCGATCCTCGGACGCTGCCGTGTTAGAGTCCTCGTCAGTCATCACTCCGAGGGAGTCCGTACATCGTAATAAGCCCGGCGAAAGACTACGAGATGCGAAACCCTATTTCGAAATTCGTAACAGCGGTCGGGGAGTCGGACGGCCTCCAAGAGCCGGACGCCGCCGTCTCGGCGGCTCGAACTGCGGCGTCTACCCGCCGCACTGCTTCCAACACGCGCCGGGTACGATCCCCCGAGCGGCAGAGTCGGACGCGTCCACGCCGGCGTCGACCTCCCCGTGACCGGAGACTCGCACCGGGGTCCTTTTGGGATCGTCGGTCGAATCATCTGGTATGAGCGCACACACCGACGTTCCGCCGAGCACCGTGGGCGTCGACCTCGTCGAGTCCGGCGTCGAGGTGGAGTACGTCGACGGCCGGAAGACGTTCTATCGGGGCGTCCCCGAACCGGTCACCGGCACCCTCACCACGCCGCCGAAGAAGGAGACGCACATCCTGGTGACCGACCCCACGGAGACCGAGGGCGTCCTGCTGTACGTCAACGATCTGAAAACCCACGACGACATCCTGGACTCGACGGGGGTCGGCCGGGTGATCCTCGACGACGGCGAGACCGAGGAGATCTTCCCCGGAGTCACCGCCAGCCGGCCCGGCGGGATGCGAACCGAGGTCGCGGCCGACCCCGAGGTCGCCCGGGGGCGCGTGTTCGTCTTCGTGGAGGACGACTGGAGCGAGCAGTCCTACGAGTTCGTACGGGCAGACGAGGACGACGCGGACGACTCCGGAGACGGATGAGCCTCCGGACGGCCTGGCAGCCGCTGACGCGGTCGACGGTCGGGTCCGCGCCCGACGCGTACGGGCTGATCGAGTTCGGCGACGGCGAGGGGACCGTCCTCCGGGCGACGGCGGGATTCGTCCCCGACGAACTCCGCGAGGAACTCGCCTACGGCGACGCCGACGCGGTGCGGTGGAAGCGTGCGCAGTCGCAGTCGCACGCCGAGCGACTGCTGGACGAGCGGTGACCGTCGCACGCCGGACACCCCCCGCGTAACGCGTCCCGAACGAGTTCCGGAAGCGACGGCGGCCGTCGCCGCCGACGGTTCGCGATGGACGTCCCGGGCGGGCAACGCGAGGATGTCGAGCAGAACAGCAGTCGTCGTCTGCGACGTCGCGGTCGGTCGAGCCGTCGTCGGTGATCCTCCGTACCCACGTATGGTGTCGGCGGGTCGCGGATTCCGGTCGCTACGGATCCGTAGCAAGCGCATAACAATCCTCGATGTACCCATCATCGGGACCCGATGGAGGCGACAGATCTCTCCTGGCGCGAAAAGTGTTATAGCCTGTTCCGCGTTGCGAAATTCAGGCCGCTGTTGACGACCACGATCATCTCCTGTAGCGTCTTTGCGGCCCTGCTCGAAGGAGTCGGTGTCACGTTCCTTATCCCGATCGTCGACGTCATCCAGTCGTCGGGCGACCCTGCCTCGACGGCTAGCGGTCCCGCACTCGTGTTCCTCAGGCTGTACGACGCTTTCGGAGTCCCGTTCACGATCGGATACCTGACCGCGGGCGTCGGACTCGTGATGATCGCTCGCTTTACGCTAACGTTTCTCGTGAGTTGGCTTCGTGTTATGCTGAAGATACACTACGTTCGGGAACTCCAGCGGAACGCCTTCGACAGCGCTCTCGACGCTCGCGTGGCGTACTTCGACAAGCAGGGGTCGGACGACATTCTCAACGCGATCGTCACGCAGGCCGAGCACGCCGGCAGGGTGATCCGTGATTTCGTGTATTTCTTTCAGCGATCCCTCGTTGCCCTGGTGTACGCCGGGGTGGCGTTGTACCTGTCCTGGCAACTCACCCTGTTCGCGTTCGTGTTCCTCGGCGGGTTGACCTACCTCGTCAGGGAAGTCCTCGACCCGGGGTACGACCTGGGCGACAACGTCGCTGACGCCAACGAACGGATTCAGGAACACGTCCAGGCCGGCACGCAGGCCATCCGGGACGTCAAACTGTTCACGATGGCCGACGAGCTGTTCGGAAACTTCTCTCGGGAGCTCGATCGGTACGCGCGGTACTCGGTCCGGCTCGGACGCAACGAGGCCGCCATCCAGAACGTGTACGATATGGTCACCGCCACGATGGTGTTCCTGTTGATCTACGCCGCGGTCACGTTCACCGGGCTGGCGCTGAGCTCTCTCGGCTTGTTCCTCTTTGCGATGTTCCGGCTCAGCCCGCAGGTCTCCGAGATGAACAGGCGGTTTTACAAGTTCGAGGGACGGCTTCCGCATCTCGTCCGGACCCAGGAGTTCATCGCCGACCTCGACTCCAACGAGGAAGCGAGTGAGGGCGACCGGCCGGTGCCCGACCCCATCACCCCGGTGGCGTTCGAGGACGTCTCCTTCTCGTACGAGGACCAGCCGGTACTCCGCGACGTTTCCTTCCGGGTTCGGGGCGGGGAGTTCGTCGCGTTCGTCGGCCAGTCCGGGGCCGGAAAGTCGACCATCATCGCCCTGCTGACGCGGCTGTACGACCCCGACAGCGGGCGCATCACTGCGTCCGGGACGCCGATCGACGCGTTCGACGTCCGGGAGTGGCGCAAACGGGTCGCCGTCGTCCGACAGAACCCGTTCATCTTCAACGATACGCTCCGGTACAACGTCACGGTCGGGAACCGGGACGCCACGACCGCCGAGATCGAGCACGCCTGCGAGGTTGCACAGGTCACCGAGTTCCTCGACGACCTGCCCGAGGGCTACGGGACGGAATTGGGCGACGACGGCGTCCGGCTCTCCGGCGGACAGCGCCAGCGCATCGCGCTCGCGCGGGCGCTGCTGAAGGACGCCGACCTGCTCGTCCTCGACGAGGCGACGAGCGACCTCGACACCGAGATCGAGCAGCGCGTACAGTCGGCGATAGAGCGGATGGAGCGGGACTACCCGATCGTCGCGATCGCCCACCGGCTCTCGACCGTCCGGGACGCCGACCGGATTTACGCGCTCGACGACGGTCGCGTCGTCGAACACGGCCACCACGCCGAACTGATCGACAACGACGGGCCGTACGCCGACCTCTACGCCGTTCAATGACTGGGATGGACGCCTGGGACGCCGCACGAAGGGTATTCCACGACCCGTCGCGGCTCGCCACTCCGGTCCGGCCCTCCGCCCGTCGCGTCCACACCCGACTCCACCGGGCGCTGCGGACCGGGACCGCGACGATCCGGATCCCGCGGTCGTCGACCGCCGGCTCGCTGCGCTGGGGTATCGGGAGTGATCGGCGTGAGGTGCCGCCTACGCGCCGGTCGGAACGTCGCGCAGGTCCGGGTGGTCGGCCGCCGGCGGGGTCCGGAGCGCCTCGCGACGACGCGCCATCCACTCGGGGTGCCGGACGAGGAAGAGCACCGGGATCCGATCGACGCCGAGGAGTTTCGCGATCGTCAGCCGGTGCTTTCCGCAGACGAGTAGCAACTCGCCGTCGCGTCCGACGTCGACGGTGATCTCGTTTTCGAACCAGTCGCGGAATCCCCGTTCAGGATCCCGGAGGACCATCTCCCACTGGCTCCGGAATCCGTCCTGCCGGATGGCGTCGTAGAGCCCGTCGAGATACCGGAACCGGCTCCGAACGTCCTCGACCGACCGGCAGCCGTGCCAGACGTACTCGTACTCCCGGTCGTCCGTCCGAATCAGTCGCTTCAGATCCGCAAACAGCGGCGTCTCCTCCCAATCGACGCCGCGGTCGAAGTGTGCCTCCGAGGACCGGTAGAGCACCGACTCCTCGAACCGATCCGCGACGAATAGCTCGGGAGGTGGCCCGCGGTATGCCGGGTCGACGTCGGGGCGGTCACGGCGGTCCCACTCGCCTCCACGGACTTCACCGAAGCGGCGAGCACGTCCCTTCCAGGGCGGGTACCGTCTCCGGGTGTGTCTCGGTATCCTGTCCGGGTCGACCCACTCCAGTTTGAACGGGTCCGGCGGCGACGGGTACGCATCGGCGTCTCCCGCACACCGGGACCGGTAGTAGCGCTCCGACGCCGTCCAGTACAGTTTGGCACCCAGTTGCGACTTGGCAGCGAGTTGTTCCAGTGTACGGCCAGCGAGACCCGATACCGCCCCGTCGAGAGCGTCCGAGACAGTCCGCCGACCGACGCCGTCAGTCATAGTCACACTGATCCGTCGTCAGATAAAGGTATAGTTCCTCTACGGCGACGGGAGCCCCTCGTGGTCGCTGCCGCCGTTCCGACGGTGACAGATCGGGATCGTCGGCCGGACACCCGCGCGGCCGTTGCCCGTCCGTGGCCGTCCGGTAGCGCCGGGACATTCCCCGTAACCGGAGACTAACGGTGACGGCGTCGACGTGACTGGTCTCTCGATTCCCGTCGTTCAGCGGGCGGTTGCCGGGGGCCGACACGCCGCCGTGGTCGCCACCACGGTGCCCGAAAGTCGATCCCCGGACCTTTCGCAGCGACCCACCTGCGTCCCAGCCCCCGTCCTCGCGGTCGCCACCGGTGGCAAGCGGGCCTGCGAACCAGCGCAGGTGTCGAGCGGGTTCCTCGACCGCTGGTCGGACGCGCCGGGACGGAAGTTCACCGTCTCCGGAGGTCGTAGCCCCCGCTCCTCCCTACACGATGCCGCTGTGGAGTAGCTGATAGAACTGCTCGACGTTGGTGAACGCGCGGCTGCCGAACAGGCTGACGATGACGGCGGCAGCGTACCGTGGCTGTGGGTTCGTCTTGAACGACTTCAGCAGGTATTTCCGTCCTTTTCGCGTCTCTCCGCGCCGCATATACGCCCGTGCGAGCTGCATCAGGTGCTGGGCGAGATACTGTGGATGACTCCTGAAGACTGCGCTGTACTTGTCGAGGATGAGCTTCAGCGCTTCGATGAGGGCGACGTCGTTGCCGCCGATGCTCACGCTGTCTTCCTCCATCGATTTCTCCAGCAGGATTTCGTCGACGAATCTGAACTCGTATCTCTCGGAGATACGCAGCCACAGATCCCACTCCTGCAGGCGGGGCAGACGCTCGTCGAACAGACCGACGTCTCTGAGACACGACCGCCGGACGAGAGTCGCCGCCGTGGGGACGAGCCTGCCGTTCCCGGTGAGGAGTTCCTCGTGGATGTCGCCCTCGAAGGCACCGGTCGTCGGGTCCGGGCCACGGTCACGATTTTGCGTCCAGAGCCTCGTGTACCCCGTGTAGACCACGCCGACGTCCCGGTCGGCCTCGGACATAACCGCCATCTGTCGTTCGAGTTTGCGCCGCCGCCAGCGGTCGTCGCTGTCCTGAAACGCGATGTAGTCGGCGTTAGCGGCGCGGATACCGACGTTTCGCGCGGTGTTTGCCCCCTCGTTCGTCGGGAGGGACACGTATCTGAGTCGCGGGTCCTCGAACCGTTCGATGATCTCGCGAGTCCCGTCGGTCGACCCATCGTCGACGACGATCAACTCGATTTCCTGATACGTCTGTGACAGGACACTCTCTACCGAGGTGACGATCGACTGTGCCCGATTGTACGTTGGTAAGATTACACTGACTTGCGGAGACGCGCCCGTATGTTCTGTCATCATCTATCGACGTGTTGTTCGGCTTCGAGTCGGTATCTGGCTGAGTCGTCCTGCTATACTCCTGAGAGGTATATTAGTAACCACCGTCTACTCAGTCGATGTCGGAGGCTACCGGGGTGAAGTCGAGGCCTTCGGAGAACCGCCGACTGCACTTGCCGAGACGTAGCCGGCCACAGTACCGCGGGAGCCGCCGAACGAGTCCCACGATCGGGGGCAAGCCGATCACGCCCGTGCGAGCGCTCGCTCCCGCTCCGAGCGTCGATCCCGGATCCGCTCCTGCAGCCGCACGAACGACGACAACAACGGGTAGGTGTCGCCGAACGACTGGTACAGATACACCGGCATGTCCGGGGCATCGGTCGGCAGCCGGAACCGCCGGCGCTGGGCGATGATCGCGCGCTGGCGGGTCGCCGAGAGTTCCTCGACCTGCTCGGCGAGGACGCCGAGTCGCCGCCACTCGGCTTCGAGCGCGCCGTAGGATCCGGCCGCGTCGGGATCCGGGCACGACTCGAACTCTCGAAGTTCGGTCTCGATCGCGCGGAACTCCGCCGCGACCTCGTCGATCGACTCCGACTCCATCGCGACCATATCGAGTAGATGTTCGCGGTCGTCCCGACACGTCCGCGCCCGCTCGATCAGCGCGCGCTTGAGGTGCGGTTGGAACCGTGACCCCTCGACTAGGAGTGTCGCGACCTCGGGACCGAACTCCGCGGTGACGCTTTCGGCGTAGGTGTCCCCGTACGCCTCGTCGTAGTGGTCACAGCTCATCACCGTCCGTTCGTACGCCGGCCGGATCGCGTCGAGACCCCCGCCGGACCGTCCGTGCTCGTACCCACCCCCCTGAACCGTGGGCGTCGGGGTGGGACGGTCGGACGTGATCGACTCGACGCGGTCGAGGAAGGCGCCGAACGCCTCGGTCTCGGCGGTAACGAGCCGGCGTTCCGTCCGAACGCTCGCACGAAGGTCGTCGAGGATGGACCGCGGGGCCGGCGCGCTCTCGACGGGTTCTATAGCCATACGACCGCACGCGCACCGTGAGCGTCTAAACGCTTATAATACTGGTACAGGGTCGACCGAAGCGGTACGGGCGGATATATAGACGTCGAGCGTCGATCGCGGACGGCGTATCGACCGCATCGGTCGCGCCCGCGGTCAGTGGTCGTGGTCGGTATCGTGGTCGTGGTCGCCGTCCCCGTCGGTATCGTG
>Ga0207753_1000169_pt1 | contig 26340 bp, 26 predicted proteins | sample PonA233FremontCA_2_FD_187273 | JGI IMG/M metagenome (GOLD analysis project Ga0207753, IMG submission 187273) | Salt pond sediment microbial community from Fremont, CA, USA - Pond A23 Sediment 3 (SPAdes) | ecosystem: Environmental > Aquatic > Non-marine Saline and Alkaline > Saline | place: USA... | reverse complement strand
CTCGATGGAGTGCGTATGATCTCATAAAGCGGGCGAGAGAGTCGGATCGTTGCGAACGCGGCTGCGAGGGCTATCACCACGGCAGCGATGGGTTGCCACAGGTCTGGAAGATTATGATACTGAAACATGATGGGGGTTATAAACACACAGTTCCAACTTCGAGAGCGTAACTGTTCGATATTTGTCGCAGTGGTCTCCCAGTGAGTCAGCTGCTGTCGAACGAGCAGGAGAGAGGCAACAATCATTGCCGCACTCATTGGCCCTGCAAGGAGGTATACTACAGTTCCGAGTCCGAGCGGTTCGACGAAGAGGAGATATATAAAGAAACCTGCGGAAATCCCACCGAGAACGCCTATCGAGAAGCTCCCTATCAGCCGTGTCTGTTCTTTGTCGTTCATTAAATGACGAACACCGCCTCAACTGTTACTTATATATCCATTCTATAGAAGAATATCTTTTGAAAAGTACCGTAGTCCGCCACCACCACTGCTCTGGGTGTCGGTACGGTGTTCGCAGATGTGTTCGTCGACCGATCCCTCACGTGACATTGGAGACGGTCTTGTCCGCCGAAACAGTGAGACATTTATAACAGACCCAGAGGAGAACCACAGTCACGATCGCGGCGATAAGTGTAGCTGGAGCCCCAATGAGAAACTGCCACTCGGGCTCCGAAATACTCGGTACGTTCATCAACACGAGGGGAGTTAACCAACACATCTGCAGCAGCGACCGTAGTAGCTCGGGATACTCCGCAGGGACCTCCCAGTCAGTCACTCGGTGTCGAACAACGAGCAGCGAGGCAGCGATTGCTGCCACACACAGTAATACCGCGATCGCATACACACCTACCTCAAGGCCAACTGGCTGTGCGAAACCGAACCCGAGCAACACGACACAGAGGAGACCGACACTGAGGGGAGCCGAAACGAGATCATGCCAGAACTGCAATCGGTCGACGTCAACCATACTGTGAGTATTCACCAATTAGACATCTAATATATTAATCTTTGCCAAATGCACTAAACAGCTAACAACAGCCTAACTGCCACTGCTACTCTTCGTATCCGCCCGGTGTTCACTGATGAGTTCGTCGACCATGCTCGCTTTCTGTTCGCGTTCCCGCTCTTCGGCTCGCTGTTCCCAATCATCGATCACGGCTTCGATCTCCTCGTCATCTACAACAGCCAGTTCGTCGATCTCCTGAATCGACACGTCCTCGGCGGGCCCAACCGGAATCCCGGCCTCGAAGAGGATCTCGTCGGCCGCATCCGACAGCCCGCCCTCCCGCAGGACGACCCGTGGTTCGATGTCGACCACCCGCTCGGCAGTACTCCGACCGGCCCCCGAGGCGTCACGGAAGTAGATGATATCGCCGCTGGTGAGGCCGACCTCCTCGTCGGTCTCCTCGATAGCGCGTTTGGTGAACTGCTCGACCATCTTCACCGAAACGAGGTTCCGGTCGCCCGCCACGTCGTCGACGTTCGAGTGGTCGAGCTTCCAAAGCTCCTTGAGGCGATCCAACTTCGATTCGAGATCGTCGGCTCGCTGTCGGGCCTCGTCGCGCTCACGCTCCAAGCGATTGATCTCGCGGTTCCGCTGGGAGACCTCCCGGCGCTCCCGTGCTTCCTGTCGCTCCTTTCGCCGCACGTCGGATAGCTCTTTTTGATACTCCTCGATGGTTTCGTCGCGCTCGTCGAGTTTCGCTTCGAGGTCGTCGGAATGGGACTGGAGCCGGTCGACCTGATCTTCCAACTGCTTGATCCGCTGTTCCTCCTCGGAGAGCTCCCGCACTTCATGGGTCGACTCCTCGGCGTCGGCCTCGGGTTCGTCCGACAGCTCCCGCAGGGCGGCCTCGACGGACGCGCCGCCGGAGACGACGTGGGCGATCACCTCCTCGCGGTCGAACTGCCGGGGAGTCTTCTCGGCGATCCGGTCGAACTGGTCTTCGTGGTCGTCGTAGGCGTACAGCGCCGCCGCCATCGCGTCCCGCTCGTGATCGTTTTCGTACTCGTGGTCGCGGGTCCGGTGGACCTTCTCGTCGACCGGGATGTCGCTCGGCGGGACCCACCGGGTTGCGTCGAAGCTCCGCCGGAACTTTTCGACGGTTTCGGGCATCGGCGTCACGTCAGCAGCGACGATCAGGGGTCGACCGCGGTCGATCAGCCACTCGATGAGTTCGGCGGTGTCGGCCGTCCGACTCGAAAAGCGGTCCAACACGCGGCCGTCGAGCGAGACGACCGCTGCCGCGGTGGTCGTCCCAGGATCGATGCCGACGATCACCCGGTCCCGGCGCTTGACGAGGGGTTCGTAGCTGATCCCATCGCGCTGCTCGCGTTCGATCTCGATCCGGGTATCACCCGACCGGTGGGTCGACACCGGCAGCTCCGCGGGTGTCGCCTCGACAGTAAAGATCGCGTTCGAAAAGCCGCCGTACTTCTCGGTGGCGTCCTTTTCGAACTCGAGGTTCGCCCCACTGAGCTTCGATTCGACCTTCTTCGCCATTCGCTTGACGCTGCCGTGGATGCGGCGCGTATACCGATCTTGGCTCCAGCCACCCTTGCCGGTCGACCGACCCCGGGCGACCTTGACCGTGGTCGTATTCGTAAACGCCGAGACCTCACAGCCGACGTTGGCGGCGGCGAGTCGGGCGGCGGCCTCGGCCTCCTTCATCGGTTTTTTGCCATACGGGACGCCGTGGCGAGCAGCGACCCGCGACAGCGGTTCGGGCCGCTCGTCGCCGGTCACCTGCACGAGCGTGGTCGACGAGGGAAGCCGGCGCAGGAAGCCGACGAGGGCGTCTTTGTCCTCGGCGAGTTCGTAGGCGTTGTCGGTCGCCAGCAGGGCAGGCTCGTCGTTGTTGATCAGTCGACAGAGTTTGCGGAACGAGACCACGTCCCGTTCGATCTGGCCGTCGTCGAGAACGGCGAGCGCATAGGAGGGTGCATCGCCGCGAATGTCACCGCTCTGGATGTCGACGCCGAACACCGGCCCGTCGAGTGCGTTCGTCCGGACGGTCACACTCTTGATAGAACGGGAGGCAGTAAATACTCCACGCCGCGAGGGACTATCCGGCGGTCACTCAGGGAGTATTGTCGGCCACCCCCACAGACTACTCGGCGGTCGCCGAGGCGTGGTCGTCGGCCGCTGTCGTGCTGGCCAGTACCCGTGCCGCGTTCACCACTGCCGTCCCCATGTCGGGGCCGATCTTTCGAACGAACGCGTGGTAGGACAGCCCCGCTGGCAGACCGGCGCGCGGTCGACCGGCCGAAAGGATCACCGGTAGCTGCGGCCGTTCGCGTCGAAGCGACTGGTGAAAGAGCTGGATGCGCTTCGGTGAAAAATCCGTATCGAGCACGATACAGTCGACCGCGCCATCAGCGAGCGATTCGCGGGCCGCCGACAGCGTCGACACCGACCGCACACCCATGGCCGGCGACCGTCGCACCGCCGCGGCCGTATACTCGTCGAACAGGCTATCGTCGGTGACCACGAGCAGGCGAACCGAGGCGGTGACCGTCATATATAGTCGGTGGGGACCGTCGCCCAAAACCGCTGCTAAGAGGTCTCCTGTGTGCTCTATAGTCGTCCAGATCAGGATGAGTGGACACGGTCACGATCAAATCAAGAGACGTGGGAAACCGAGTATAGAGACTGGTTTTCTCCCACCGAGACCGCCGCCCGGCGTTAGCTATCGCGTGCCTGCGCCAGATCGTCGTGGGTGTTGATGTTCCGAAACGCTACCGGATCGACGTGGGCACGGACAACACGTTCGGGGACGGTGTGGGGGTCGACCGCAGAGATGAACGCGTCGAGTTGGTCCTCGCGGTTGGCTTCGGCCTCCCGACAGGCCGCCGCAGCCGCCCGAACGTGGACGACCGCGGGGAACGGCTGAACCCGCTCCTCGAACCGGGCGACCGCGCCCATCCGGTTCCGGGCCCGTGTGAAAAGGAAGTCGAGAAAGCCCGCCGGGATCGACGGCATATCACAGGGGAGCACTGCGGCGTAGGTCGCCGTCGACTCAGCCAGCGCGGTGCGAAGGCCGACGAGTGGCCCGCGGTCGGGGATCCGGTCGATCGCGAACCGGACCGGAAACTCCGAGAGCACCTCGGCAAACGCCTCCCGCTGATCCCGTCGACAGTTGACGATCAGCTCGTCGGCAGTCGGTGCGACCGAGTCGACCGCGTGCCACAGCAGCGGGTGGCCATCTAATGGAGCCAGCGCCTTGTCGACGGTCGGGAACCGATCCGACCGGCCGCCCGCAAGCACGATGCCCGCCCGGCCGGTGTCGGCGTCCGGCTGTCGGCGTCCGGCGGCTGCGTCCTCACTCATCCGTGGGAGAGTTGGCGACGGTCGCTGGCGGTCGGTACGGGCTGACAGCAGCAGTCGACGGGCGGGCCGAACAACCCACCGTCATCAGTCGGTCCCCGCTGTCGGTGGTTCGGGCGGCGGCGTCTCGCCGCTCCGGTCCTCGGCGGCACGGCCGGGATCGGCGTCGGTCTCGATCAGTCGCGCCGCACACTGCTTGAAGTTCGGCTCCTTCGACTGGGGGTCGACCGCCGGGTGGGTGAGCCGATTGACCGCCGGATGGTGAATCGGGAGCCAGATCAGTCCCTCGGGCACCGCCGCGTCGGGGTCGACGACTGCGAGCGTCGATCCGCGTGGCGTCTCGATCCGCAGCAAATCCCCACTGTCGGGTTCGGTCGGGACCGTCTCGGGGTTGATCCGGGCGACGATGTGGTCGGCGTCGTCGCCGACCTCACGGGACCGAATCCCCGTGTTGTAGCCGCCGGCCTCGCGGCCGGTGGTTAACGTCAACGGGTACGATTCGCTCGGTGGCTCGGGCAGCTCGGGTGCCGGTGCGGTCGAAAAGCGCGCCAGCCCCGAGTCGGTCTCGAAGAACCACGCCCCCTTGACGCTCTCGGCGTCCGGATCGAAGTACCGGTAGTCCCCCGACTCGTCGACCGCCGGGGCTGGCCATCGCACGGCGTGTTCGGCCTCCAGCCGCTCGTAGGAGATCCCCGAGCAGTCGGCCTTCGTTCCCTCAGTGAGGGCGGCGAACTCGTCGAACACGTCGCTCGGCTCGGGCGTCGACTCCGGGATCGCCTCGGGAGCTAGTCGATTACCGATCGTACAGATGATGTCGAGATCCGTCCGGACGTCGGGTGAAATCTCTGTTGCTCGCCGGACGCGCGAGACCGTTCGCTCCATGTTCATCGTTGTCCCTTCCGATTCGCCCCACGTCGACGCGGGGAGAACGACATCGGCGTAGGTCATCGTCTCGGTCTCGAAAGCGTCTTGGACGATGACGAACGCCTCCTCCAGTCGTTCGCGGACGGGGTTCGCGTCTGGCATCCCGGCGACCGGGTTCGTCGCAACGGTCCACAGTACGTCGGGACCGTTGTCGACTATCTCCACTGGGCCGGGGCCCGTGTCGTCCGGGAGCCGCGAGACGGGGACGTTCCACGCGTCGGCGACGAACTGTCGCTCGTCGGGGTCGGTGTACTCACGGTGGCCGGGCCACGACCCTTTCGCCGAACAGACCCGCGTTCCCATCGAGTTGGCCTGTCCAGTAAGTGAAAAGGGACCGCTTCCCGGTCCCATGTTGCCGGAGGCCAAACAGAGGTCGATCAGCGCACCTGCGCTTGCGGTACCGCGGACGCTCTGATTGATCCCCATCCCCCAGTAGATCAGGGTGTTTTTTTCGAAGGCAGCAGCCAGCCGGTCGACCTGGGCCATCGACACCCCAGCCCGCTCTGCGGAGGCTTCGACCGGCGGTAGGGAGTTCCTCACCGCTTCGAACCCCTCGGTGTGGGCCGCGATGAACTCGTCGTCGACCCGATCAGTCTCGATCAACCGTGCGAGGACAGCGTTCGCCAACGCGAGGTCGCCGCCCGGTGCGATGTCGATATGACCGTCAGCATTCCCGGCAGTCTCGCTCTCGACAGGGTCGACAACCAGTAGCTCCGATCCATCGGCGTCGGCGGACTCCCTGATCCACCAAAACATAACGGGGTGGGCGACCGCGGGGTTGGCACCCCAGACGAGGTGGGTCTCGGCCTCGGGGATGTCGTCGTAGGTCGGCGGCGGGGCGTCGCTGCCGAAGGCGTCGTAGTAGGCTGCCACCGCCGAGGCCATACAGAGGGTGGTGTTGGCGTCGTAGTTGCGGGTGCCGAGGCCGCCGCGACCGAGTTTTCCCAGCGCGTAGGCGGCCTCGATCGTCTGTTGGCCGCTGCCCATGATCGCCACGTTGTCGGGGTCGACCGCACGCGCGTCGTCGATGGCTTCGGTCGCCCGGTCAAGGGCGTCGTCCCACGTCGCCCGAACGAGCTCGCCGTCCTTCCGAACGAGGGGCCGAGTCAGCCACTCTCCGTCCGGATCGGCGGTCTCGTTGATCCCGCGCCCACAGGCCAGCCCGCGGGTAACCGGATGGGCCGCGTCGCCCCGAACCGTATCGAGGCCGTAGCCTTGGTCGACGCCGTGGGTGACGTGTCCACAGCCGACCGCACACCGCATACAGGTGGTCGAGACCGGATCGCTCACCGAACCACCACCCATGAAAGACCGTGATATAGTTGTGGCCGTGTGTGTGACATCCGTGTTGAAAACATACTGGATTTCACTCTCAATCAGTTATATCTGTGTGTTTGAATCGGTAAAATCCTAATCGTTGAACTAACAACTATTTTTTCCACTTTAGTGAACAGGCGTCGTATATACTATCGGATATAATGGCCTTATATGCGTCAATCAAACTTTATTCCGTGTAAAATTGACGTATGTCAGGGTTTTTTGTCCGGTACACGGTTTTGTATCTCGGTCGACGGCGGGACGGAGCGCGCGAGACCGGTCGACAGCGCCAGCGACGGGAGCGACCGCTAAGAGTGCTTCGACGGTCTTAAGCGGCCGTAGTCCCAATCTGTGTGGGATGAGTGACCCGGCTTTGGACGTGGTCGAATTCGTCCTGACGACCCAGCTATACAACGACGATCGGTCGTTGGACGAAAACGATCTTCCGCCCCGGTTCAGACAGGTGTTTTGGACCGAGCGTAGTTCGTCCGATGAGACCGACCAAGAGACAGCACCGGAGCCACAGCCACCGGGCGGTATCGAGCGCCCACTGCGAGCCACGGAGTCGGTGATCCGCACCGCAACCGGCGTCGAACGACCGTGGGAGGCCGTCTCGGAGCTCCTGTTTACGCAACGTGAGGAGTTCTCCAACGAAACCTCACTGACACAGCCCGAGATGGCCATCGAGTGGTATCTCGAACGGGCCGACGACGAGCGGCTCCGCACCAATCCCACGATCGCGGCCGCGATCGAAGACGAGCCCTCGGTCGACATTACCCACGAGGAGGCCCGACAGCACAACCGGCCGATTCAGGCCGACCGCGTCTGGATCGACGCGCTGCTTTCACAGTATTTCGACGAAGACGACGACGCCGAGATGCTGGATCTCGTGCAGGTCAGAGCCCCCGAAGAGATCGAGATGCAGCTCAACGATCTGGTGTTGACCGCCGATCAAGAGGGTGAAATCCAGAAGATCGTCAAAGCGATCGAACACAGGGATTATTTGGCCTCGATCGGCCTCCGCGAGATCGGCAAACTGCTCTTTGTCGGCCCACCCGGAACCGGAAAGACGACGATTTCCCGAGCACTGGCCCACGAACTCGGCCTCCCGTTCGTCGAGGTCAAGCTCTCGATGATCACCAGCCAGTATCTCGGCGAGACGGCTAAAAACGTCGAGAAAACCTTCGAGGTCGCCAAACGGCTCTCGCCGTGTATCCTCTTTATCGACGAGTTCGACTCGGTCGCCAAAACCCGGCGGTCGGACGAACACGCCGCGCTCAAGCGGGCGGTCAACACCCTCCTCAAATCGATCGACGACATCTCGCTGATCCGCGACGAGGTGCTGTTGATCGGTGCGACAAACCACCCCGACCAGCTCGATGCGGCGGCGTGGCGACGGTTCGACGAGATCGTTAACTTCCCCAAACCCGACCGCGGGATGCGGGCGGACATCCTCGAAGTCGTCACCAAACAGATGGAGATCGCCGACTTCGATCCCGACGAAGTCGCCAGCCAGACCGAGGGGCTGACCGGCAGCGACCTCCGGATGGTACTCCGAGAAGCCGTCCTCGAAGCCCTCACAGAAGAACGGATGGAGCTCACCCAGCAGGATCTGATGGATGCGGTCGCCGACTTCGAGGAGCGGGACAACCTCAAGAACATGGATATGATCGACGGCGACGGGGCAGCACTCACCGGCAGTGGGAGCGATCACGATGAGCACGATCATGATCACGACCACGATCACAGTCACGACGGCCACGCCGACGCCGAATCGACCGCCGGGGCCGCCTCGAAGGGCGACCAACAGGCCGTCGACGCCAAGCCACAGGACCAGGCCCACTGACCACAGATGGCGATCCGGGTCACGCTGTTGGGGACGGGCGATACGACGGGCACGCCGACAGTCGGCTGTGACTGCGAGACCTGTGGGGCAGCCAGAGAACGTCGCATCGAACGAACCCGGTTTTCGGTCCACATCGAAAACGAACGCACCGACGAATCGATCCTGATCGACTTCAGTCCGGACTTCCGTCATCAGTTTCTCACCCACGATGTCGACCTGCCCGACGCAGCGGTCATCACGCACATCCATTTCGACCATATCGACGGGTTAGGAAACGCCTACCGGGTGTTCGACTCGCTGCCCGTCTACGCTGCCGACGAGGTCGACCCCCAGACTGGCGAGTCGGTCGCCGACACGGTTCGCGAGAAGTACGACTATCTCGAGACGGTCGTCGTCAACGATGTCACCCCCTTCGAGTCGGTCGAAGTCTGTGGACTAGAGTTGACGCTCGTCCCGGTCGACCACCCGCCGTTGGTCTGTTACGGACTGGTGATCGAAGATTCAAAAACGGGCGCGAAACTCTCGCTGTCGGGCGACACCAGCTACGATGTGCCCGAGGAGTCCCGCCAGCGGCTCCGCGATCCGGATCTGTTTCTCGTAGATGGCATTGTCCCCGCCTCGCTGTGTGAGTACCACCCGATCGGCGGCACCGATCACGACGCCGACGGCGTACCACGAACGTTCGGCACCAAACACATGACCCGCGAGGGGGCGCTCTCGTTGGCCGCTGATCTCGATGCCGACACCACACGGCTCGTCCACACGGCCCACTACTACCCAGTCGACGAGGCCTTCGCCGAACCATTGGCGGTCGACGGCGAGCAGTACCGGCTCGACGAGTCGGGCGTCACGCGGCTCGGTACGGACGCCGACCCCCGACACGACCAGTAGGCGTTGACTACTCTTCGCCGAGTTCGAGAATTTCGATGAGATTCTCCTCGGGGTCACGAACGAACAGGATTCGGGTGCCGGTCTCGGTGGTCTGTGGCGGGCTCAGCGTGTCGACGCTCGATGGCAACCCAGTATAAAACGCGTCGAGATCGTCGACTTCGAGGCCGAGATGTGTCGCGCCAGCGTCGTTGAGCTGTGGCGTCGGCAGGCCGTCAGCGGGCGGTTCGTACTCGACCAGTTCGATCCGGGCCGAGCCGCCGTCGAGATGGGCGAAGCGGGCGCTCGCGCCCGCGATATCGACGCCGGTTTCGAAGGCGTCTCCGGCAACCTCGAACTCGGCGGCAACCGAGAGGCCGAGGATGTCGCGATAAAAGTCGACTGCGCGGTCGAGATCACGGACAGTAGTGCCGACGTGGTGGGTCTGTAGATCAGCCATGCGTGGTCTCTCCCGGCGAGCACCCAAAACGCTTCGACCGACCGCGGCCAGTAGGCAGTGGCTACTGCCGCCGACACTCGACGGTCCAATAACAGTCGAGGCCACACACAGCGACCGATTATCAATTCGAATGGCTATCGGCTGGCTAACAAAGCGGTCAATCACCCGACGACGAGGCATGGCTTTGAGACGGGCGTCGTGGCAGTTCGAACCGGTCTATCGATCTTCCGGCCGCCGAGAGTCGACGACGAGAGTGCGGTGAGTCGTTCGCAACCAGAATCACTTTCAGCCCACTCCAACACCTCATACTATGCAAACAGTCGTCCTTGCGGCGGGTGAGGGGACGCGGATGCGTCCGTTGACCGCAGCCCAACCGAAACCGATGTTGCCGGTGGCGGGCAAACCGCTGCTCGAACACACTCTCGATCGCGCGGTCGAAGCCGGGGCCGACCGGCTGATCGTCGTCGTCGGCTACGAGTCCGACCGCGTCCGAGACCACTTCGGGAGTCAACACGGCGGGGTCGACCTCGAATACGCCGTCCAACAGCAGCAACGCGGCACCGCCGACGCCGTCAGCGCGGCCGCCCCGCTACTCGCCGACGAGCCCTTTGTCGTGCTCAACGGCGACGCGCTGTACGACCCGGCCTCCCTCGGTACGCTGTACAGCAACGGGCCAGCGGTCGGCTCCTATCGGGTCGACAACCCCAGCGCCTACGGTGTGCTGCAGCTCGCTGACGCCGACGACAGCCGGGTGACAGGCGTCGTCGAGAAACCGGCGACCCCCGAGTCGAACCTCATTAACACCGGCGCGTACGTCTTTCCGGCTGACGCCCAAGAGCTACTCGGCGTCGAGACCTCCGAGCGCGGCGAGCTGGAACTGACCGACGTTCTTGAGGCGGTCTGCAATCAGTTTTCGGTCACTGCGGTCCCGTTCGACCGCTGGCTCGACGTTGGCCGACCGTGGGAGCTGCTGGCGGCCAACGAGTGGCTCCTAGAATCGTTGTCGACCCGACTCGACGGCGAGGTCCACGACGGAGCGGATCTCAGCGGACCGGTTGTCGTCGAGGAGGGCGCAACCGTCAAATCCGGCGTCTGCATCGAGGGCCCAGTCTACGTCGACCGCGGGGCGACCGTTGGCCCGAACGCCTACGTTCGCGGGTCGACCTACCTCGGCCCCGGTGCCAAGGTCGGCAACGCAGTCGAGGTGAAAAACAGCATTCTCATGGCCGACGCGACGGTCGGCCATCTCTCCTACGTGGGCGACAGCGTGCTCGGCCAGCGGGTCAACTTCGGCGCGGGAACGAAGGTGGCGAATCTCAGACACGACGGCGAGGCCGTCGAGCTGACGGTCAAAGGCGAGCGCGTCTCGACCGGTCGCCGGAAACTCGGCGTGATCGTCGGCGACGACGCCAAAACGGGAATCAACACCAGCCTGAACGCGGGTGTCGTCCTCGGAACGGGGATGACGACCGAGCCGGGCGAAGTCCTCACCCGCGACCGCTGGGAGTAGTCGCTGCCTCACAGCCGAGCGGGCGCTATTCGGTCGCGGCCGTGATCCGGTCGACCGCCTCCTCGCGGAGCCGGTCGGCTGCAGCCTCGGTGGTGGCCTCTGCGGTCACACGGACAAGCGGCTGGGTGCCACTCGCACGAACGAGGAACCAGCCGTCGTCGGTTTCGACCCGGACGCCGTCGATGGTGTCGACGCGCTGGAAGTCGTCCCGAACTCCCTCGGTCACCCGCTCCATAACCGCAGCCTTGTTCTTGACTTCGATACTGTCGCGGGACAGCGGGTAGGTGTCGACGCTGTCGACCAGCTCCGAGAGCGGCCCGCGGCTGCCGACAAGGGCGGCGAGCTTGCAGGCTGCCAGCGGGCCGTCCGGAGACAGCGTCTCGTCCGGCCAGATCCACGCCCCGGATGGCTCGCCGCCGAAGACCGCCCCCGGTTCGGCGGCCGCCTCGGCGACGAACACGTCGCCGACTTTCGTGCGGACCAGCTCGCCTCCGGCAGCGGTGACCGCATCGTCGACACAGAGGCTGGTGTCGACCGGCGCGGCGACCTGCCCGCCTCCGGCGGCCTGGACTGCTCGGCGGGCGAACAGCGCCAACAGGACGTCTTTGGGGACGAACGCGCCGGTTTCGTCGACGGCCATCATGCGGTCGGCGTCTCCGTCGTGGGCGACGCCGAGGTCGGCATCGCTGTTGCCGACCTGCGCACAGAGGCCGGTCAGCGTCTCGGCGGTCGGCTCGCTGGGGCGGCCGGGGAACGAGCCGTCGGGCTGGGCGTTGAGCGTCGTTACATCGGCTCCCAACTCTCGGAACGCCGAGGCGGTTACCCCGCCGACGCCGTTGCCCACGTCGACGACGATCTCAAGGTCCACGATGGCCTCGCGGTCGACTGCGTCGACGAGAGCGTCCCTGTGGGCGGCGGTCGCGGTCGGATCGCGCTGTCTGCCGCCCGATTCGTCCCAGTCGACCGGGGCGTAGCCGTCGCTTTCGACGATCTCGGTGATCCGCTCACGTCGGTCGGTGTCGAAAGCCTGCCCCGAGGGAGTCCACAGTTTGAGCCCGTTGTCGGGTGCCGGGTTGTGGGAGGCGGTGATAACGATGCCCGCGTCGGCGTCGAGCTGGGCGATACGCCGGGCGAGCGTCGGCGTCGCCACCTGACCGAGGTCGATCACAGCCGCGCCGCACTCGGCCAGTCCCGCCGCGACCGCGTCGGCGAGAAACCGACCGCTGTCGCGTGCGTCACGACCAACCAGTACCGTCGACGCGCCATCGGTCGCTACCGCTCGCCCGACTGAGAGCGCAAGCTCCGCTGTCACCGTTTCGCCGACAGGTCCACGGACGCCACTCGTTCCGAACATACACATCCTGTCGGTACCTCACCCCATTAGTTACCCGATACCTATCTCGATGGCCACCCTGTCGACGATACCACTGTGAGAACAGTAGACGAACAGGGGCCCTCAATGGGATATATTTGAGTTATATTCACCTATTGGAGAATAGCAACAAGGCGATATACAGCCTGTAGCGACTGTTTGTGATCTCCGCAAGGAAAGAGTATAAGGTAACAGAGACTGCTTAGCCTGATATGGACGCAATTGTTCTTGCCGGTGGCTACGCCACCCGGATGTGGCCGATCACGCGGAACCGACCGAAGATGCTGCTGCCCGTCGGCGACACGACGGTGATCGACAAGACCCTCGCCCAGCTCGAAGACGACGCCGAGATTTCGGACGTCTATATCAGCACCAACGAGCGGTTCGCCGCCGACTTCGAGAACTACGTCGACGAGCAGGGCTACCAGAAGCCCGAACTGTCGGTCGAAGACACCAGCGACGAAGACGAGAAGTTCGGTGTCGTCGGCGCGCTCGCCCAGCTGATCGACCGCGAAGGTCTGGAGGACGACCTGCTCATCATCGCCGGTGACAACATGGTCGGCTTCGACATCGCGGACTTCGTCGACTTCTTCGAAGAGAAAGAATCGCCCGTGCTTGCGGCCTACGACGTTGGCGACCGCGAACGCGCCAAATCCTACGGGCTGGTCGAACTCGACGACGATGAGGTTGTCAACTTCCAAGAGAAGCCCGACGAGCCCAAGACGACCCTCGCCTCGATCGCCTGCTATGCGTTCCCCGCGGACGTGCTGCCGCAGTTCGACACCTATCTCGCCGACGACCAGAACCCCGACGAGCCCGGCTGGTTCCTCCAGTGGCTCCAAGATCGGCAGTCCGTCTATGCGTTCACCTTCGAGGACGTCTGGTTCGACATCGGCGAGGCCGCGGCCTACCTCGATGCCGTCGACTGGAAACTCGGCGGCGAACCGAAGATCGCCGACGATGCAACGGTCGAAAACAGCGACATCAGTGGCTCGACGCACATCATGTCCGGCGCGACTGTCAAAGACTCGACGGTCACCGACTCGCTCGTCTTCCCTGAGGCTCACGTCGAGGATGCCGTACTCACTGACACCGTCTTCGACGAGAAGGCAACTATCGAGGGACTCGACCTCTCCGAAAGCCTCGTTGGCGGCTACAGTCAGCTCAGCGAGTAGGTCTGCCCGACCCCGCGCTGTAGCAGCCCGTTATACTGTTGTTATCTAATCTGGCACTCCGGTAGGCAGTAGTTACTCGGCGAGAGTGGCAGTACGAAACCCTCAGGCAGCGTCGACCTGTTCGGTGATAACGGTAACCGGAACGTCGACGCCGGTCTGCTGGCGAATCCGCTCGCGTATCGCCGCGGCGGCCGGCGGGGAATCGCCGTAGACGTGGACTGTCACTTCGGTCGGCTGCTGGGAGAGGAGGTCCGCACGGTACTCGAAGTCGACGCCGAGCAGTTGGTCGGTGGTATCGTGGGCGATCGCTTCGGTCTGCTGCTCGAAGGCCGCGTTCTCACGGGCATCGAGCGAGCTCACAGCCAGAAACGACGTGAGGACGAGCACGGCGAGGCCGAAGACGGCCAGTCGACCGACCGTCGCCCGCCGGGCCTCCCGGGCGTCGTACCAGTGGGTCGGCTTGTAGCGTTTGATCCAGATGGTGACGATCCCGGCGATGTTGATCGACAGCAGATTGACGAGCACCAACACGCCAGCACCGAAGGCGAGTCGGAGGTCGGCGTAGGCGATGCCGAGGCCGACAGAAGCCGCGGGCGGCATCAGCGCGACGGCGATCATCACGCCGACCAGTGCCTCGTCGGCTCCCGAGGTCAGCGACAGCGCGCCTGCGGTCCCTGCTCCAAGGGCGATTGCGAGCGCCAGCAGTCCGGGGTGGGCGCGTTCGGCGACCTGCTGGATCAACAGGAGTTCGAGCTCGGGGGCAAGCACTGCCCGGTAGCTGAGCGCGAACAGCGTCGCACTCAGGACGGCGACACTCAGCCCAACGGCCTGCGAGCGAGCCCCTTCCCAGAACAGCGCGTTGTCGTCGTCGTTGATCACGGTCCCCACACAGGAGGCCATCGCCGGGCCGATCAGCGGCGCAATCACCATCGAGCCGACGACGACCGCCGCGCTGTCCTGCAGCAGGCCCGCGGTGGCGACGATGGCGCTGATGATCGTCAACACGAGGTAGTTCGTCGTGGACCGCGAGAGGTTCCGGGCCTTGGTTCGGAGTTCGTCCCGCGAGATGCGCTCGTCTTCGGTAGTGTCGTCGTCTTCGTCCTGTCTGTCCTCGAACTGCTCGGAGATGATCGTCTCGACATCGGTGACGACCATGTAGCCGTCACGCTCGACGCCGACACTCCGGAGTTGGTCGACGATCTCCTCGACCGCATCCGATTCGGCTGGGATATAGAGGATGTCGCTGTAGTCCGATTCGGAGCTCTCTTCGGTTATCGCGAAGTCGACCTCCTCGGCGTCGAGGATGTCGACGACGGTGTCGCGTTTTCCCTCGGGAATGAGTGTCTGGATCAGACGCATTGTTAGTCAGTGGGCTGTGGCTGGCTGGTTCGGTCGGGGATGATGCTATCGAAAACGCCGGAGTACTGCATACACACCGTCCCGAGGATACTCATCAGGAGGACGTAGCCGACGGCGAAGGCCGGAATCGTCTCGGTGAGGACGGGGCCGGTTCCAGCGGCTGCGACCGTCGCGATGATCAGCGAGAACTCCCCGCGAGTGACCATCCCTGCACCGACCCGCACCGACCGGGTGTGGCTCAGGTCGTAGACCCGGCCGCTCCAGTAGCCGCTGAGGAGTTTGGTCGGCATCGAGACGAGGATGGCGGCCGCAAGCAGCCCGGCGACGCCGACGACCAGCAGGGGATCGGTGATGAGGCCGATCCAGAAAAAGAAGATCGCCGCGAAGGCGTCCCGGATCGGTTCGAGGAGCGTCTCCAGTTCGTGGACGTGGGTCGTCGAACTGAACGCCATCCCGATGAAGAAGGCCGCCACGGCCTCGCTAACGCCGAGTGCGAGCGCCGCCCCTGCCACGAGAACGGTGACGCCGACTGCCCGGAGGACGAAGTACTCGTGAGATTCGGTGGCAAGCAGCCGCTCGAAGAGATCGTTACCGAACTGAACGAGCAACAGGAGGACGAGAATAAAGCCGAGGGCGATCCCGACCGACTGGGCGGCTTCGCCAACGTCGCCGCCGCCGATAACGATCGCCGAGACGACAGCAAGATACACCGCAATAAACAGATCCTCGAAGACGAGCGTGCCGAGCATCGGGTTGGCCTCGTTGTTGGCGATCCAGCCGAGGTCGATCAGCGATTTGGTGATGATCGCACTCGAAGAGATGTAGACGATCCCGGCCATCAGCGTCGCGGCGATGAGGTCGCCAAAGAACAGATAGCCGAGGACGAAGCCGACGGGGAAATTGATCCCGAGATCGATGAGGCCGACTTTCCCGATCAACTCGCGGCTTTCGAGCAGTCGTTCGAGGTTGAATTCGAGCCCGAGGAAAAACAGCAGGAACACGATCCCGAGTTCCGCACCGATCTTGATGAACTCGGTGTTTTGGATGTACGGCAGCCCGAGTCGACCGACGACGAAGGGACTACAGACGATTCCGGCGACAATATAAAAGGGGATGACCGAAATCCCGATCCGTTTGGCCAGCAGGCCACAAACTGCGACGGCGGAAAACAGCACGCCGACTTCCAGCAGGAGGGTTTCACCGGCCATTGTATAAGTGATCGATACTGTGGGTCCAGCCCTCATAAGAGTGTGCGAATCAGTTCACCGAGCCGATCGACGGAGCCGACGACGATCGCCGGCGGTCGACCGGGTGAATACTTATCCAGCTATCGTTACAATATTCCATATGGACATCTCCGAGACGGACTTGCCGGGTGTCGGCAAGCGGTTCGAGCTACCGGTCCACGACGGCTCGTCGCTGGTCGTCGTCGTTCACAACACCGGCAAACACGAGATATTTAAAAAGGAGCACACGGACGCCGACGCCGACCGTATCGTCGAACTCAGCGAGGCCGAGGCCGAAGCCTTCGGGGCGATCCTCGAAGACATCCATTTCCAGCCGACCGAAATGGACACCAGTTCGACGATGATCGGTGGCGATACCGTCATCGAGTGGTACACCCTCGACGAGGAGTCGACGCTGGCCGGGACGACACTCGAAAACAGCAACATTCGGGACGAAACGGGCGTGACCGTGATCGCCGTCGAACGGGGGCCGGATGCCTATCCGAGCCCCGAGCCGAGCTTCGAGTTCGAGGCCGGGGACACCCTCGTGACGATCGGCCGGAGCGACGAGCAGGCCGATCTCGAATCGCGGCTCCGAAAGGCCGATTAGAAGCGAACCGAGCGATTGACACGGCTGGCACACCAAGTGACTGTATGGTCGACACGACTCTCCGGGAGTTCCTCAGTTCGGACGCGCCGCTGTTGGCACTGATCTTGTTCGTCGGCATCGCCGGCTCCGGCGTCGCCCGCTGGGGACTTGGACAGCTCGGACTCGACGCCCTCGGCATGCTCGTCTTCGTTATGGGGTACGGCGGGATGGTATTCGTCATCTGGTACGGCTGGATTCGCCCGCTGGATATTACCGGCCCCCAGTAGTGGCTCGCCCGGCACGCAGGACCCCAGCTAGCCGCCCGAAGAACGGAAGTTTAATGCGGGTTTCACCGCGACCTACGAACAAGAATGCTGCCGCTATTCGTCGACTCGATCCTCTTGGATTACAACATCGGGCAAATCCTGCTGTTGGGGTTCGTCCTGACGACCCTCGGGGGGCTCCCGCTGAAGTCACAACAGGTGATCGGGCTCAACACGATTCTCTTCGGCGTGATCTTCATTCTCACGCCGTCGACGTTGATGCCGAGTTTCTACCTGTTTTTGGGCCTCACGCTTCTCGTCATCGGACCGCTGGTGTACGTCACTGCCGACGGCTGATCGACATGGAGCTAATAAAAAGAGGACCGAACTGCGACCACCAACAACCGAGCCGTCGGCCCGGTTCGCTATCTTTTTGGGGCAACTACGATAACCCAGCCGCATGATCACGGTTCGAGCGCCGGCGACGAGCGCCAACCTCGGCAGCGGGTTCGACGTCTTCGGGGTTGCCCTCGACCGCCCGGCCGACGTGATCCGTGTCGAACGCGCCGACCGGACCACCATCGAAATCACGGGCGTCGGGAGCCAGTACATCCCGACCAACCCCGACAAAAATACTGTCGGCGCGGTCGTCGATGCCCTCGAAGCACCCGCCCGCATTGAGATCGACAAGGGCGTCCGGCCCGCTTCGGGACTCGGCTCGTCGGCCGCCAGCGCCGCCGGTGCGGCGGTCGCGCTCAACGAACTGTACGACCGTGGCCTCTCGCGGGAGGAACTCGTTCCGATCGCCGCCGAGGGCGAGGCGGTCGTCTCCGGGACCGCCCACGCCGACAACGTCGCTCCCTCGATCCTCGGTGGGTTTACGATCGCTACCGGCGACGGCGTCCACTCGGTCGACGCCGACATCCCGCTGGTGGCGTGTCTCCCCGAAATCGCCGTGTCGACGCGGGACGCCCGCGAGGTCGTCCCCGAGACCGCGACCATGGAGCAGCTGGTCGAGACCGTCGGCAACGCCGCGACGCTCACGATGGGGATGTGCCAGTCGGACCCCGAACTCGTCGGCCGCGGCATGGCCGACCCGCTGGTAACACCCGCGCGGGCGAAACTGATCACGGGCTACGAGGCAGTCTCGCAGGCGGCCCGCGAAGCGGGTGCAGTCGGCGTCACTGTCAGCGGCGCGGGGCCCTCGCTGCTCGCGGTCTGTCGGGACGACCAGCGGCGCGGGGTGGCGACCGCGATGCTCGATGCGTTCGCCGATGAAGGCGTCGAGGCGCGCGCCTACCAGACGCGGGTGAGTCAGGGCGCGACGCTGCTGTAATATAAACGGGAGCTGTCCTGTCAGCCGTTCCAAAACTCCTATAGGCTGATTCGGCCAACAGTCGCTGTGATAGCCGATCTCTCCGACCGGTTCGAGACGGTGTCGACCGGCTCCCATCTCGCCAAACGGATCGCCCTCCTGACTGTCGCCTGTATCGTCGTCTATGCCGTGCGGCCCCTTGTTCACGGGTTCGTCTACCCCGTGGTCTACTCGCCGACTGGGCTGCTCGTCGGCGGGGTAACGACTCTCGTGGCGGTCGGCCTCTGGCTCGCGCCGCCGCTAAAAACCGACGGCAGACAGGTCGACGGCGGCACGCTGGGGCTGTTCGTGAGCGATTCGGCGGTGTTGAAGCTCTATCTGGTCGGAACGATCTTCGGCATCGCCGTCCTGCTGGGCTTCGTCTACTCGGTTCCGGCCGGGATGGTCGCCGAGGCAACGCTGGCCGACCGGACGATGAGCGACAGCGAGCCGATCGACGGCTTCCCCGAGATCAACGCCGACAATCCCCGGATCGTGCCGCGGGCGGTCGCCGACGTCCAGACACGCGGGTCGACGTCCTACCGAACCCACCGGCTGGGGCCGAGCGATATCGCCCGCGCCGAAGACGGCACGCTGGCGTGGTCCTACGCCATCGAGCCCGACGGCGCACGGAACAAGCTCCTGAGCAACCAGCGCGGCGTCCTGCTGTCGGATATGACCCGGATGGAAAGCCGGTCGATCACCGCCTACGACGACCAGCCGTTCGCCATCGGCGAGGGAATGTACCTCCACCGGAGTGCAAGCTGGAACCTGAAGTCGACCGACTTCCTGACGCGGTACTACGACGATGCCGTCGAGTTCACCCACAACGGGACCGCCTACATGTACTACCCGAAGACGGGCCACGAGTGGCAGTTGACGCCGATTCCCCACACGGTTCCCGTCTGGGACGGTGGCGCGCTCATCAGCCCGGACGGGACGATCAGCCATCTAACGCCGGCGGAAGCACAGGAAAGCGATATCCTCGACGGCCAGCGACTCTACCCGCTTTATAATACCGAACGGGAGATGGCGTCGCTGGGCTACCGCAACGGGATCATCAATCAACTGCCGGTCGTCGGCCAACATCAAAACGAGGTCGAAGTCGCCGCGCTCCCGGCAGGCACTGGCAACAGCCAGCCGTTCGTGATCGATCTCGACGGCGAGCGAATGAGCTACGTGACCGCCATGGAGCCCTACGGCGAAGATTCGAGGGGCCTCGACGAGATCTTCTTCGTCGACGCCACGACCGGCGAGACCCGGTATTTCGCCTCCGAGGGCCAGACACTCACCGGCCCCGAACGGGCGATGGGGATCGTCCGCTCGGCGGACTCCCAGACTGGCTGGGGTGACAACTTCGTCGTCGTTGAGCCGGTGCCGGTCTTCGTCGCCGACGACTTGTGGTGGCATAGCAAGGTCGTGCCGGTCGACAACACCGACGTCAGTCGCAACGTGTTCGTCAACGCTGACAGCGGCGAGGCAGTCTCGCTTGCGACCACCGACGCGGTACGGTCGTTCCTCGCTGGCGAGGATGTCGACGGCAGCGAACAGGTCGAGACACAACCGGCTCCCGACAGCGAGGGGGTCGACTACTACATCGTGATTACCGACAGCAACGGCGAGGAGATCGAGCGGATTCCGGTCGCTCCCGGCGAGAACCCGACAATCGAATACGTTCCGGCCGGAGAGACGAACAGCCAAACCAACAGTAGCGAAAACAGCAGCGAGTGAGCAGCTAGACGCCGCGGCCCTGCAGCCGCTCGTCCTCGGGAATCGAATCGTTCGACTGGCCTTTCATCCCGCTGCCAGCCTCGGTTGCGATCTCGGCGAGTCGGTCGGGGTCGTCCCAGTTGTTGACTGCTTCGACGATGGATTCACCCATCGCTTCGGGGTCCTCCGCGCCGAAGATCCCTGAGCCGACGAAGATGCCGTCACAGTCGTGATGCATCATCAACGCGGCATCGGCGGGCGTCGCGATCCCGCCGGCGGCAAAGTTGACGACCGGCAGTCGACCCATTTCGGCGGCCTCGTGAACCAGTTCGCGCGGCGCACCGTGTTCACGGGCCCACTTCTCGCGTTCCTCGTGGTCGAGGCCTTCGATGGTCCGGATCTGATTCATCATCGTTCGCTGGTGTTGGACGGCCTGATTGACGTCGCCGGTGCCGGCCTCGCCCTTGGTGCGGATCAGCGCCGCGCCCTCGTGGATACGGCGCAACGCCTCGGGGAGGTTCCGGGCCCCGCAGACGAACGGCGAAGTAAAGTCGCGCTTGTCGATGTGGTACTCGTCGTCGGCCGGAGTCAGGACCTCCGACTCGTCGATCATGTCGACGCCCAGCGCTTCGAGGATCTGAGCCTCGGTGTGGTGACCGATCCGGGATTTCCCCATCACCGGGATCGACACCTCGTCGATGATCTCTGTCACGTTCGAGGGGTCGGGCATCCGGGCGACGCCGCCGCGTTTGCGAATGTCCGCCGGGACGGCTTCCAGCGCCATCACCGCGACAGCTCCAGCGTCCTCGGCGATTCGCGCCTGTTCGCGGGTGACGACATCCATGATGACGCCGCCTTTCTGCATCTGTGCAAAGCCGCGTTTCACCAACTCAGTGCCGCGCCGTAGCGTCCCGAGATCGGTTGGTTCCGACATGATATACTGTTGGGGCCGAACACACTTAACCCGTGTTCTTTCGGGGGGTAGTCACCGTCAACAGAGAGGAATCGTCGACGAAAAAACTGTCAGATGTCTGTGAGAACGGCCCGCGAAAACGTGGGTTTCACCACGAGTGCAGCCGGGAGCGAAGAACGGTCGACACCCCGCTCGACAGCAGTCGCTAGAGGTCGAACAGTGACTGTGTCATCGACTACAACGAAGGAAAACGAACGCTATGAAAGCGTTCTCGGCTGCGGCTACTCGTCGCCGAACATCTGCCGCATCATCGGATGCATCTCCATCATCTGCTCTTCGGCGATTTCCTCGTACAGTTTGTACGTAATGGAGACCGTCAGCAGCAGTCCGGTTCCGGAGACGTTGCCGATGGTGCCGAGCATGTTCGCCATCACGGCGAGTAGGCCGACGAGCGCGCCACCGATCACGGTGACCTGTGGGATGTAGCGCTCCATGACCTTCTCGACGACCTGTGGGTTCCGGCGGAAGCCGGGGATCTGCATCCCCGAGCTCTGGATCTGTTTGGCGGTCGCTTCCGGCCCCATGCCGGTGGTCTCGACCCAGAAGATCGCGAACACTGCGCCGCCGACCAACATGAAGGTCAGGTCGATGGCGACACGCAGACCGATCTGCCACGGGGCGATCTCCGGCGGCGTTAGCCCGAGGAACCACATCCAGTCGGAGCGTGCCTGAATCGGTGCCAGGTAGTAGAACAGCCCGTCGACGGGCTGGCTATCGGCGTAGACGCCGAGCAGCGCTGGCATCGAGTCGCCCATCTGGCTGTAGATGATCTGGCCGAGGAACTGGATGTTCGCCTGCAACGCGCGAACGAGGATCATCGGCAGGACGCTCGCGTAGATGAGCTTCACCGGGAACCGCCCACGGGCACCCCGAACGCGGGAGTGGCTCAGCGGAATCTCGACCCGGACCGACTCGGCGTAGACGACGACCACGAAGATCAGCACCGTGGTCACCAGCGCCAAGAGGTTCCCGGGATCGAACAGTAGCCGCTGGAACCATTCGGCGGTGAACGTCGCTCCGAGTTCGGTGCTGCCGGCGATGATCCCATACCAGCTCGCGAAGAAGCCGGTGGTACCGAGCGTCGACCAGCTGATCATCCCGCCGATGAGCTGTTGGCTCACGCCGGCGATAATGAACAGCCCGACACCGGAGCCGACACCCCACTTGCTGACGATCTCGTCCATGAACAGGATCAGGATGCCGCCGACGAACACCTGCGCGAAGATCACCAGCTGGACACCGAAGGGACCGATCCCGAGGGCGTCACCGACCGCGCTGCTGGCGGGCAGGAAGGTGCCCGTAAACACCATCGGCGCAGCGGTTGCGATCGTCACGATGACCACAAGCAGCTTCTGGAGCCCCTGATACAGCACCTGATCGCGGGGATCGTTGTCCGTATCCAGCCCCAGCAGGTTCGCACCGCCGAGCAGCTGCAGGACGATCGATGCGGTGACGATCGGGCCGATCCCGACCTGCAGGACCGATCCCTGTCCGCCCGCGAGGATCGACCGGAACTGGCCGAAGATATCGCTACCGCCAGCATCGAGGCCGAACAGCGCGACGTTCGTCAGGAAAAAGTAGATACCCAGCACGCCAGCGGTCCACATCAGTTTCCGTTTGAACGGAACGTGGCCCTCCGGCCGCGCGACTACGGGCATCCGCGTCAGCACCGGTTCGGCGGCCTCCTTCCAACTCATATTATGATTCGTCTGAACGCTCGTTGTTTACGTCTTCCGCTTCGTCGTCTTCGGCTTCCTCGGCTCGCTCCGAGAGGACGGCGTCGCCGCCGGCCTCCTCGATGCCAGCGACCGCACCCGCCGTAAAGGCGTCTGCGGTGACGACCAGTTCGTTGCGAACCTGGCCGCCGCCAAGCAGCTTGACGACGTCGACATCGTGTCCGGCGTCGACAACGTCGCGGGCGTCGATGACGTAGGCGTCACCGTCTTCCTCGGCGGTGCCGTCGGCGGCGTAGAGTGCGATATCCTCGTCGATCTTCTGGATGCGGATCTCTTCGACCGAATCCGTGATCGAGTCGGGACGCGTAAAGCCGTGTTTACCGAGCGGTTCGTAGTTGTGGAACTCGTGTTTGTCGCGGCCCGCAGCGCCACGGCCACCACGGTGGCCGGCACCGCGCCGGTTCTTGTGGGTGCCGCCACTGTGGGTTCGGGAACCGCGCTGTCGGCGTTTCTTCGATCCCATTATCGCATCGCCTCCAGGAGGCTATCGATATCCTCGGTGTCGTGGCGGCCGAGCTGGCCACCCTCGATGACCGGGTGTTTGATGCCGTCGTGGCCACCGCGCGGCGGGTGGAGCCGGACGACCGGCGAGAGACCCTGCTCTCGCAGCGTCGTCTCCTCGTCGACGAGTGCCTCGGCGAGCGAGGCGATGTCGTCGTGGTCGGTGTTGTCGGCAACCCACGCGTCGTCGACGTCGGCGTCGCCTTCGAGGGCTTCGCCGCGTCGCTCGATGAGCGTGGCCACGGTTTCGGCGCTCGGTTCGCCGAAGGCAACGTAGTCGTTGACCTTCGTGATCATGCCGCGGTAGGTATCGGTCTCGGGGACGAACGTGACGTGGTTGACGCTGTGCAGATTCAGCATCTTCAGGGTGTCACGGACGTCCTGTGACATGTTGACCTCGCCGCGGAGTTGAACGAGAGCCTGCATTATTCGTTGGCCTCCTTGCGGACGGCCTTGGCGCGCTGGGGAGTCCGCGACTGGGCGGCGTTCTCCAGGGCGTTGTAGGTCGCCTTCGCGAGGTTGACCGTCGTCCGGGTGTTACCGTCGGACTTCGTCCAGGCGTCCTGGATGCCGGCGAGTTCGAGGATGTTCCGGACGGTCTCGGCCGCGGCGAGCCCGAGCCCCTGCGGGGCGGGCATGATGCGGACGGTGACCGAGCCGGCCTTCCCCTCCGCGGTTCGGAGCAGGGAGTTGACGCCACCGGCGGAGTCCTCCCACGATCCCGAGCCGCGGTCGACTTTGATGATGTTCAGCTTGGCAACGTCGATGGCTTTCTGGATCGCGCCGCCGACCTGCTCGTCGCGGGCCTGCGCATAGCCGAGATAGCCGTCGCGGTTGCCGACCACACAGACACAGCGGAACTTGACTCGGCGGCCCGAGTCTGTCATCCGCTGGACCATGTTGATGTCGAGCACCTCGTCTTCCAGCCCCGGCAGGAGCTGGTCGACGATCTCCGGCTCCTTCAGCGGGAGTCCGGAGGCGAGTGCCTGTTTCATCGTCGAAATGTCGCCGCTCTGTACCTGTCGGCCGAGCCGCGTGCGCGGCTCCCAGCCGTTGTTGTGTTGGCTCATTCGTCCTCCTGAATCGCTGCGAGCACGTCGTCGAAGTGCTCAGGTAGTTCGGAGGCGTCGAAATCTCCACTGTACAGCGGCTCGTCGAGCTGCTCGGCGTAGTCGGCGATGTGTTCGCCGCGGTTGCGCGACCAGTCGGCCAGCACGCTGTCGTTGTGGGGGATATCGAGCCCCGCGTCGATTGCTCCTTCCTGCACCGAAAACACCTTGTTACCGGGTGTTGCCGTGTTCAGCCCGATGTCGAGAACGGCCTCTTCGAGGCCGGCTTCGACCGCGCGGCTGCCAAGGAGGTAGCCCGTCAGGTACGCGCTGGGGATGTTCCCTGTTGGAGCTTCCCAGCTGTAGTCTGCGAGATCCTCGCTGGAGGCGGCAACGTGGGTAATATCGCCGTCGGGTCCGGGGGTGATCAGCTGCGCCCTGACGTGTTTGTTGCTCGTCCGGGCGACCAGACGGGGCTTGCCGGATTTCAGCAGGCGCAACCTCTGGTGGTAATCAGTACGGACCTCACGGCGGCGGCGCATCGGCACGTTGTATCGTGGTCCAGTTGCCATTATGCGTTCACCTCAATGCCGTAGTTGGTTCGGACGAAGGCTTCGAGCCGGTCGACGCTGTCGAACTCGCCACCGCTGGCTTTGTTGTACAGCTCGCGGTACTGCGTCCGGTCGATCGTTCCCTCCTCGCGGAGTTCCTTGAGTCGCTTCCGCTGGGCTCGAATTCGGGAGACCCAGCTGTCTTTGCGCGACTCGCGGGCCCCGGCTTTCCCTTTGCGGGTACCCTGGCCCTTCTTGTGGCCGTAGGAGCGCTTTTGATTGCGCTTGCGGGCGCGGCCACGGGAGTTGTTCTGCGTGCCTTTCGCACGGATGATGCCCTGGTCGACCAGATCCCGAATATCCTCTCGGGTGATCGCCTCGGCGATCTCTTCTTGTTCCTCGGGGTCGAGCCAGACACGACCCTCGCCGACATCGAGGATGTCGGCGGCGAGTCGTTTCTGTGAACCGAGATCACTCATCGTCGTCGACCTCCACTTCGATGTAGGTTGGGTTCAGCACGCGAATCTCCTCGTCCTCGCAGATCTCCTCGATCCGCTCGCGTTTGCGGCCGCCGACCTTGCTGGCGATCCGCACCGCTTGGGTGTCGCCGTCGATGTCGCCGAGGTCGTCGGCGTTGTGGACGCGAACTTCCTCGAAGCCGCTGGGGTGAAGGCCACGGGCGGCTTTCGGCGATCGGAAGCCGGGGGCGACCTTCGGGCCACGGCTCTTGAAGCCACGGCGCTGTTTCGACAGCCCACCACGTGGGGCACGCCACGACTCGGGCGTCCGTTTCTTCATGTGGTAGTCCTGTCGCTTGAAGGCGGGTTTGCCCTCTCGCTTCTTCTGGGTGAGCGCCGCGTCGGTCTCCTCGTCGAGTTCCGGGGTCTTGTCGGCGTGCCCACGGGCGACGAGTTCCGTCTCGACGTCTTCGTCGGCTTCCTCGTCGAGTTCTTCCTCGGGCGTCTCGTCTTCGACTTCGGCCTCAGTTTCGTCGGCGACCTCGAGATCACCGACACCGGCTTTGACACGCGCTGCGAGCGCGTTGCCGATGCCGTCGACCTCGCTCAGTTCGCCCTGACTGGCAGCCTTGACGTCTTCGATCGACTCGTAGCCTGCCTCACGGAGCGCGTCGGCCTTCGAGGGGCCGACACCGCTGATGTCCTCTAGTTCTTGGGGTTCGTCTGCCATCTCAGGCACCTCCTGCCTGTGGCTTCTCGACAATGTAGACGCCG
>Ga0207753_1000168_pt1 | contig 26414 bp, 20 predicted proteins | sample PonA233FremontCA_2_FD_187273 | JGI IMG/M metagenome (GOLD analysis project Ga0207753, IMG submission 187273) | Salt pond sediment microbial community from Fremont, CA, USA - Pond A23 Sediment 3 (SPAdes) | ecosystem: Environmental > Aquatic > Non-marine Saline and Alkaline > Saline | place: USA... | reverse complement strand
AGCAACGACAGTTCCCTGTCAGTGTCGATACCCATCTCAGTGCTCCGGGAGTTTCACAACCTTGAACCAGAAGTTCTCCATCCGGTTGACGATCTGGAGATCGGGATCACGCTCCACGATCCCGAGACGGGCGCGATCCACGGCGTGAACGAACGGCTCGAAGAGCTGTACGGCTATACGGCCGCCGAACTCCGCGGGATGGAAGTCGCCGACTACACGGCCGACGACTCGGGGTTCACGCAGGTCGGCGCCGAGTGTCGCATCCGGGCGGCCGCCGAGGGCGAACCACAGACCTTCGAGTGGCGAATCGAGCGGTCCGACGGCCAACAGATCTGGGTCCGAGTTCGGCTGGCGTCGACCGAACTCGGTGGCGAGACGTACGTGATCGCCGAGATCCGGGTCGAGTCGACCGAGGGCGAGGGGTCGAGGTTTTGTATTGTGCTCGACGCCGAGTGACCGCCGGCGGAACGAAACCCTTTACACTGCCTGTCCGGTAGAAGTCGGTGAGGGTTCGTGGGTTAGCTTGGCCATACTTCGGGCCTTGGGTGCCCGTGACCCCGGTTCGAATCCGGGCGAACCCATAAAATTTTGCGAACGAAGTGAGCAGTATTTTATTTTCTGTGAGCGCGGATTCGAACCAGCGAGCAGGGCGTGGCGCGTAGCGCCACGCTGGCGAACGGGTGCTTTGCACCCGTGAGCAGCTTCGCTGCGAGTGAGGTTCGAATCCGGGCGAACCCGGCTTAAATAGTCGACACTCTGCAGGTGGATTCAAACAGTCGACACAAACAATGGGAGTCGACGCTGTGTGACGTAATAACCCGGACCGCTCACATCGAACAATAACGAAACTTACGCCAAAGCGTACCGCTCGCCGTCTTTCGAAATCACGTCCCGTTTTTCGAGGGTCTTGAGAATGCTGTAGAGAGAAATCTTCTTCATATTCAGTCCGTCTTGGAGTTCGCCGATCGATGTCGTACCGTTCATCGAGAGGAAGAGATAGACGAGTTTTGCTCGTGGCGACCGGAGATCGGTCGGAATGTCGACTGCATGCTTCGGCTCTGTGATCATACCGTTTTTTTACCTTCGACAATAATAAAGGTACCCTAAGACAGTCGTCGAAATCAGTTAGACGGCCGCTGTCGGCCGATATCGCGGGTTTCGACCCCGAAACCGGATTTCGACGCGCGTCGACAGTGGCCGAATCCGTCGGAAATAGTGGCCGAATTTCGACTGGTGACGAATCCGTGGGAGATGGTCTCATGCAGGGTGTCGACGGGGACAAATACCGACGATTGGGGGCGAGTCCCGTCGGTCGACGATGGCTGTGCTGGTCGTTGCGTGGTCGATGAAAAAACGGTCTCAAACTGCCGCGGTGATCAGTAGCTGCGGACCTTCGGCTCGTAGGTCTTGTTCTCGCCTTCGAGGATCACCGGGCGGTACCAGAGTTCCGGCGAACCGTCGTTCCAAGAGAGAAGGGTGTGTTTCAGCCACTCGTCGTCCTTCCGCTCTTGGGCCTCCGCACGCCAGTGGGCCCCGCGGAACTCCTTGCGGGCGAGCGCGCCGACCGTGATCGCCTCGGCGAGATCAAGAAGGTTCTGGGTCTCCATCGTCTGTAGCAGGTCCGTGTTGAACGTCCGCGAGGGGTCCATCACCCGGACGTTCTGGTACTCGTCGCGGGCCTCGCGGATGTCCCGCAGCGCCTGCTTGAGCCCCTCCTCCTCGCGGAAGACGTTGACGTGTTCGGTCATTGTCTTTTGGACCTTCGAGCGGACCTCCGAGTGGTGGATGCCACCCTCGCCCGACTGGAGCTCGTCGACGCGCTGGCGTTCGGACTCGACGGTCGCTTCGAGCAGTGTGTCCGGATCTGCCGAGCCGCCAGCCGCCACCGCCCCGCCGTCGGCGACCGCGTCGCCGGGCGAGCCGCCCTCGCCGAGTTCGACGGGGCTGTCGACGGTCGCGGTCTCGTACTCGCCGCGCTTGCCGGTCTGGACCTGCGCGGGCTCCATCTCCTTGCCTGCGGCGTGGTAGCCCGCGCGCTTGCCGAGGACGATGAGTTCGGGAAGCGCGTTGCCGCCGAGGCGGTTCGCGCCGTGGACCGACGCACAGGCACACTCACCGGCGGCGTAGAGACCCGACACACAGGTCTCGCCGTTCTCGTCAGTCTCGATGCCGCCCATCGCGTAGTGTTGGCCGGGTTTGACCGGCATCGGCTCCTCGATCCCGTCGGCACCCTCGAAATCCTCTGCGAGGTGGAGGATGTTTTCGAGCCGGTCGATGATCCGCTCCTCGCCGAGGTGGCGCATGTCGAGGTGGACGTACTCGTCTTCGATTCCGCGGCCTTCGTTGACCTCGGTCAACTCGGCGCGGGAGACCACGTCACGGGAGGCGAGTTCGCCGTCGTTGTTGGCGTAGCCGCGTTCGAACATGAACCGCTCGCCATCGTTGTTGTAGAGGATCCCACCCTCGCCGCGGACACCCTCGGAGATCAGCACTCCAGTAGAGGGGAGCGTCGTCGGGTGGAACTGGATGAACTCCATGTCCTCCAGCGGCACGCCAGCGCGGTAGGCCATCGCCTGACCGTCACCGGTACAGGAGACCGCGTTGGTCGTGTGGTCGAAGGCCTGCCCGGGGCCGCCAGTGGCGAGGATGACACCGTCGCGGGCCTTGAACCCCGAGAGCTCGCCGGTCTGGACGTCGTAGGCGACGACGCCGTGGCAGTGGCGGTCCTCGGGTCGTTCCTCGTCCGAGACGGCGAGGTTCATCACGTGCCACTCGTCGTAGACCTGAATCCCGCGCTTGACGAGCTGTTCGTACAGGGTGTGTAGTAGCTGGTGGCCGGTTTCCGCGCCCGCGTAGGTGGTTCGCGGGAACGACAGTCCCCCAAAGGGTCGCTGTGAGACGCGGCCGTCCTCTTCGCGGGAGAATGCCATCCCCCAGTGTTCGAGCTGGATGACCTCGTAGGGGCTGTTCTTACACAGCGTTTCGATCGCCGGAGCATCGCCCAGATAGTCCGAGCCCTTCATCGTATCGTAGGCGTGATCCTTCCACGAGTCGGCGTCCCGGAGGGCGGCGTTGATCCCGCCCTCGGCCGCGCCTGTGTGGCTCCGCACCGGGTGGAGTTTCGAGACGATCGCCACGTCGGCACCGGCCTCGTCGGCAGCAATCGCCGCTCGAAGCCCGGCACCGCCCGCACCGACCACGATTACGTCGTGTTCATACATAGTTGGTTGTTGGTTTGTATTGGATCTGAAGGCCTTTGAGTCTGACTACCAAATGTCACCAGAACTTCAGATTCTTCTTGACTGCTTCGCGTTTCAGTTCCTGAATGTGCTCGGTGAGTGGGATGTCTTTCGGACAGACGTTCGTACAGGAGAACTGGGTCTGACACCGCCAGACGCCGTGTTCCTGTTCGATGGTTTCGAGCCGCTCGGTCTTGCGACTGTTGCCTTCCCGTTCGTCCATCGCAAACCGGTAGGCCTTGTTGAGGGCCGCCGGACCGAGGTACTGGTTGTCCCCCGCAGCGATATTGCAGGACGAAAAGCAGGCTCCACACCAGATACACCGCGTCGACATCTTCACCTTCTCTCTATTTTCCCTGGACTGGCGCTGTTCTTCGAGTTCGCCGTCGGGCGTCTCGTCGGGGTCGAAGTAGGGGTCGACCGCCTCCATCTCCTCGTAGAAGTGGTCCATGTCGACGACCAGATCCTTGACGACCTCCTGATGCGGCAGGGGTTCGATCCGGACCGGTTCGTCGAGTTCCGACAGTTGGGTCTTACAGCCCAGCTTCTGGGAGCCGTTGACGAAGAAGGCGTCCGAGCCACAGACTGCCTGTCGACAGGAGTGGCGGAACGTCAGCGACGGGTCGTACTCGTCGCGGGCGTAGATCAGCGCGTCGAGGACGGTCATCCCCTTGGTGAAGGGGACGTGGAAGTCGTCGAATCTGGGTTCCTGTTTCCCTTCGATCTCGGGATCGTAGCGGAACACCTTGATGTGCCGGGTCGGTCCGTCGTAGGAGCTGCCAGCGTCGTCTTCGGCCTGCCGCCCCGCCTCGCGGCTCGGTTGGTCGACCGACGTGTCGTCGGGCTGCTGTTGGGCCGGTGGCGACGACTCGCCGTCGACGCCTTCGGCGGGCGATTCCTCGTGTTCTTGTTGTGGTGGGTGTGTGCTCATGGTTAGAAGAACGTCGTGAATCCGGCCCACGCGTTCGCTGTGCGGACTCCCTGCACCAGCAGCACAGTGCTGGCGGCGACGAGCGTCCATTTGACAGCTTGGCGCTTGGTCCCTGTTAACCCTTGGTTGACCAGGGCATTATAGACGCCGTTGACGCCGTGGAACGTCGCGGTGAACAGGAACAGGATCATCAACGAGTAGTAGGTCAGCGTCGTCATCCGGGCCTGACTCAGCGCGAAGGTGACCTCGTCGGCGTGGTAGACGAAGTGCAGCAGGAAGAAGTGGAACGCCAACACGACGACGAGGAACGCCGCCGTGATGCGCTGCCACAGCCAGAGCCGCCCGCCCTTGGTAAAGGAGGAGTAGTGCTCGGCCATTTAAAACGCCCCCGCAATGAACGTTGGCACCGAGGCGACGGTGATCGCACCGGTGAGGATCAAGGAGGCATAGAAGCTCTTGTCCTGTGATTCGAGTCCGATACCGAGGTCGACGAACAGTAGTCGGAGCCCGTTGAGGATGTGGAAGACGGCGACCGCGAGCAAGCCCACTTCGAGAATCCGCACCACGAGGAGGCTTTCGAGCGCGACGATCGTCCCGGTGTACACGTCCACTTGGGTTCCCTCATACACGACGGTCTCTCCGGCGCTTGCCGGGATCGACGTGCTGAGGACGGCGATGTGGGTGAACAGATAGCCCACAAGCACCCAGCCGGTGAACTTGTGGAAGATCCACGCCCACATGCCTGCGGAGAACTCCCGCCAGCGGCCGAAGTCCTCGATGAGGCCCCGATTGTACGACTGACTCATGTGTGTGGGGATGCGTACCGGGGTGGTATAGAAGTTACGTCGTGGGGGCGACAATCGGCTCCCGACCGACTTCGATTGTTCAGGTCGTGTCGACGGCGGTCGGACTCTGTTCGAGTTCGACCACCCGGCGCGTTTGGCCGCCGAGTTCGACGAGGTGGCAGAGGGGGTTGCCCGGATAGACGACCGGGTTTTCGAGAATGCCGACCATCAACCCCGTGAAGGGCGCGGTGACGGCGATGTTATCGTCCTTGAAGGGGTTGGTGATCGTACAGATCACGTCGCCCTCGTGGACCAGCGCGCCGCGGTCGTGGTGCATGTCGACGATCCCGCCGACATCGGCGCGAATCCACGTCTTTTCGTGGTTGCCGGTGATGATCGTCCGCCAGCCGGGCCACCGCACCGTGGCCTCGTCGAGCATCCCGTACTCGGCGAAGACGCTCTCGACGCCCGCCAGCGCCTCGTCAATGAGGGTTCGCTGGAAGCGGTGGGCTTCGCCCATCTCGATAGTGATCGTCGGAATCCCGTCGCGGCTGGCCTCCCCGCGGAGCGTCCCATCGCTCCCGTCGCTGTCGAGGACGACATTGGTGCCAAACGCGAGGGCAAGGCGGTGGACATCCGCGTCGGCCATATCGGCCCGGACATGGAGCATGTTGGTTCGCCCGCGCGTGGAGGTGTGGAGGTCGATCCCGAAATCGCAGGGCTCGATGAAGTTGGTGTAGATCTGGTAGGCCATCCGTTTAGCGCTCGTCGACCCCTGTCGACCGGGAAACGACCGATTGAGATCCCGGTCGTAGATCGGCAGGTAGCGCTGTTGGGCGAGGAAGCCGGGGACGTTGAGCACCGGCATACAGACCAGCGTGCCCGCCAGCTCCGAGAGGTCCCAGTCGTGGGCGACCTCGCGGACGACTTCTATTCCATTGAGTTCGTCGCCGTGGGCCGCCGCCGTGAGGAAGGCGGTCGGGCCGGGCTCGCTGCCGTTGATGATCGTGACCGGAACCCGGATCGGATCGCCGAGGTAGGTTTCGCTGATCCCGTAGCGAATGTTCTGGGTCTCGCCCGGGTCGACCCTCCCCCCGTTGTAGGTGAAGGCCGTGTCGACGCTCATGGGGAGCGGTTGGACGGGGTGTATATAAATCCACACGCGGTACGGCTCGTGGTGGCCAGACAGACATCACTCTGTGATAGATTTGTTTCGTGCAGAGGGTCTGAAGAGATCCGAACCACGCAACCGACTATTGGAGATGGTCGACCAACCCCGAGCAGTGCAACTGCCACCCCTCGCCGTCCTGATCGAGTCGCGTCAGCCCACACAGCGGCGCGTCGACACCCTCTGTCGACCCAACTAACCCTCTCACAACCCCGCCGATCGTCAGCCCGTGGCCGACCATGAGCACCCGGCCGTCGTGAGCCGCCGCGATCTGCCGAGCGGCCTCGCCTGCCCGCCGTTCGGCTTCGTGGTGGGCCTCTGGGAATCCGGGTTCGACAAACGGGTCGTGATCCAGCCGGAGGGGGTCGAAGTAGTCGACCAACGTCTCGTACGACAGCGTCTCGGGCTCGCTGTCGAACCAGTCTGCGTTGCGATGCTCGCCGAGACCGGGCTCCAACCACGCCTCGCCGCCGATCTCGCCACAGATCTCGGCAGTCGTCTGGACCGCCCGGAGGAACGGCGAACAGTAGATCGCCTCGAAGTCGACCCCGCGGTCGGCGAACTGTCGACCGACGCGCCAGGCCTGCCACCGACCGAGTTCCGTGAGCCCCGGATCGTGCACCCGGTCGGCGGTTAGCTCCCAGTCGGGGTCGACCGTATCCTGTCGCTGGCCGTGTCGCACAACCCAGACACACTGTGCCATGCAAACAGTATACACGAACGAGTATAATTAACTGCCGACACTCACGTTCGACAGAATCAACATCTCAAATATAGATCAACGGCACAGTAGTTCGATAGCGGCCGTCTAATCGGTGTCTCTTTGCGTATGTATCCGATAGTTAGCCGCATGACAGACGAAGCGCCGGTCCGGGTCGGGGTCCTGTCGCTCCACACGAGCAAAGAGACGAAGGCGATTCTCAACGCGGTTGAGGATCTGGGCCACGAGCCGGTGTGGCTCCGCCGGGAAAACACCGCTATCAGCATCGAAGACAGCGAGGTCACCGTCGAACCGGACGTCGACATCATCGCCAACCGCTTGCTCCTGTCGAACACCGAAGAACCGGCCGAAGGCCTGGGCCTCGCCACGACCTTCGAGCGGATCCGCCCGATGCTCAACACCCCCAACGCCGTGTTGGGTGCGATCCACAAGTTCGCCACCGGCGCGACGCTGGCCGACTGGAACATCCAAGTCCCCGACGCGCTGCTGGCGCTGTCGAACGACCGACTCAACGAGGGACGGGAGCGGTTCGGCGACGTCGGCGTCTACAAGACCGCCATCGGGACCCACGGCGGCGGCACATGGAAAGTCGACCTCACCGAGCCGGTCAATCCGAAAGTCGGCAACCGACAGGCGTTCCTCCAGGAACTGATCGACCGCGACGATCAGGCCCACCGAGATCTCCGAGTCTACGTCGTCGGCGACGAGGTCATCGGCGCGATGTACCGCTACGCCCCGGAAGGCGACTGGCGGACCAACGTCGCCCTCGGCGGGTCGGTCCAAGACGCCAGCGACGACCTCCCCGAGGAGGCCGCCGAAACCGCGCTGTATGCCAGCGAGGTGCTCGGTCTCGACTACGCGGGCGTCGACCTCGTCGAGGGCCACGACGGCTGGTTCGTCCTCGAAGTCAACCCCACAGCCGGCTTCAAGGGCCTTCATAAGGCGACGAACATCAGTCCAGCACCCTACATCGCCCAGCTCGCCATCGAGGAGGCTGGCGGCGAAGTCGACAAAGAGCGTGTCGCGGGCCTCGCAAACACGCTCGACGATTCGATGCCGTCGTCGATGCCGCGGCCCGAACCGCCGACGAGCGATGAGATCCCGATGATCGGCTACATCGAGGAGGTCGTCGTCATCGGCACTAGCGGCTCGAAGCAGACCCACGCCAAGTCGGATACGGGCGCGACCCGCAGCAGCATCGACACCAGCCTCGCCGCCGAGATCGGGGCCGGACCGATCAAAAGCATGACCCGGGTGCGGTCGGGCAGCAGCAAGACCGGGAAAGCGCGACCGGTGGTCGACCTCGTCATCGGGATCGGCGGCAACCAACACACCGTCACCGCCAGCGTCGAGGACCGCGGCCACATGGACTATCCCCTCCTGCTCGGGCGGGATATCCTCCAGCACTACCGGGTCGACGTGCGTCGACGGGCCGACAGCGACCATCCCGGCGGGCGCGAGACGGATCTCGAAGAATAATCCCACGAGCAGTCGAGGCAGGCGGCAGCCAGCGGGACGATCCGAGTGTGCGTGATGGAAGCGTGAAACGATCAATTCAGGCTTGCATAACACTACCTTCATAGGATTTCTCTACTGAACTATGCAACACGCACGACGCCAATACCTCCGCTATATCGGCGGCACCGGGTCGGTGCTCATCGCCGGACTCGCTGGCTGTACCGGCGGCGGCAGCGACGACGGCAACGGCACCGACGACAGCCCGAACGAACCACTCCCCTCAGAGACAGACGGGACGAACGGCTCGGACGGTGCTGGTGGCACTCGACCCGAGGGAACAGGCGGCCCCGGCGTTACCCTTGTCTCGACTGACGACGAACCGGACCACCCAGTGCGACCGTCGGTCGACATCGTTCGTGAGACCGCCACCGAGGACCACCCGCCGCGGCTCCGGACAACACTGACGAACACGGGCGACGAGCCGGTGACTGTCGGCGAGGGGCGGGCGGTCCACTTCGAGTACGTCACCGACGACTCCGGCCTGCTCACACTGCTGCCGGGCGATGGCGAGTATCCCGCCGACGCCGACTGCTGGCGGCTAACCGAGGGGATCGCCATCACCGAGGAGTATCGGACCTTCGAGATCGACGCCGGTGGGTCGAGCAGTCGACTCGTCGAGTTGTATGCCACGCCCGAGGCTGATGGGTGTCTGCCCATCGGGGAGCATCGTTTTGAGTCGACGATTGCCATCGTCGGCGAGGATGACGAGTCGGAATCGTCCGCGGAGTGGGGATTCTCGACATCGTTGGAGTAGCCGTCAGTGCCGGACCGGCATCTCAGTCGTTACTCCTCTAGTCGCTCTCGGGCCGCCGCCACAATCAACGGCAGATGCACCGTCGCATCGCCCAAGACAGTCACATTACGCGCTTCCTTCGTGAGTTTGCCCCACGACCGCGCCTCGTCCAGCGTCGCCCCTGACAGGCCACCGGTCGACGGCGAGTCCATCGTAATCTGGACGCCGTAATCGTACGCGCCGGGCGTCACCAGCATCGTCTGGAGCGTGAAGTTCTTCGGCACGCCGCCGCCGACCAGCAGACAGCCCGCGGTGTCGGCGTGATACGCGAGATCGGTCAACGGCGTCATATCCGCCAAGGCGTCGAGCGTGAGGTCCGAAATCTGCGAGTACATCCACGCCTGCAGCCCGAAGACCGAATCTTGCACCGCCGGACAGTAGATCGGCACGTCCTCGTCGTAGGCGGCCGCCGCGATCCCGGCGTCCTCCTCGATTCCCTCCGCCTCGTTGCGCTCCGAGTTCGCCTTCCCGAGTTCGGCACAGAGTTCCGCAATGCCGACCGACTCCTGTTCGGCCAGCGGCGGAAAGACGTTGTCGCGGAGGTGGGCCTCGAACAGCGAGAAGTGTTCCTGTGGGAGATAGACGTTATAAATGCGGTCGACCTGCTCGTCGCGCAGTTGCTCGTCGAACTCGCGGTCGTCGAGATCCGGATGCTCGTGGTCGCCGTGGTGGTGTTTGCCGCCGATGGCTTCGATGGCGTCGTGGGTCAGGTTCGCGCCGGTCGTGATCAGGGCGTCGACGTGGCCATCCCGAATCAGATCCGAGACGATCCGCCGCATGCCGGTGGGGACCATCGCGCCCGCCAGCGACATGAAGACGGTGCAGTCGTCGTCTTCGAGCATCGCGGTGTAGATGTCGACCGCTTCGTGAACCCCCGCCGCGCCGATCCCGGCGTGGCCGTACTGATCGGCCAGCTCGCCGACGCTCATTCCGGCCCAGACGTGGCTGTGGCCGACCGGGTCGTGGTCGAAGGTCGTCCGGTCGGGTTCCTCGTAGCCCGCGTGGTCCTCGCCGTCATGGGCATCGTGGTCGTCGTCGGCCTCGGCATCGTGGCCGTCGCCTGTATCGTCGGAATCGTGACCGTCTGTCATTGCCCGGTGTGGGTCGGCCACCGGTTTGAAGCGTGCGGTTCAGTCGGCCTCTTCGGCTTCGACGCGCTCGACCAACGCGACGAGGTCGGCCATCGACAGCGGGTCGACATCGACCGGCTCACCGGTGGCCGTATAAAAGATCCGTGTCCGAATCTCACGGTCGGGGTACAGCTGTCTGACGACGTGGTAGTAGACGCTGAGCTGCTTGCGGTACTCCGACTCGGCGTGGCGACTGCTGTCGGTTTTGTAGTCGACGATGTCGACCCGGTCGGCGGTCAGATGGAGGAGGTCGACGATCCCCGAGACGGTCACGCGCCGGTCGCCGACCGCCAGCGGGAGGTAGGCGTTCTCCTCGGGGCGCAGCTCGCCGTCGAGGGAATCGAGGAGGTCGGCGACTCGTCGCTCGTGGTCGTTTCGCGGGTCGACGGCCTCACCGTCTGCGTAGCGTTCGGCGAAGTCGTGGACGCAGTTACCGAATTCGAGCCCGCTGTGGTCGTCATCACTTCCGCCTCGGCTGTCGCTGTCGACCGCCACCTCTCGCGTACCCTCGCCGGTCTCGAAGACGCTATCGTCCATCAGCGAGTGCGGCGAGTGGGCGATCGGCCCCTCTGCCATCGGCGGCTCTACCTGCAGCCGGGACTGCTCGGTCGGCGGGCGGCTCCGGCTGTCGAGCACCGGGTCGACCTCGGTCGGCTCCAGCGAGAGCCCGGTGAAAAACGGACTCGGGTTCTCCCCAGCCGAAAACAGCAGGTGGCTCTCGGCGCGTGTCGTGGCGACGTACAGCAGCCGCCGCTCCTCGTCGTACCCCGTCCCGTTGGCGGCCGACAGCACCCGATACCGCCAGTTGTCGTAGCTGTGGGGCCGACCGTGTTCGTCGTCGACCACGGCCGTCTGCCGGAGGCCAATGGGGTCCGCATAGCGGATCACCTGCCGATCGCCGCCGGAGGCTGGGAAGCTGTGGTCGGTGATATCGGCGAGGATGACGATGGGGTACTGAAGCCCCTTGGCGGCGTGGATCGTCTGGACGGTCACCGCGTCGCCGCCAGGGGTGTCGGTCACCTCGTGGGTCGCCCCCGCCTCAAGGCTGTCCTCGATAAACCGGACGAGATCGCCCCGCGTGGTCGTCGTCGACTCGAAGGTCGACTGGAGCACCGCGGTCAGCCGGTCGGCGTAGGCGTCGTCGAACCCGTACTTGTCGAAGACCGCCCGCGCGGTTCCGCCGACGGTCGACAGTCCCCGGAGCCGCTCGCGGAACGCCACCATCGCCTCGGGGTAGGCCTCGGTGTCGAGGACGTGAGCGATCTCGTCGTGGCTGTAGCCAGCCGCTTCGAGGACGACCGCCCAGCCGCGACGCGAGTGGGCCGAGCGGAGGAGTCGCAGCCACGCCAGCAGGACGATCGCGTGGTCGGTCTCGAACAGCCGCACGCCGCCGTCGTAGGCCATCGGCACCCCCACCTCGGCGGCGCGGCGCTGGAGCTCCCGGCCGAATTTCCGCTTGCGGGTCAGTACGGCGATGTCCTCGTAGGACGGCGCGACGAGATCGCCGTCGTCGCCCTCGATTGCGTAGGCCTCGTTGTCGACGACCTCCCGAACGCGCTGGAGCACCGCCCCGGTCTCGTCGTCGCTCCGGAAGGCCTCGATCCGGGAGCGATCCCGGTCGGTCGCGGCTTCCAGCGAGACGATCTCCTCGGCGTCGACCGTCTCGCTCTTGATCGCCGGGAGCGCCAAGCTCCCCTCGGCGCGGTCCAGAATCGACTGGGTCGACCGGTAGTTGCGCCGCAGCGAGATGCGCCGCACGTCCGTGACGGGATACGAGATGCGCTCGTGGTTGCTGTTGAGATCAGTTTTAAACGACTGGATACGGTCTTCGAATCGGCGGATGTTGTCGACCGAGGCGTACTGAAAACTGTAGATGCTCTGTTTCCAGTCGCCGACGACACAGATGTTGTCGGCTCCGGCCAGCAGCAACACCAATTTAAATTGGATCTCGCTTGTGTCCTGAAACTCGTCGACCATCACCTGATCGAACGAGACGGCCGCCCGGAGATCGTGATCCTCACAGAGCAGGACGTAGGCGAACAGTTGCAGGAAGCTGAAGTTCAGGTAGTTCCGACCCAGTGCGAACCGGATGTACTCGATATAGAGGTCGTGAACGAACGATTTGAGCGCCGAGCGGTCCTCATCGAAGGCTCGTTCCGCCCACTGTTCGTCGACCTGCGGATAGCCGCGAAGCTCCGATTCGCTCGGCGCATCGGAGCGGTAGATGCGGTCGCGGTCGAACCCACCCAGCCGTTGGCGGAGATCAGACTGGGTCGGGCCGTTGGCTCCCTCGTTGGGGCGGTTGGCCGCGTCGAACTCTTTTTTAAATGCTTCGAAGTCGCCATCGAGGACGGCCTCGCCGTTCCGGAACCAGCCGTCGGTCGTCGGGAAGACGCCTTTCGCCGCGAGCTGTTTGAGGACGCCGAGCAGCGACGCCGGATCACGGACTGCGGCGACGGTATCGTGGTGTTCGGGGTGATCGTCGACGAACCCCTGAAAGAAGGCCTCGAAGCGCTGGGTTTCGACCACCTCGTTTTCGAGCAGGCGGGTCGACTGGGTGAGCCGGTCGTCGATTCCCAACACGCTGGGCGCGTGGCCGCCGTATTCGAGGAGGAACTCGTGACAGAAGCCGTGGAAGGTATTGATGGGTGCATCGCGCAACGCCGCCATCGAGTACTCGCAGTTGGCGACGACGCGGTCCCTGATCTCGCTGGCGGCGTTGTTCGTGAACGTGATCAGCAGCACGTCGTCGGGGTCGAGATCCTCCTGTTCGATGAGCGCGGCGTAGCGCCGAGTGATCGTGAACGTCTTGCCGGTTCCGGCCCCGGCGTCGACGACAGTGATCCCCGACTCGGTGTCGATGACCCGCTGTTGGGTCTCGTTGGGGTCGGTCATCGGTCGCCCTCCTCGGCACCGATCAGATCACGGTCTTCGGTGCTGATCGGATCACGGTCTTCGGTGCGAATCAGATCACGATGGGCGAGCCGGTCGGCGTTGGGCTCGCCGACCGGAAACCCACATTCGCGGTAGTCGTTGACCCGGTCGACCTGCGCGCGGAGATAGCCCTCGAAGGCGTCGAGGTCGTCCGCGAAATACTGCTCGCCGCGAAGCGAGCACAGCTTTTTCAGGGCGCTTTCGATACCTCCGGTGACGTATTTGTAGTCGCCGACCGCCGAGACCGCCCGCGTGGTGAGCGCCTCGGCAAACGCCGAGTCGAGGAGTTCGTCGGTCGACTCCGTCTCCGGCATCGGATGGCTGTCGAACACCGAGGCGTAGGCGTCGTACCCGAGTTTGTCGAGCGTTTTCCGGCGGTCGTTGCTCTCGGCGACGCCCGAACGAAGTGCCTCGAAAGCCCCCCGTGACCCGGCGTACTCGACGAACGTCGACGGGTGATAGCTGACCCGAACGAGCGCGTCGCTCGGATCGAACGAGCCAGTGAGGGCGTCGTCGACGAGATCCAGAAAATGGAAGAAGACGAACTCCAAGGGCTCGTTGGGCTGGTGGCGTCGGTGTTCGGCGAGGTAACTGATCGCCTGAAAGTTCGGCTCGTCGTCGACCGGATCGGTCGACGATTGGCTCACGACCTTCGAGGCAGTTGTTGCCGCCCCGCTTTTGTAATCCAGCAGGCGGGTCGGCGAGTGGACGAGGTCGATCTTCCCCTTGCCGCCGAGGGCGGGGTTCTCGAACCACTGTTCGGTGAGCGAGGAGTCGAGCTCGCAGTCGAGGTAGTCGGCAACGACGTTGTCGCTCGGTGCCGAGCTATAGGCGTCGACCGCGTGGTCGGTCGGCGGCGACTCCCGGAGGAACGTCTCGATGATGTCGAGGCCGACGGTGAACTCGGTTCGTAGGAGTTCGAGGCGTGGCCCCGAGACGAACGGCCGGAGTTCCGACAGCAGGTGGTCGACCAGCGCCTCGCGGTCGGCGTCGGCGACGAGATCGGGATGGGTGACGAAACACTCCGCGAAATCGTGGTAGAGCGTCCCCTTGCGGAGATAGTCACGCTCGGCCGACTCGATCAGGCGATCGAACTGGTAGTCCCGCGGGCTGTTAGCGAGGGTGTTCAGACTGCTGGGGCTGAGCGTCTCGATCGGCTTGGGGTCGATCGGCTCGCCGTCGACCGCGAGATCCGGGGCCGCGAACCCCGTTGAGCCGACGGTCGCTTCACGCGTGTGAACGACGTGGGGGAGGTCAGTGAACCGTTCGAACTCGGTATCCAGCAAGTCCCGAAAGTAGAGACACGGCGAGACGGGGTTGCCGCCCGCCGTATCTCGGACGAGATAGTACTGCTGGGAGCCGTTCTGGAGCAGCCGCTGGAACTGCTGCCGGTTGCGCCGGTCGTGGCGCTCGCGGTCGACCCACGGTCGGTCGGGAATCCGGTGAGTCCAGTCGGCGTCGACGCCGAGCGAAAACACCAGCGGCCGGTCGACGACGGCTGCCGATCCCGGATCGGCCAACAACACGCCGGAGTCCTCGCGGTCGACCGGCACCTCGAACGACTGGAGATACCACACGAGCCTGTCGAGGCGGGCCTCGGTCACCGGCTGGTCGTGGAGGCTCAGCCGGTCGAGTTCGTCCCGCAGGGCGTCCAGCGACCGGTCGGTCCACGACTCGACCGTCGAGACGACATCGCCGAAGCTGGCGTCGCCGACCGACCGACAGAACGCCTGTACGGGCTGGAGGTCGGGGTGATCGAGGTCGCAGAATCGTTTGTGGTCGTCGACTGTCGGCGACTCGATGCCGAGAGCGGCGAGTACCGGTCCGACTGCCCGGAGTGCCAGCCCGTCGCCGCCGACAGCGGTCCTCAGAAGCCCCACATACGTGCGGACCCCCTCGGATTCGGCGAACGTCGGCCCGCCGTAGTAGGGGATGCCGTCGGCGTCGAACGCCGACGTGAGCAGCGTCGCGTACTCGCTGCCGGGGTCGACGACGACCGCGACTTCCTCGGCGTTTGCAGGGGTGACCTGCTCGGTAACGGCCTCGACGATGGCGGTTGTCGACTCGTAGACGTGGAACGCGGGGAGTGTGAACGCGCCCTCGGCGAACGGCGAGACGATGTCGTAGTCGGTCGGGAGTACCTGTTTGTCGAGCGCGGTGAACTGGTCGAGGCCGATCACTGCGACCGACTGCGATTCGTCGGGCGTGTAGACCGCGAGGTCGTGATGGGCGCTGTCGGCCTCGCGGACCACCGACAGCGCGGTGCGGATCGCGGGCGTATCGAACCGGTCGAAGTCGAGGACGGCCGCGACCTCCCCGGTTTCTTCCCAGCAGCCGAGGATCACCTCTCTGGCGTAGGCGGCCTCTTTCCAGCCCAACTCGGTCGACTCGATGAGGTCGACGAACAGCCGCCGCTCGTCGGTCGGGCGGAACTCCCCGGAGGCGATCATCCGCGGCGTGGCGGCAAACCGGCCCAAATGTGGTGTTTCGAGTCGTCGGTTCAGCGCGTGGCTCAGCGGCGCGTCGACGGTCACGACGAGATCGTAGTCGGCGACCTCCCGGTACAGCTGGCTGATCGGTTTCGCCCGGCGAACAGTCACACCCTACCTGTCTGCGGAGATGACAAAAGCGTTGAGGTGAGACTCGGGTTCGGAGACCGCATCCGACTGCGGACCGCGGCCCCGAACGGCACCCACCAGCGAACCAACACCTAGCATAAGTTATAATTATTTGCTCACCAATTACGAGGCGTTAGGCATGGGAGTGAGCGATGGCACAGTGGCGAGCATCTACCTCACAGCCACTGTCATCGCCTTCGTGACCGGGGTCGTCCTCTGGCGACACCGCGAGAAGAAGGGTGCACGACCGCTGAGTATCGCCGGCTTCTCGGCGGCGGTCTGGGCGTTCGGTCTCTTTTTATCGACCCTCCCACAGGAGCCGGTCGCACTCGCCGGTATCCGCATCCTCTATCTCGGGGTCGCCGTCGGACTGCCCGCAGTGTTCGTTTTCGCGCTCGAATACACGGGCCGGGGGCGATACGTGACGCCGAAAACGCTCGGGCTGTTGGCAATCCACCCGCTCTATCTCGTCGTGTTCGTCTTTCTCAATCCCGGCGACCTGTTTTTCACCGGGCTCGATCCCACCGTGCCGCTGGGCGTCGACCAACAGTGGGGCCCGGCCTTCTGGCTCCACTCGACGTACGCCTATCTGCTGGTGTTGGTCACCTCGATGCTCGTCGTCGAACTGCTCGTCAGGACCTCCCGGGCGCTCTATCGGGGTCAGACTGCGCTGCTGGCGGCGGGTGTCTTCGCGCCGCTGCCGATGAACGCGCTGTTTCTGGCCGAGCTGGTCGCCTTCGATACCACGCCGCTGGGGTTCGTCTTCATGTGTACGTTCTTCGCGGTTGCGATCGTCAAGTTCCGCTTCGTCGACCTCTCGCCGATCGCCCGCGAGAAGCTGATCGAGAGCGTCCGCGACGGGATGATCGTCGTCGACACCGACGACCGGATCATCGACAGCAACCCCGCCGGCAGACGGATGCTCAACGTCGAGAGCTCGCTCATCGGTGCCAGTGTCGGAGACACCCTCCAGCTGCCGGAATCGAAGGCCGCCTACGAGGCGCTCACCGCCACCGTCGAACCGAGCGAGCGAACGGTCGAACTCGGGGAGCTCTACTACAATATCGAGGCGACGCCGATCTTCGACAGTCGGGACCAGCACGTCGGCTGGCTGTTCTTGCTGCAGGACGTCTCCGAGCAGAAACGCCGCGAGCGTGAACTGGAGGCCCAGATCGAGAAGCTCGACGAGTTCGCCAGCCTCGTCAGCCACGACCTCCGGGGCCCGATCAGCATCGCCAACGGCTACATCCAACAGATACGACTCACCGAGGACCTCGACCATCTCGACGAGATCGAGGCGGCCACCGCGCGCATGGAGGATATCATCGACGACGTCCTCGAGTTGGCCCGCGAAAAGCAGGACGTGACCGACCCCGAACCCGTTTCGGTCGACACCATCGCCCGCGAGGCGTGGAGCCACACCGAGACCAACGGAGCCATGCTGTCGGTCGAGGCCGACGCGCAGATCGTTGCGGATCCGGATCGCCTCACGCGGCTGTTCGAGAACCTCATGCGGAATTCAGTCGACCACGGCACTGACTCGAACGGCGAAGGTGATGCGGAACCGTTGGAGATCACGGTCGGCCTCACCGACGAGACGTCGACGGGAGCAACGGTCTACGTCGCCGACAACGGGATCGGGATTCCGGACGCCGAACAGGGTCGGGTGCTCGAAGACGGCTACACGACCGACGACGACGGCACCGGCCTCGGGTTGGCGATCGTCGAGCAGATCGCCGACGCCCACGACTGGGCGGTGATGGTCACCGACAGCGAGACCGGCGGTGCACGCGTCGAAATAACCGGGATCAGCAAAGAGTGGAGTTCGGTCGACTAGTCCTCAAAACCCATATACACGGCCCCCGACAGGTCGGTATGTATCTCGCCGACGAAGCGTGGCCGGACCTCGAAACCTACTTCGCCGAGGAGTCGCTGGCGATCGTCCCACTGGGATCGACCGAACAACACGGCCCACACCTCCCCGAAGGCACCGACCACCTCATCGCCGAGGGGTTCGCTCGGGCCGCCGCCGAGCGCACGGGATTCCTCTGTACCCCCACTATAAACGTCGGCGTCAGCCCGCATCACCGCCAGTTCCACGGGACGATGTGGACCGATGCCCCGGCGTTCCGTGACTACGTCGAATCCCTCACGCGGAACCTCACCTCTCACGGCGTCGACCGCGTGATCTACGTCAACGCCCACGGCGGCAACGTCCAGCACCTTCGGGAGGTCGGCCGCCGACTCCGCGACGACGAGGTCGCCTACGCCATCGAGTGGATGTGGGACGAAAGTATTCCCGACCTCGTCGACGAGGTCTTCGCCCAGAACGGCCCCCACGGCGGGCCGAAGGAGACGGCGCTGATCCAGCATCTGCGGCCGGAGTTGGTTCACGACGACCGACTGGCTGCGGCCCGCGACGGCGGGCTGACGAGTTTCGACGCCGACACCGGCCGAAAACACGGGGCTCGAACGTTCTACGACGCCATCGACAACACCGACAACGGTGTGCTCGGCGATCAGACCGACGCTACCCCGGAGATCGGCCAACAGCTGTTCGAGGCAGCGAGTGATCAGTTGGTCGACCTCTGTGAGTGGCTGGCCGCCCAGCCGGTCGACGATCTCATGCCGAAAGACCACGTCTGAGTCGGCGTGGGTCGCTTCACCGAGAGTTTCACACCCAGAAACTGGTCGCGCCGGTTTAAGCCGAATTCGGCCGTCGGTGTCGACAGACACGATGTATCGAGACCGACAGCCGACAGTACCGGCAGTATCGACAGCCACGACCGGCCACAGCGGAGGGCGCAACTGATGCACGCCCTCTCGACGCGCACCAACCCCGGAAAGGAGTCCCAACCCCGAACAGTGCAGTTCGGGACCGACACGTTCTCGGACGTGCTCGACGCGCTGGGCTCGGACACTGCGCGATCGATCCTCCAGAGTGTCCAGACCCAGCCGTTGACCGCCTCCGAGATCGCCGACCGCGTCGACACCTCGATCCAGAACGCCAGCTACCATCTCCGGACGCTCACCGACGTCGGACTGGTTCGGGTGGTCGACACCGTCTACTCCGAGAAGGGCTGCGAGATGAACCTCTACTACGCCGTCGACACCGCCCTGCTGCTCGAAACGACGCCGACCGAGGAGTACGTCGACTGATGAGCGCGAAAGGACTCGCTGCGGCCGTTCTGAGTGCCCTGCTGCTCGTGGCGGTCGTCCGGCGCTGGCGAGACTGACTGATTACTAGCTGGCTCTGGGCTGACGTCGACCACCGGGCGGTGCGAAACACTATTTAAATGCGATCGCAGCACCGGTCGGGTCGACGGGTGGCTCTGCTGGCGGTACGATCTGGTTCTGGGATGACGATACAACGGGGGTAACTTTCGGTTACAACCGGGTTTCGGCGGGCTACTCGGTAGTCGTCGACCGAGCGGTCACGGTGATCGCGCCGTCTTCGATGGTCACTGCCAGCGAGTCCCGCACGAGCGTGAACTCCTTGCAGTGGTTGCCGTCGGCGGCGAGCCGCGTTTCGGCCTCGACCAGCCCGGCGTCTTCGAGCCGGTTGAGACGGCGGTAGACCGTCGGCCGCGAGAACGAACAGGCCTCGGCCAACGACCGCCCACAGCACGGACCGTGGCTCAGCTCGATGAGCAGTTCGCGGGCGTAGGGGTCGGCCAGCAGTTCCAGCGTTTCGGGCGGCTCGTCGGTCGACCGGTCGACCACGGGGTCAGGGGTTTCGGACCGCTGTTCGTCGGTCGACCGATCGACCACGGGGTCGGGGGTTTCGGACCGCTGTTCGTCGTCCGACGGCCGGGGGATAGCCTCTGGAATCGTCGGCATCGTACCTCATCGTTCGGTCCGTTCCCCTGTAGCCACACTGTCATCGTAGACTGATACGGACCGCTCGCGGAGGCTATCTATATTGACTGTTTATAAGTATGGACTGTCAGAGCTGCTGTGGGATCGATTCGGCGACCGGGGGGAGCCGCCGATCCCGCGTGTGGCCGAAGGCGAGCCGACGGCGGGCCCGAAGCTGTCGGAGCCACGGCGAGCCGTCGGTCGGCTGTCGGCCGCTGTCGACCGGTGGGTCGGCCTCGGCAGCGGCCGCCACAGCCGCCACGTATTCGCGGGCCCGCTGTCGACGGCGGCGCTCGGCGTCGTCGACCGCAGCAGCGACCTCGTCTGGACCGTAGGCCAACGAGTCGGCGACGATCCACGCGTCCTCGATCCCGCGGGCGGCCCCCAGACCGTCGCCGGGGATCGTCGACCGGCTCGCGACCCCGACGAGAACGAGCCCGCCGTCCGACAGCGTGGTCGGAACGGGTCGTGGGAGGCGACGATACTGGAGGCGCTGGGGGTCGAGCGCTTCGAACGGCGTGGGTTGGTCGTCGAAGAGGTCGCCGAACTGCCGGTCGAGGGCCGCGGTCGACAGCGCGCTGGCGGCGTCGGTCTCGGCCGTCGAGACGAGCCGGACGTCGACGCCCGCGTCGCCATCCCCACCGGGAGCGAACAGTGCTGCCCGGCGGTCGCTCCACAGCTCCGCCGGTGCTGGCGGGGACTGTGTGCCATCGGGCCACCTGAACTGCCACCAGCCGACGCCTGCTGGGGTCGGTTCGCAGCTCCGGAGCAACGGGCGGCTGGTCGTCACGACCGCGTCGAACGATTCTGTGACGCCGCCAGCGAAACTCGCCCGCAGGCCGCCCGCAGTCGGGTCGACGGCGGTCACCGCACGGTCAGTACGGCGGAGGGCCGAAAGCACGTGGCTCTCGAGCAGCGAGGCGAGCCGCGAGCGATCGATGGCGACCAGTGTCGACTGGCGAGTGGTGCCGTCTTCCTCGGCGAGACCAGCAGCCTCGACAGTCCACGACCGGTCGGTGGTGAGGCAGCGTCGACAGGTCACCACCTCCCCGAGCCGTTCGATGGGGCGTCGGAGGCCGATGCGTTCGAGCAACACCAACCCCGGCCGCCACAGCAGGGCGACCCCCGTCGACTGCCGGCGACTCGGTGGGGGAGCGACCACCGGGTCCAGTCCCGCCCCATCGAGGAAACCAGCGGTCGCGGCGGCCGTGAGACCGTCGCCGACGACCAACACCGACCGCTGGCAACCGGGGTGGCGGGACATACGTCGACAGACGATAGCAGCCACCTAAACCGGGGGTGGCTGTTTCCGACTCGGAAAACGGCCCACGGGCTCCTCGGAGTCGAGAGGGGAGAGGTCAGCGGCTACTCGGAGTCAAAGACGAGGTCGACGAGTTTCTGCTCGCCGAGCCGGAGGTGTTTGTTCACCGTCGGCTGGGTGATCCCGAGCCGGTCGGCGACCTCCTCGCCGCTGTGTTCCCGCGGCCACTCGAAGTAGCCCATCGCATGAGCGGTTTCGAGGGCCTCGTACTGACGGTCGGTGAGTCGCTCTTCGAGCTGGCTCCGCCGCTGGCTCGGTGTCGACGCCGTCTCCCGATGGTGGCGTTTGGCGGTGAGTTCCAGCGCCGGAAACGCCGTCTGGAGGCGGTCGGCGATCGTCCGGACATCGGCCTCCTGTGGGAGTTCGACCGAAAGCGTGAGGCCCGTGGCTGTCGCCCGACCCCGCCGCAGCACCCCGCCGTACTCCGAGACCAGCGAGCCGAACCACGACGACCCCTGTCGTTCGACGACGAGTTCGCCCTCCTGTTCGGTGACGACGCTCACCGAGCCGGGGAGGATCTCGCGGGCCGTGGCTGTGGCATCCTCCGGGCGGTCGCCATGCAGGCAGTAGTAGACGCTGACCGAGCCGTCCTGTCGACGCACCGTTCGCTCGTGGTCGACCTGACAGCCCGTCTCGCGGGCCAACCGGGCGATAGGGACGCCCATCTCTCGGCCCTCGAACTCCAGTTCGACCGTGTCGTCGGATTCGAGGGCCCGCCGCCGCTCGGTGGCGGTGATCGCGTAGCCGATCGACCGACTCAACTGCGCGAGGACCTCCCGCTCGCGTTGGCCGAACGCGCCGGGGTCGGCGGCGAGGATCGTCACCACGCCGTAGGTGACCGAACTGTAGGCCACCGGCACCGCACACACCGCGCCCACGCCCTCGGCGAGGAGCAGCTGTCGCCACCGGCTCCGTCGACCGCTGCCGACGAGTTCGGAGACCACCTGCGGCTCGCCGGTCTGCCACGCCTCGACGGCGGGATGCGGATCTGTCCCCGTGGCACTGCTTGCGAGGGCCTGCTCGACGTGATCGCGGTCGACCCCCGCGACCGCCCGGGGAGTCAGCCGGTCGGTGCCGACTTCGGCGGCCGCAACCCACGCTCCCGAGACGGGTTCGACGTCGACCAACTCGGCGCAGACGGCCTCCTGAATCCCCGCCCGCGAGGAGGTGGTCGTGATCGCGGCCTCGACGCGCTGGGTGAGTTCGGCGACCGCATCGAGTCGCTGGGCGCGCTCGGTCTGGGCCTCCAGCTCCTTGCGCCGGGATTCGAGCTGTCGCTCCCCGCGGAGCCGGTTGAGGGCGGCTTCGAGGGTCGCCGCGAGGATGCTGGCGGCGTCGGTGTCGAAGCTCTCGTCGGACTGCCAGACCGCCAGCACGCCGTTGCCGCCCAGCGGGAGCAACAGCACCTCTTCGGCGGGACCGGCCGCCAAGGGTGATCCGTCGTCGACTGACAGGCGGGTCAACCCCTCGCCGACGAACGTCTCCCAGACGCGGTCGTGGTCGGCGGTCAGCGGCGAGAGTTCGGCTGGCGGCGGGACCTCGGGACCGGTCGCTCGGGGGTCGAGGGTTCCGGTCTCGGCGTTGTAGTGGTAGACCGCCGTCGCCGGTAGCTCGAAGACGCTCGCGGCGGCCTCGACAGCCAGTTGGCCCGCGTCGACGACGGTGTTGGCAGTCGTCAGTTCGGCGGTCGCGTCGTGGAACGTTTCGAGGGTCCGCTGGCGCTGCTTGCGGTCGGTGATGTCCCGGCTGGCGATCACGATCCGGCGCGGCCCGTCGGTCCAGTCGGTCGGATAGAAGTCCGAATGCACCCACCGAACCTCGCCGTCGGGCCGCTGGATGCGATACTCGTGGCTGTAGGACGCCGCCGGATCGCCGCCCTCCACGTCGGCCATCAGACGCTGGACGAGCCCGACGTAGCCGTCGTAATCGTCGGGATGGACCGTGTCGAAGAACCCCTCGTCGTGGCGTTCGTGGATGGATTCGAGTGGCTCGCCCCAGATCGCCTCGTAGCCCGAACTCACGAAGTCCGGTTCGACGTTCTCCCCGTCGAGATCCGGTAGCGGCGCGAGGAAGATCGCCTCGTCGAGCCGGTCGACGATCGCCTGGAGGCGGCGCTCGCTCTCGCGGAGTTCGCGGGCGCGACTGAGTCGACTCAGTGCGGTTTCGGTCTGCTCGGCCAGCGTCGCGGCCACGTCGAGGATCACGTCGTCGTACTCGCTGCCCTCGTGGGCCGCCGCCAGCAGCCCGTGCTCGCCGAGCGGCAGCAGCAGCCCGGACAGCGGGGTGTCGGCACCGTGTTCCTCGGGCCCGTACTGACGCATCTCGTCGGCCGCGAAACAGTCGTAGACCGCACACTCCGAGTCGATCGACCGCCACAGCCCCCGGTCGTGGGCGGTGTCGGTCGCCGCGACCGGGTCGAGTCGACCGGCCTCGGCGTCGTGAAACCAACAGCCCGTCACCGGGAGATCCAGCGCGTCGCAGGCCGCCTCGACGGCGATCTCGGCGACCTGTTGGGGGTTGTCGGCGCGCTGCATCCGCCCGGTGGCCGCCTGAAGGGCTTCGACGGCCCGCTCGTGGCGTCGACGCTCGGTGACGTCGGTGTACCAGACGTAGGCCCGGCCGTCGTCGTGGGTCTCGTAGGGCAGCACTCGGAGGAGGAAGTCCCGGAGCCCGTCGGCGGTCTGCCGCCGAACCTCGGCTTCGAGGGGGTCTCCCGATCGTGCGCGGTCTCGAAGGCCTCTGTGTCGTTCGGTTCGCTCCTCGGGGACGACGACCGCTGAGAGCGGTCGGTCGACGGCCGCCGCCTCGTCGTAGCCGAAGGTCTCCTCGAAAGCCGTGTTGACCTCGGTGATATGCGGCTGGCCGTTCTCGCGGGTGACCGTCACAATGGGGTCCGGCGAGTTCTCGAACAGCACCGCTCGCCGGTCGCGGGCGGCTTCCAGCCGACGCTGTCGCTCGTGGCGGTCGGTGATGTCCCGCACGCTGGCGAGGACGCGGTCGCTGTCGCCGAACGAAACCTGATCGAGATGGACCTCGACCGGATACTGCTCGCCGTCGGCGCGCTCGCCCTGCCACTCGAAGAGCTGTGGCCCCTCCTCGGCGGCGCGTCTGATCAGCGCTCTGGCCCGTTCGTAGGGGAACTCGTCGCCAGCACTGGCGATACAGTCGACCGTCTGGCCGACGAGTTCGTCGTGGCTGTAGCCGGTCAGCTCACAGAACCGACGGTTGCAGTCGAGGATCTCGCCCGTATCGGCCTCGTGGATCACCAGGCCGTCGGAGACGCTCTCGAAGAGCCCCCGGGCGGTGCCATCGAGGATCGGCTCGGTCGACTCGTCGCCGGTCTCGGCGGGTTCGCCGCCCGCGTTCTGACTGTCGACCGTCGCCGGCTCGGTGTCAGCGACCGACGCCAGTCGGCGCGCCACGAGCGAGGGCCGGTCGACCCACAGCGACCGCGGGAGGTAGTCGGTCGCCCCCGCCTCGATGGCCTCGGCGACCGCTGTGGCGTCGTTCTCCGCGACTAGCACGACGACCGGCAGCCGTGGTCGACGGTCGGCGAGGCGGTCGACCAGCCCGCGCCACGAGTCGACGCCTCGTTGGTCGACGACGAGACAGTCGGCGTCGACATCCTGCAGCGAAAGTGCCTCGGCTCCTACCGTCGAGACCGAGAGGCGTCGACCGGCCTCGGTATCGAAGCGCGGCGCAGTGGCACCGACCACTGTCACCTGAAGCTGTTGGGAGGACATGTTCATACGTAACTGTGTATTGTCCGAATGAACTTCTGGCAGAAATATAAAAGTCACACAACCAATCCATGAGTTTATTATGATTTATTTAACCGCGAGACCGGCTCGATGTCACGTGCTTCTGTGAAGCGTTTGATCCGGTCCGGCGGCGTCTCCTTCGCGCCTACGGTGATGGTTTCGGCGTCGGTATCCAGCGAAAAGCGGCGCCCATCGGGGTCGACCGCGAGGCTCCCGTGGTCGCCGTCGAGACGGAACCGCCGCGTAGCGACCCCGTCGTCGAGGTAGGCGTCGGCCCACGGGAAGCCGATGAACGACGGCTGGCGTTCGGTGATTTCGAACTCGAAGCCGAGACAGTCCGTGCCGGAAAACGGCGCGGCCACCGTGCCGGTCCTGTCTCCGTTCCTGTCTGCGGTCGCGGTGCCGCGGCAAACGACGAACTCGTCGCCAGCGGCAACCGCCGATGGCTCCTCGACCGTCGCGCCGAGCACCCGCGGCACGACTACGAGCGGTCGGAGCCCGTACCAGCCGATAGCGAGGCCGAGTCCGATGAAAACGACCCCGAGAACGGCGAGCCACATCAGTCGACACACCCCGGACGGCGTGGAAGACGGCGAAACGTGACCATGTACATGTGATAGTTCCAGTCGAGATCCATTAATAAAATACGGTCACTGAAAAACGCGCAGTCGGCCGAGCTACAGCCCAGCAGCCGCCGTCAGCGTGATCTCGATGGCGCGCTCGACGTTGTTTTTGGCCTTTTCGGGGAGTTCATCGTCGCCGTCGGCTCCCTTCTGGGTGCCTGCGACGAGGTTGCCGTCGACCGTGCAGATCGCGCCGGCTCGCATTCCCTTGCGGCGGGCCAGCGAGAAGACGGCGGCGGCCTCCATCTCGATTGCGAGGAGATTGGCCGCCTCCCAGTCGTCGACGTACTCGTCGCTTTCGGCATAGAAGGCGTCGTCGGAGACGATCGGGCCGATGTGCACATCCTCGTCATTTGCTTCGGCGGCGTCGACCAGTCCGCCGAGGACTTCGTAATCGGGAACCGCGGGGTAGGTCGCCGACTCGTAGCGTTTGGTGGTGCCTTCTTCTTTGGCCGCGCCGGTGGCGACGACCATGTCGCCGATCTCCATGTCGGCCTGCAGGGCGCCCGTAGTTCCACAGCGGATGACGGTCTCGACCCCCACGGCGTGGAGTTCCTCGATGGCGATCGCGGCGGAGGGACAGCCGATCCCAGTCGAACAGATGGTCAGTTCGCGGCCGTCGTAGGTGGCGTTAACCAGTTTATACTCGCGGTTTTCGGCGACGAACTCGACGTTCGTACACTGGTCGGCGATCCGGTCGACGCGTCCCGGATCGCCGGGGATAATCGCCAGATCGTGGACATCACCCTCTTCGATCAACAGATGCGGCTGTTTGGCCATACGCTGTGACTCGCTGTAAGCGACAAAAACAGTCCGATGTAGTCGGTGATTACTGTCGGTTCGAAAACTAGTCGACCAAAATTAAAGTATTCACTGCAGAATTGTACACTATTATACGAAAACAATTGTTATGGTTTCGTCCTGACAGTACTGGTGAGGCACTATCATGCCAGACGCTATCATCGGAATCGACGCGGGAACGTCTATGATCAAGGCGGTCGCCTTCTCGGCGGG
>Ga0207753_1000167_pt1 | contig 26485 bp, 25 predicted proteins | sample PonA233FremontCA_2_FD_187273 | JGI IMG/M metagenome (GOLD analysis project Ga0207753, IMG submission 187273) | Salt pond sediment microbial community from Fremont, CA, USA - Pond A23 Sediment 3 (SPAdes) | ecosystem: Environmental > Aquatic > Non-marine Saline and Alkaline > Saline | place: USA... | reverse complement strand
CCCCCCGCGGGAAAAAGGTGGGTGGAAAGGTATATATTCGTCCCACCGATGACTTTCGGTGACCAGCTAATGACCGCCGGGATCACCCTCCACTGTCCGCGTTGCGAACGCCAGTTCGCGCCGGGCGGACAGACCCGGTGTCTCGAACACGACGAACCGGCAGTGCTCGAACTGTCTTACGATATCGATGCGATGCGGGACCAGTTCGACCCCGATTTCTCCGGCAGCAGCCTCTGGCGGTACAGGGAGTTGCTGCCAGTCGACGGGACCAGCCCGGTCACGCTCGGTGAGGGGTGGACAGATCTCGTCGCGGCACCGACGACAGGGGCAGCACTCGGCGTCGATCTCTCACTGAAACTGGAGGGGAACAACCCCACGGGGTCGGCGAAGGATCGCGGGAGTACCGTCGTCGCGACCCGGGCAAAAAATCAGGAGTCTACCGGAGTGATCTGTGCCTCGACCGGGAACGCGGCGGCCTCCATCGCCGCCTACGCTGCGCGCGGGAATCTCGACTGTTCGCTGTTCGTCCCCGAACGACTCCCCGAGGCGAAGGCAATTCAGCCGCGAGTCTACGGTGCAGATCTGATCACTGTCGAGGGGAGCTACAGCGATGCGTACGAGGCCTGTCGCGAACACGGCGTCGAATCCGAGGACACCGACCGGAGTGCCGGCACCAACCCGTACGTCCCGGCCGGAACGCAGACGCTCGGCTTCGAACTCGCCGAACAGGCAGCGTCACCGGACTGGATCGCGATCTCGATGGGCAACGGCGGGACGATCGCCGATCTCTGGCAGGGGTGGCGGCTGTTCGAGCGACTGGGCTACACCGACGGGAGCCCGCAACTGCTCGGGGTGCAGGCGGAGACGGCGGCGACGATCCAGGACGTGTCCGGGAACGAAACAGAGACAGGCGACACCTGCGCAGACAGCATCGACGTGGACGAACCACACCGGAAGGCCGACGCACGCGAGGCAATCGCGGACAGTGGTGGCACAGCAGTTGCCGTCAGCGACGAGTCGATCCACGAAAGCTTGCGGCTGCTGGGCAGCAACGAGGGTGTGTTCGCGGAACCGGCCAGCGCTGCCGCAGTCGCCGGAGTCCGGCAAGCCCGCCAGCAGGGCACAATCGACGCCGGCGAGCGTGTGGTTGCAGTCATCACCGGCAACGGACTCAAGGATACTGCCACCGCAGCGAGGACGCTCGAATAGCGACCAGTAGTTTCCCGGGATCAGTAATCGAACTCGGGGCTGCCGTGGGCATCGAGATGTGCGTGAAGCCACGCCCGCTGTTCGGCCAGTCGACCGGGCAGCTGGTCGTACACAGACTCGAAAACTGCGTCCGGTCCGGGCCGCTCGGTCGCTTCGGCTCGCTCGACGGCCCGTCGGAGTTCCGCCTCGGCATCATCGTTGATCGTCTCGATTTGTTCGTCGTCCAGAACCCCTGCATCTCGGAGGTAGCGCTCGAATCGATCGACCGGATCGGCGGTTCGCCACTCCGGGAGTGGTTCCTGGGCGTGTTCGTACCGCGATGGGTCGTCGCTCGTCGAGTGAGCACCCTGCCGATAGGTCAGGCTCTCGATGAGCGTCGGCGATCCCTCCCTTGCGCGCTCGACTGCCGCTTCGACGGCCTGTTTCACTGCGATGGGGTCGTTGCCATCGACACGCTCACCCTCGAAGCCGTACGCAGTAGCTTTCTGTGCGATCGTCGCCGCTGCTGTCTGCTGGTCTGCCGGGCGAGAGATCGCCCAGCCGTTGTTCTCACAGAAGAAGATCACGGGTGCTTCGAACACACCCGCGAAATTGCACGCCTCGTGGAAATCACCCTCCGAGGTTGCGCCGTCGCCGAAATACGAGCAGATGACCCGATCGTCGTCCCTGAAATCCGCAGCCATGCCCAGCCCGACAGCGTGGGGTATCTGTGTCGCGATCGGGACTGCCTGCGGGAAGACCGGTCGGTCGTGGCCGGACTGAAACTCCGAATAGCCCCGCCGGAAGAGCAGAATATCACTCATCGGCACGCCACGGGCAATCTGGAACGCGTTCGAGCGGTAGGTCGGCACGAGCCAGTCCTCGGTCCGGAGCGCGTGTGCGGCGCCGATCTGTGAGGCTTCCTGGCCGCGGAACTGTGGGTAACTGCTCATCCAGCCCTGTCGCTGGAGCGAGAGAGCGCGCTCGTCGAACCGACGCGCCCTGACCAGGTCACGGTACAGCGACATCGCCTCGGACTCAGTCGTTCGGATCTCGTCGAACCCATCTGTCTCGATGACCTGGCGCATACGAGATCAACGCAGCGCTCCGACAAGATTGTTCGGCTCTCTCCCCGGTCCTCGATCGCCGAACTGCTGGAGGGTGCGGGAATACAGAGGGATATGTTCATCAAATCGGGTCAGGAGCGGATCTGCTCGAACACATGGCACTCGATTTTTTGGAGGTGTTCGCTCACGGTTCCAACAGAGAGATCCAATCGCTCGGCGATATCGCCGTGCGTTGCCTGCCGTGGAACGTCGTAGTACCCGAGATCGAGAGCGATATCCAGCACCTCTCGTTGGCGGTCGGTCAACAGGGCCAGGATGTGCCCTCCCGCGTCCGGATACGGGCCGATGCGCTCGATAGCCACGTCGAGTTCCCGGGGTACGTCGGCAAGGGCTTCTCGTAACACGTCGTTCGTCTCGCCGAGCATCTCCACGGTGAGCCGTCCGTCGTTACTGCTCCCAATCGGGAAATTGAAGAACACCTCGTGGGTTCGGGGGAGCTCTAAGAACTGCTTCACCGCCGGCGGTGGCCGAGCGTGGACGTACACGAGTCCGTTCCGGGGCTGTTCACCTGAAATACTGTACTCGAGTACATCCGTGTGATCATCCAGCACCCGTTTCGCTTCGTCGAGGTTTCCTCGAAGCCGCCCGAGTAAGATGACGGTCTCATCGGCGAGGACGTTGAGATGGTAGATCTGCTCTCTTTCGAATTCCGAGTCCGCACCGAACATCGTGTACGCGATGTGTGAACTGGTCGGCTGGTCGAGCCTGAAGGTGACAGCCCGCATGCTCAATCGGTCTCCGGTTCGAGGTTCTCTACAGTCATTGTTCGTCCTTCGGTCCGCTTCGATATATATTGCCGATAATACTAGGCAGTTCCCAGACCTGGCCCGCCGGCGTACTTACCGGTAGAACCATGGCTGTGTCACGAACCGATCCGAGTGGAGACGAAACGCGGAATCAATCGTACAACTACAGGCACTTTGGCCCGGAATACTACGACTTTCGAACGTTCGATGGGCCCAAACCGGGCGACAGAGCACCCAATTTCGAGGCAGTGACACTGGAGGGGGAGACAGTCGAGTTATCGGATTTCAGGGGACGCTGGGTCGTCCTCGAGACTGGCAGTATCACCTGTCCCATCACGGATTCGAAAGTCCACGTGATGGATGAACTCCAGAAGCAATTCGAGGACATGGTATTCATTCTGTTGTATACAAGAGAGGCACATCCAGGAGAACACTACGATGCCCACAGCTCGCTCGAAGCCAAACTCGAACGAGCACGGACGTTTGCCAACGAGTACGATGTCGAGCGCACTGTTCTCGTCGACGACATCGAAGGAACCGCCCACAGAAAATACGGCGGAATGCCGAACTCGGTACACATCGTAAATCCTGACGGCGTGGTCGTGATGCGAGGTGACTGGAACGATATACAGACGGTGACGGACGTACTCGAAAACGGGGACGAAAACAGCATCTACGACCGCGACATCTACCGGGGTCGCCCGGTATTTTTTACAGAAAAGAAAGGGGTCCTGAGAGTACTAGTCGATGCAGGCCCACGGGCCGTTTGGGATTTCATCAAGAATGCGCCAGCACTCGCACTGATGCATCTGAAAAAAGAGTTCAGAAGCAAGCGATCGGAAAGATAGCCTGGTGGATACTCCTCCAACGAGCCAGCTCGAAACAGTTGTCGTCCGACGGTTGGCGACCCACCAGTCCGGTCGTTCGCGACACAGCATCAGGAACAGAATAATTAATTTCCCCTGTCTCCTCGAACGAGTATGTCGATTACAGATAGTCACGTTCTCGTTACTGGCGGCGGTGGATTTGTCGGCTCTCATCTCGTCGAACGCCTGCTCGCCGACGGCAACGAGGTCAGAGTCGTCGATAATCTCTCGAACGGAACCGAATCCTGGATTCCCGGCGACGCAGAACTGGTCGTCGGTGATCTCACCGATCAGGCGACCCTGGAAGAGGCAGTCACCCCCGACATCGATCTGGTCTTTCATCTCGCGGCTGACAAAGACGCCTCCCGCGACGATATCGCACAGTTTCGCTCGAACAACCGGTTGACAGAGGAACTTGTCGAACAGATGGAGGCGGTCGGTGTCGACAGGATTGCGTTTACGTCGTCCTCGACTGTATACGGTGAAGCACCACGTCCGACACCGGAAGATTACGCACCACTGGAGCCGATCAGCATCTACGGCGCGGGGAAACTCGCGGAGGAAGCACTGCTCTCCGTCTACGGACACAGCCACGATTTCACGGTCTGGAACTTCCGCTTTGCGAACGTCGTCGGCTCCCGGCTACGCGGTGCAGTCGTTCCGGACTTCATCGAGAAACTCCGCGATGACCCCACGACACTCGAAATTCTCGGCAACGGTCGACAGGAGAAATCCTATCTCTACATCGACGACTGCATCGATGCCATGCTCACCGTCGTCGACCAGACTGACAGGCCCGTGAACACGTTCAATCTCGGGACACGAACGACGACGTCGGTCGATCGGATCGCGACGATCGTCGCCGACGAGATGGGCGTCGATCCGAGTCGGGAGTACACCGGTGGCAAGCGCGGCTGGACCGGCGACGTTCCGAAGATGCGCCTCTCCATCGAAAAGCTGTCCGCGCTGGGCTGGGAGCCGACCGTCTCCAGCGACGAGGCGATCCGCCGAACCACACGAACGCTTCTGGAAGAACTGTAGAATCTAGAGGCCCTTGTCGTTGTTCTCCTGGGCGAGTAACACGACCATCGACAGCGCCGAGATAACCATCAGCAGGAGCGCTGGCACTGCCGCGAACTGATACAGTGCATTGGCCTGGGCCGCCCAGATCTGGGTGACGATCGTCTCGAATCCGGTGGGTCGGAGAAAGAGTGTGACAGGCAACTCTTTCATCGTCGTCAGGAAGACCAGCGCAGCGCCGGCGACGATCCCGGATCGCACCAGCGGCAGTGTCACCCGCCGAAAGGAACCCAGCGATGACTCGCCGAGAACGCGACTCGCCTCGACCAGTTCGGGATCGATCTGGAGGATCGACGTGCGTGTCGAGCCGACAGCCTGGGGAAGAAACCGGACGACGTAGGCGAAGACGAGCAAGGGCACCGTCTGATAGAGCCACGGCGCATAGCTAGCGCCGAAGAAGACGAGAGCCAGTCCGAGCACCACGCCCGGCACAGCAAATCCGACGTACGTGAGCCGTTCGAAAACAAGTGCCAGTGGACTCTCGTGGTTCGCGGCCAGATACGCGACCGGGAGCGCACAGAGGCCGGCAACGATCGCTGCGGCCGCCGAAACACCGACCGAGTTGACCGCCTGGATCCACTCGAAGGTCAGATCTGTTCTGTAGGTGTCACCAGCGCGTTGTGTCCAGAGTGTCAGAATCCAGATCGGAACCACCAGTGCAGCAGTTGCGACGGCTGCCGGGAGTGCTGTCGCCGGCCAGCGCAGCCAGCCCAGATCGATCCGGCTCTCCGCTCCCTCGGAGCCGTCGCCGCTCACCGTCTGGTTCGAGCGGATCCGCCACTCGAGAGCGAGAACGACGAGCACCACCGCGAGCAGTTGGAGGGAGAGAAGCGCCGCGTAATCACTGCTGAAGCTCCTGTTTTCGACGTAGATCTGTCTCGTGAACACTGGAAATCGCATGATCGCAGGTGTGCCGAAATCAGAGAGTGCATACAGTGCGGCCAGAAGCCCACCTGCTGCGATCGCTGGCCGGACCTGCGGAAGCGTCACCCGACGGAATGCCTCCCAGCGGCCGTGATTGAGTGTCCGTGCGGCGTCTATCAGCCCCTCGTCGAAGGAGATCAGCGCCGCCCGCGTCGTCAGGTAGACATACGGATAGGTGTACAGCGTAATGACGAAAACTGCCCCTTCGAGCCCGTAAATTTCCGGAATCTGTTCGACCCCGAAGCCAGCCAGAAGCGACTGGAACTCACCACTGGGGCCAAACGCCGAAACGAATGCGAAGGCGCCGATATAGCTCGGCACCACCAGCGGGAGCGCGACGAGAATCGTCCAGAACCGTCGGAACGGGAGATTTGTTCGCACGGTGAGATACGCCAGTGGGACACCGATCAGGATCGAAAAGACAGTGACGAGACTCATCAACAGGAGGCTGTTGAGGAGGATATCGAGTGTCTCACTGCTGAACATCAACTCGCGAGCCCGTCCGAAATCGACGGTCCAGGCCTTGACGAACAGCCACGCCAGTGGAAAGACCATCGCAGCGGCGATCGCAGCCGCCAGCAGCGTCAATCCCACCGGAAGCTGTTCGTCCTCGGTTCCGGTCGTCAATCGACGGACTGTCTCCCGTGGTGATCTCATCGTGCCTCGTAGCGACCTCGTAGCGTAGGGTGGCGTTCCGACGAATATAAGGATTTAGGTTTCCCTAAAGCGGGTATGGAACTGAGCCGGCGGGATGCAGTCGCCGCCCTCGCCGCAGTCGGCGGTGCAGCAACGGCAGGGGTCGGGCTCTCCCGGTTGCAATCTGGTGGTTCGTCCGGTGATCCCGAACGACGGCTTCCCGGCGATCAGCAGGTCACGGAGACGATGGTCGCGATCGCGGAGGTCGTCTATCCGACAGCAGTCACCGGGATCGAACCGTTCGTCGAGGAGTTTCTGGAACCCCGACTGGAGCCCGAAGATCACGCACGGGGGATCAGAGAGTCAGTCGCAGAACTCGAAGAGCGGGCAGAATCCTGGCACGGCGGTCCGGTACGGACGCTTTCAGCGGAGACCCGTGAACAGCTTCTCCGGGAGGTCAGTGCACACACTGTCGACGAACATCCCGCGGGAACGACCGCCGAGCAGGTGCGGTACTACGTCGTCAACGAACTGTTGCTCGCGCTGTACGCCTCGCCGAAAGGCGGCGAACTCGTGGGACTGGAGAACCCCCAGGGCCATCCTGGCGGCACTGAAAGCTACCAGCAGGGGCCACGATGAATCGAACACCCGTCGAGAGCGCGGATCTCTGTATCGTCGGTGCTGGTCCCGCCGGTGCGCTGATCGCCGACAGACTCGCAAGCGAGTTCGACGTGGTCGTGCTGGATGCTGGCCCGCGCTTCGACGACGAGAGCCGTCTCGAACGCCAGGAGCGAGCGATCAGACCGTTTTTCGACCGACCGGCCGTCTGGGATAGCGATCCCGAGCGCGACGCACACGCCGCGAGCGGTGAGTGGTTCTACCCGCTCAACCACGCCCGGGTCAAGGGGATCGGTGGATCGACGCTGCACTGGCAGGGGATGGTGATGCGGTTACACGAAGACGACTTCCAGTCGGGGACCGCCCGCGGTGTCGGGCCGGACTGGCCGATAGAGTACGAGGATCTCCGGCCCTACTACGCCGATGCGGAGCGGGAAATCGGCGTCGCGGGCGCTGCCGACAACCCCTTCGGACCGCCACGCGAGGAGCCGTTTCCGATGCCCGCGTTTCGCCCCTCCTACAGCGATTCGCTGTTCGCACGAGCCTGTGAGCGACTCGAAATAACGATGCACTCGGTCCCGAATGCACGGAACTCGGAGTCCTACGACGGCCGCAGCGAGTGCGTCGGCTACGGCACCTGTCAACCGGTCTGTCCCGCCGGCGCGAAATACGACGCGACGGTCCACATCGACCGCGCCGAGTCGAAAGGCGCGAGGATCATCGACCGCGCGCAGGTCCAGCACCTCGAACATACGCCCGAGGAGATTCAGGCAGCCGTCTACGCGACACCGGATGGGACAGAACACCGCCAGACCGCCGACGCCTTCGTGGTGGCCTGTGGCGGTGTCGAGACGCCGCGACTACTCCTGCTCTCGGAGTCGTCAGCGTACCCGGACGGCCTGGCGAACTCCAGCGGCCTCGTGGGTCGGTACTTCATGGATCACCTGTTCGCCGGCGTGGGTGGTGTACTCGACGAGCGGACGCGCCAGAACCACGTCGGCTTTTTTACGAGCGAGAGCCACCAGTTCTACGACGACGCCGACGAAGAGTTCGGTCCGTTCAAACTCGAATTCTTCAACTACGCCGGCCCCTCGCCGGTCGAACTGGCACTTACGGGCGACGACTGGGGTGACGAACTGCTGGAGCGACTGCGGACCGAGTACGGCAACCACATCGCAGTCGGCGGCCTGGTCGAGCAGTTGCCCCGCGAAGACAGTTACGTCGGCCTCGATCCGGATCGGACGGACAACCACGGCAATCCCGTGCCGGATGTCCACTGGAACGTCGGCGACCGGGCCCTGCGCACCATCGAGCGTGCGAACGAGATCCAGCGCGAGATCCTGACAGAACTGGGGGCAGAGATCACCTGGACTGCGGGCCCCGAAAGCACCGGCCCGGCATACCACCACATGGGAACGACCCGGATGGGGACGGATCCGGCGGAAAGTGTCGTCGACCCGACGTTACAGACACACGATCTCGACAACTGCTGGATCGCGTCGAGTAGCGTCTTCCCGACCGGCGGCGCAGTCAACCCAACTCTGACGATCGCTGCGCTCTCCCTGCGTGCTGCGGACGCCGTGGAATCGTTCCTCGCAGCGCGGGTTTCCGGTAAACTCGCTGACTAGATTTTAGGCAGACCTAAAAGCTTAAGCGTCGCCGACGGAAAGGACCGAGCAATGAGTCACGTCGAAGACGGGACAGTCACAGAACCGAGCGTCAACGGAAACAGTGAGTCGGACGACGAGCAGCCGGTTGCATCCGGTGGCGACGAGTTCACCTTCGAAGATGTGAGCGTCGTCATGGGAACGTACAACGAAGAGGAGGCTATCGGGAAAGTCATCTCCGATATCGAGGAGGTCACAGACGGCAAGGCGGAGGTCGTCTGCGTCGATGGCTCCTCGGACCGGACGCCCGAGATCGCCCGTGAACACGGTGCACGCGTCATCGAACAGGAGCCACAGGGATATGGGGTCGCGGTGAAAGCCGCGGTACTCGCTCCGGACCGACCGATCGTCGTCACGACGGACTGTGACGACACCTACCCCATGGAACAGATACCGGAGTTTCTGGCGTTCATCAACGAAGGGTACGACGTTGTCAGTGGTGATCGACTCTACCACGGTGCGGACGCGATGCCGGCGTTCAATCGACTGGGCAACCACCTCTTCGCGGCAGCTGCGAGCGTGCTGATGGGCACCCGTGTCCACGATACGACGACGGGGATGCGTGCCTACCGCCGCGAGGTCGTGGAAGCGATCGAGTGGACCGAAAACACGGGACTCTCGGCAGAATTACTCATCCGACCGACGATGCGTGGCTACGAGATCCGCGAACATCCGATCGAGTACCGCGAGCGGGCCGGACAGTCGAAACTCGATCCGATCGAGGGCGGCCTCGCGATCGGGAAATCGATCGTCAAGGTCTGTCTCGAAGAACAGCTCAGGTAACCCTGTTCACTCGGTAGATTCCGACTCCAGAACCGTCTCGAAGAACACGCCATCGCGGTGTTGCTCCGGCTTCTCCGGCAGATACGTGCCTTCCCGACCACAGTCGTCGACGACTGGACAGACTGTCCGTTCGGGCGGCCAGATGGCTTCCACGCCGGATTCTGTCGTTCTGACTGCGACCTCCTGTCTGTAGGTCAACGTTCCGGCGCCCTGCTGGACGAGCCGAACTTTCAGCACGACCTGATCGACCGATTCGACCGCCACTGTCGCGTTTTCGAACGACTCCCCGGCAACCAGATCGAGAGACGCCGAGGCGTTGGAAAGCGACCATTCGACGGTGGTGCTGTCGGCCGGATCCGTGACAGTCGCCGTCTCGTACCCGTTGTCAGTTTCGAGTCGGACGACGGCGTGGCTCACCTGATCGGGGATGCCGACGGTGGTCGTTCCATCGAGTGTGTCTCCTTCCCGGACTGCGAGGTCCTGGAGTGCCGGATTGATATCGCGTTCGCCGGGATCGACGGTCCACTGGCCACGATAGGTGTACCGGTAGAGCGCCCGATCACCCGCGGCATCGACGATGTCGAACTTGCGCGGGGGGTTCTGCTGGAGAACGTAGACAGCGTCGCCGTCGAGGTTGCCGTCGTTCCGGAGCGGCTGGAACGGATGGTTCAGCCACGGTCCGTACGGCGTCGGCACGAAGACCAGCGCGTTGTCGAACTCGGACTCCTCGAAGGGGGCGTATGCATCCTCGTAGGTGGCTGTCTGGGCAGCGTTGCGATCGACGGCTCCGTCCAGAACCCCCGCGTTGACGCCACCGCTCAGGAGCACGAACACGACGAGAACCGAGACTGCGATCGCTCGGCGTCCCGGAGACGGAACGGTGTCGCTAAACCTGGCCCCGACTGCGCCACGTCCTCGCCAGAGGAGTACCGCCCCGGCGGCGGCGAAAATGGCGACGGGCGCGAGCAGATCGAAGTGGTAGAACGGGCCGAACTGTCCGAGGAAGCCGTCTGTCGGATCGGTCGGATCGGCGAGGACGTTGTGGTTCCCCCAGAAGAAGACGTTCCCGCCGGGGACGGTCACGAACAGAGTCGCGAGTAGCCTCCGAGCAGTTGTGTCGCCGGGGACGGAGACACCGCCCAGCCCCGGAATCAGCTCACGATGCCGGCTACTGACTGCCAGCCCGACGGCCGCCAGCAGGGTGCCGACGATCCCTGCCGGCACCCACCGCGTCAGGAGATAGTACAGCACCGCCGTGTTCGATTCGAACGCGAGAGCCGGCGTGTATTCGATACCGTGGCCGAGAATCCGTCGGGTGCCGAAGCCGGGGCCATCCATCGGGGCGAAGGCCTGAAACGGGAACTCCGTGGGAGAGCCGGTGAGATACGTGTTGTACGCGAGTGCGAGAAAGACGAACGCGAGCCCCATCGTCGCGGTTGCAGCCTGACGCGTGATCGCCTCCGGTAGAACGAACGAGCGGAGATCGCCCGGCCGTGCACGGATCGCCGTAATGACCTCCCAGAGCGCGTGCAGTATGAATGGAGTCGCAAACAGTACGGCGGTAAACGGTCGCATGAAGAAGGCCGTGCCGATCAGGAGCCCGGCAGCGATTGCAGCCGGACGGCTTCCGGTGCGATAACTCCGGAGATAGGCCACGGCGAAGGCGAGGTTGAAAACCGTCGTCGGGGCGTAGGGGAGAAACACCGAAGAAGTCATGAGCGTCATCGGTGCGAAGGAGAAGGCGGCCGCGGCGACGACGCCGATTTTGCGGTCGAATGCCATCGAACCCAGGACGTACACGAGCGCTGTGTTGCCCGCAGCGACGAGCGCGAGCGTAACCCGTGGCTCGCCGAACAGCGCCATCGCGATCGCGTACAGCCCGGCCGGGAGTGGCTGGTATTTCGGATACATCCGCTCCCCGCTGTCGACGAAAAACCACGGCCTGACAGCGTCACCGAACGCACCGGGTCTGATCTGAAGCTGCCCGTCCAGCAGCATCGATGCCTGCTGGAGATAGACGCCCTCGTCGTGGTTGCTCGAATGATAGGGGAACAGCTCTGTCGCGATAAAAAAGACGACGATACCCGAAAGCAAAGCGATTGCTCCGGCGAGCAGGCGCTCTCGCGGCTGGCTCGCAACGCGCAGTTGTGGCGGTACGTTCACGATTCGAATGGATGCTCCTGGCGCTCGCAGGGTGTCTTACAGCTGCGCTCCGGCGTCCCGCATCAGATCGATCGTCGGCTGGAGGTCGGAAAGTTCCGTGAGGTCGATATTCGGGACATCGAGCTCGTCGATGGTCGGCAGATCCCCGACGGGTTCGACGCCCGGAATCAGGGGATACTCGAACCGCTCGACGGCGAAGAACTCCTGGGCCTCGGCGGAGAGGAGATGCCGGATGAAGTTCTCTGCCATATCGGGACTGTCAGTTTCGTCGATCACCGTCGCACCGGCGACGTTGAATATCGATCCTGCGTCACCTTCGGTGAAAGTGGTCGCGATCGGGGCGTCGGGACTCCCATCGAGCACGCGCTGGATGTAGTAGTGGTTGGTGAAAGCAGCGTCGATCTCACCGTCTGCGACCGCCTGACTGGTTGCGAACTCGTCGGGATAGGCGCTGATGCCGTTGTCGACGACTGTCTCGACCCACTCCCGGGTTCGCTCCTCGCCTTCGAGTATCCGCATCGCCGTCACGAACGCCTGACAGGAGCCGTAGGATGGTGCCCAGCCGAGATCACCCTCGAACTCCTCGAAGGCCATGATATCCGACGGGATCTCGTCTTCACTGTAGGCGTCGGTGTTGTACGGGACAGATCGCGCACGGCCCGAGGTACCGATCCACTGGTCGGTCCGGAACTCCTCGCGGACGGTTTCGAGTACGTCCTCGGAGAGCGTCCGGGTCCGGTCTTCCGCAGCCAGCGCGCCGAGGGAGCCGGAGTTCACCGAGAAGAACACGTCGGCCGGTGTGCCCGACCCTTCGTTGAGTATCGTGTTTACGAGGTCCGTCGAGCCACCGTACCGGACGGTCGGGTCGAAATTGGGGTAGTTCGAGTCGAAAAACTCCATCATCGTTCCGACGAGGAACTCGTTTCGACCGGAGTAGATCGTCAACTCACCCTCAAGATCCGGCAACTCCGCAATCGGAGTCCCGCCCGGCGCAGGTCGCCCAGCGAGCCCGGAGCCTATGAGTCCCGGTTGTGGGTCGTCGCCGTCTCCGTCACCGTCGCCGAACAGTCCGCTACAGCCCGCGAGTGACGCGGTACCGACTGCCGCCGACGCCGCCAGAAACTTGCGTCGCCCGCGTGTGATCGTCCGATCCTCTGCCCCATCCGTTCGCCCGGTGTCGTTGGAATCAGTCATGTTTTAGGCTTGCCTAAAGTGCGTTTATAACTGTCGGTTCAGTCGTCCGCTGCTGCGGGAACACGTGCGAGTTCGTCGAGTGCATCGAGCCAGTCGTGCATGTGTTCGCCACAGTACGGGAGGAACTCCCCGTTCCGGTAGGCGTCGGCGTCGGCGTCGAGGAGTGCCTCGGCCATCGCCCGGTAGGCCTCGACGTAGGTCTCCGCGTCCGTCCCTGCGTCGTCGATCAGTTCCCAGACGTGTTCGTTGAGTTCCAGCCCTGCGACCTCGTTGTGGAGGTCGTCGAAGGTCGAGCGTGGTGCCTTGTTGTGTTCACAGAGTGGCTGGCCGTTGTAGATCTGCTTGTCGAGCAGATCACAGGCCCGTTTGAGGAACACACCGCTCCAGATGTCGTCGAAGCGACCGACCGACCACTCGTTGTCGTCCATCGGCATCTGGTAGAAGGCCGGGATCACCTCCCGCCGGAAGGCGAGATTCATCGAACAGACCGTGAGGTAGTTGCCCTCCTCGGCGACGAAGTCGTCCCCGAAATCTGTCGCTTCTGTCCGGGTCTGGGCCTGGCCCTCCAGGTCGCCGTCCATGAGGATTCGGACAGCATCGAGATCCGGGACGTTCGTCCACAGCCCCTGCGAGGCGACGATCTCGCCGCGCTCGATTTTCGTCGTCGATCTGTCGACTGTCTCGTCCATCGCCGAGTACGGGTAGCCGCGGGGGTAGAGCCCGTGTTCGTCGGCGTTCTGATAGAGAACGTTCACCCACTGCTCGTCCGAGGAAACCGACTCGATTTCTCCCCCGTAGGACAGATTTTCCATGTGCTGTCCGAAGAAATCCGCGTCGTCGTGTGGCAGCGTATCGTCGTCGATGAAGATTCCGTACTCGAACTGCGGGTTCTCCCACATGTAGAGCAGCCCGAAACTTGTCTCGGCGTGACTGGCTGCCGGCACGACGTGGCCGTAGGCTTCGATTCCCTGTTCCTCGTACCACGACTCGCGACGACTGCCATCGAAGACGGCGCCGGACACTCCGAGGTCCGACAGCATCTCCGCCATGGCGTCGGTCTCGCAGAAATCCTCCGTCACGAGGAGGAAGTACAGTCGGTCAGTGTCGAACCCGTGTTCCTCCGCGTTCTCGACGTAGCTTCGGATACACTCGTACTCTCTGATTGTCGGGACGATCACACAGATATCCTGCTTGGCGTCTCCTGAGGCCGATCTCATAAAACTCAGTTTTTTAGGTTGGCCTAAAAGTCTGACGATTCTCTCTCCGGATACTCTCTCTCGAAGGAATCCGGCGAGACGTTCAGCAGTACGGCTGCGCCGACGCCACCGACGACTGTGACACCGTTTTTGAGCGCGTGGTCGAGGATAGCGGCCGCGAGTGCCGTCGCCGCAGTGATCGGTGAGACGGCGACCACCAGTGCAGTAAACGCTGCCTCGTACAGTCCGATCCCACCTTGCGAGAGGGGGAGCACCTTCGCCAGATTGCCGACAGTGACTGCGAGTGTTCCGACGGCGAGGAGTCCGAGCGTCGACTCACCGCCCGTGACAGCCCACAGAACGAGCACCGCAGTCAGTACGTCGAGCACCCAGATGGCGAGCGTCTGAATGCCGACACTGGCCATCGCTTTCGGAGCCTGTGTGACGACGCGCAGATCACCGCCGAATCGAGCCAGTGACTCGACGAGCCAGGAGAGCCTGGTACGCTCGATCCGGGACTGGATTCGACCACCGAGTTGCCACTCGCGGCGAGCACCGAATAGCACCACGACAGCGAGCACCACCGCGACAGAGCCGACACCGGCCGCACCGAGCAGGAATCGGCCGGTGCGCTCGGGCGCGAGTGTCCGACCGGTTGCGAGCAGCCACAGCCCCGAGCCGACCCCCAGAAGCGCCAGCGCCAGCAGATCGAACAGTCGCTCCAGCGTTAGCGATGCCGCTCCAGTCGTGTAGGGAACCGATCGACGGCTCTTCAACAGGTACGCCCGGAAGCCGTCACCGGCCCTGGCGGGCACGACGAGATTCACCATCTGGCTGAGAAAGACAGCCGCGGTGAGAAACCCGAACCCACAGCGCTGTCCCATCCCAGCGAGAATATCGTCGTACCGGCGACCACGGAGCGGCCAGGATACCGTGTAGACGCCGGTCGCTGCGGCCAGAAGCGCGAGATCCGCCAGCCTGATCGCCTCGACAACGTGGTCGGTGTCGACGGTTCTGACTGCGACGAAAACGCCCAGTCCGAGAACGAGTAGGGTACCTGCAATCCCCACCCACTGCTGGTCGAGCAGTGCGCGAACTCGTCTGATACCGGCCCGTCTTCCCATACAGTGCGCTGGCTGCTGCAAATATTTAAGTCCACCTAAAACTCCGGATTATTCTACTCAGGAACGTGAACTTCGAAAGGAACGAAAATTCGACGGGGGTTCTCGACAGGCGGTTCGAGGCGAGTGCCTCGGGACTCGACCCCGAGGCGGTTCACGCTTCGTGTGCCCAGAACTCTTCGCCGACGGTGACTTCCTTCTTGAACAGTGGCACTTCCTCCTTGAGCCGGTTGATCCCATCTTCGACAGTCCGGAAGGCCTCCTGCCGGTGGCCCGCGAGTACGACGACGAAAACGATATCTTCGCCAGCCTCGACGACGCCGGTCTTGTGATGCAGAAGTACCTCGAAGACACCGTCGCGGGATTCGAGTTCCTCCCGGATCGTCGCCATCTTCTCCTCTGCGACGCCGTCGTACTTCTCGAATTCGAGGAGTTCGGTCGGTTCGTCGTCGTCGTGTTCTTTCTCCCGGACTCGTCCGGTGAAAGTCGCGATTGCGCCCGATTTATCCTGCTCCGGAGACCGCTTCGCACGGGCGACCAGCGAGGAGAGCGTCTCGTAGGGGTCGGTCCTTTCGAGTTCCGCGATAACGTGTTCGGGATCGATATCCTCGACAGTCTCCCCACTGGCGATCAGTTCACCCCGTTCGGACTCCCGTCCACCGAGTGTGACCGTCGGCAGTGCGGCGTCGGTATAGCCTTCGACGAGTGCATAGTCGCAGGACTGTCCGAGTCGCTCCAGAGCGTCGTCGAGTGTGAGCGAATCACCCTGCGCGAACCACTCCCCATCCCCGAGCCCGTAGGTCTGGACGGCGCCAGCGTTCCGGTGTCGATCCGTATCCTTCCCGTCCGTGTCGATATTCGGCGAACAGTCGATGTGTTTGACCGTGCCGACGGCCCCCCGCTCCGAGAGGCGCTCGGTGAGTTGTTCGATCAGCGTCGTCTTCCCACATTCCGACGGGCCGATGACGGAGAGTACTTGCATATACCCCTGTTGGCGCTCTCAGTGCTTTTATTTTCGCCTTGCAACACTGCCTCCACCAGTTTAGCGCTGCACAGTCTTCTCGACGACCTGAATCTCTCCGATTCTGGTTTCGGGATATTCACCCTCCTCGTCTTTCTCGGCGGCTTTCACCATATCCCAGACGACGTTCAGTCCCGTCGAGACCCCCTCCAGTGCCTCCATCTCACAGCCTGTCTTGCCGACTGTCTCGACAGTCACCCGGAGGTCGACCGACTGCTCGCCGATCTCGAACTCGGTGTCGACGTTCGTGATCGGAATCTGGTGACACATCGGGATCGTCTCCCAGGTGTGTTTGACGGCCTGGATCGCGCCGATCCGGGCCGTCGCGAGCACGTCACCCTTGCCGATGCTGTCGGCCCGGATCGCGTCGATCGTCGAGGGCTGCAACCGGATCGTCCCGCTGGCGACGGCACGTCGCTTCGAGTCGGTCTTTTCGCCGACGTCGACCATCTGTGCGTTGCCGCCCTCGTCGACGTGTGTGAGATTTTCTGCATCACCGGAGGCGTCGTCTGTCATACACTCTCGTACGCCATCCAGCACCTAAGGGACACGGGCTGTGGCAAAAAGAGAGAACGGCAGCGCCAGATCAACTGTCGCTGTCGGGAAACACCTGTCCATCCTCGATATCGACGAGGCCGATGTCGTCGAGTCGCTGGAGACGCTCGCCAGCCAGGTCGCGCGCGACACCGAGTTCGACCGCACGATCGATCACCGCTGCCCGTGTCGGCGCGGAGACGATCAGTTCGTCCGCGTCGGTCTCTAACTCCTCGCTGACGACCGCCTGGAGAATCGCACTGGCACGCTGTTCGGGCGAGGCCTTCCGGCGGGACCACTCGATTGCGAGTGTTCCATCGTCTTTCACTCGTTTGACGACGAATCCCTCGGGGAGTTCGTCCGTGATTCGCGCCACGAGTGCGGCCCGGTCCAGGCGGGCAGTCAGTGTCTGGACCGTGCCGTCCCTGCTCGTCGCGTCCACAGTGACGTTCGTGCCTTCCTGATCGACTGCTCGCTCGACTGTCGCCGCCAGATCAGTTTTCACATCCTCCAGAACAGACCGCTTCTGTCCACGGTACTCCCGTTCTCTGGCTTCGAGTTCCTCGTAGCGCTGCATCCGTTCGTGTGGACTCTCCTCGTCGCTCATGCCAGAGCTATATCGCTACTGTATAAAACGAGTGGCGGTGGATAGTTCTCTGGCGCTGTCACAAATCGCGGGGGCGGTAGTCCTCGCCGTAGATCTCTCTGAGTTCCTGCTCGTGGGCGCCGAGGATGGTCTTCCGGACTTTCTTCATCGACGGCGTGAGCATCTTGTTCTCGGGCGTCCACTCCTCGCCGACCAGCGCGAAGCCGCGGATCTTCTCGTGTTTTTCGAGTCTGTCGTTTACGTCTGCGACTGCTTCGCCGACCCATTCTGTGACACGGTCGTCCTCGACCGCTTCGCGGGTATCGTCCGGGAGATCGATCCCCTCCGTCTCGGCCCAGGCGCGCATCGACTCGAAGTTCGGGACGATCAGCGCGCCGACGTGTTTCTGGCGGTCGCCGACGACGACGATCTGTTCGACCCGATCGTTCGTCGAAAACTGATCTTCGATCGGCTGTGGGGCGACGTTTTTGCCCGTATCCGGCACGAGAATCTGTTTGAGGCGCTCGTGGAAGACCAGAAACCCGTCCGGTGTCTGTTCGATCAGGTCTCCCGTCCTGAACCACTTCCCGCTGCCGTCTGTCGCGAGGTCAGCCGTCGTGGCTGATTCACGATCCCCGCCGGGTGGCTCGGTGGTGAAGGCCCGATCCGTCGAACCGGGACGGTTCCAGTAGCCATCTGTGACGTTGTCTCCCCGGACGAGCAGTTCGCCGACGACACTCCTCTCGTCGCGGAGATCGATCTCCTCGGTATCGACAACCGTGTCGTCGACTGCGACCTCGACGCCGATAACGGGAACCCCCAGTGTACCGGGCCTGATATCTTCCGGTGTATTCGCCGAGACCACGGGCGAGGTTTCGGTGAGCCCGTACCCCTCGATGACGACGACCCCCATCCCGTTGAACAGACGGCAGAGATCCTCGCTCAAACTCCCGCCCCCGGAGATCAGAATGTCGATATTGCCGCCGAGTTGCTCCTTGACCGAGGAGTAGACCAGTCGGTCGGCGACCGAATGTTTCATCCGGAGGGTCGGACTCGGATCGTCGGCCTGCTGGAACTCCATCGCGACATCCAGCGCCCAGTCGAAAATCCGCTGTTTGAGTGCGTTCTCGGAGGCCTGTTCGCGCATCTGATCGAAGATCCGTTCGTAGACACGGGGGACACTCGCCGCCGTCGTCGGCTGGATCTTCTGGAAGTCCTCGGCGATCGTGTCGGTACTCTCGACGTAGCCGACGGTCGCACCGGCCGCGTAGGCGTTGAAGCTCCCCACGGTTCGTTCGAGCACGTGCGCGAGCGGCAGGAAGGAGATCGAGACTGCGTCACTGTCGATTGCCGGTCGGTCCGGATCGTCGCGTGGGCCGGCCCGGCGGCGGATCTGGTGGACGTTCGACCGGAAGTTCCAGTGGGTCAGTCTGACGCCTTTCGGTTGGCCCGTGGTTCCGGAGGTGTAGACGAGGCTTGCGAGATCCTCGGGCTGGCGTTCGTCCAGCCACTCGCTGTAGCGCTCCTCGTCGAAGGCATCCTCACCGATGTCGTAGATATCCGCTAGCGTATATATGTCCTCCCGGTTGTACTCCTTCTCGGGTTCGTCGATGAGGACGACACTGTCGATATCGAGGTCGTCCTCGACTTGCAGGACCCTCTCCAGGAACTGCTCGTTTTCGACGACGACGCCGTTTGCGTCGGGATCGTCGAGGAGATATTCGACCTGCCCGACCGAAGAGTCAGTGTAGATGGTCGTGACGACACAGCCGGCAGCCAGCAATCCGAAATCAGCCTGGGCCCACTCCATCCGGGTGTTCGCGTACAGCCCGATCCGGTCGTCGGGTTCGAAGCCGATCTCGCGAAACCCTGCCGCGAGGTTCCGGACGATCCGGCGCAGCAGCCTGTAGGTTATCGATTCGTACTCCCCGGGAGCTGGCTCCGGTAACAGGTGCGCAAGCGAGCGATCGTAGACGCCACCCTTGAACAGCTGGGCCTCGCTGTCGAGATGTTGCTGGGCACTTGCCTCGAACAGTTCCGAGATCGTTCCCCGCTCGCGTAACGGATCCTCGTAATCACGTTCGGCCTGCAGCCACGCCGGCCCCTGTGACTCGTTGACCATATTATCTGACCAGTACACAGACGTGATATAAAAATACTCTTCCTCTGGTTGCGAATTTAGAATAGTTTATTTACAGTAGTTGGTGATGTTGGGGTCAAAATTGCCATCTTTAATGCCTTCGCAAGAAGGAGTTCGCCACGGAACACATCGAGAACACATAAACGATGGCCGCGACTAGAAGCGGCCATGAGCGAAGATAACCCCACCGATCAGGGGTGGTTCGCGGGGGTCGAGCCGGGAGATATCGATGCCGGCGTCACCGCGATCCAGGAGGGGAGTGCCAGCACGGTCCAGGACTGGCCAGCCCGCGCGGTCGAGTCCGGGTTCGCCGCCGACGAATCGGAGTACTACGAGCGGCTTCACGAGACGACAGTCGCCGCATCACGGCGGGCTGTGACCCAGCGTGAGGGGGCTGACGACCAGCAGCTGATCCACAGCATCCGGGCGCTGGACGACTGTCAACGGCTCGCAAACGAACTCACCGAACGGGTCGCGGAGTGGGCCGGCAGCCGGGACTCCGAGGCGACGGTCGACAGCGAGTACATCGAGAAGTTGGCTGCCCGAGAGCCGACAGATCCGATCGACGAGCGACTCGTCTCGCTGGCCAGTCGGATCGTCGGACTCCGGAGGGAGGTCCAGGAGATCCGGACACTCGTCGAGCAGACGGCCCAGTCGGTCGCACCGAACCTCACCGCGATGGCGGGGCCAGAACTCACGGCCCGCCTGATCGCACTCGCCGGCGGACTGGCGGAACTCGCCAGGAAACCCGCCGGGACGATACAGGTCCTCGGCGCGGAAGACGCCCTCTTCGCCCACCTCCGCGGGGGTGCGCCGTCCCCGAAACACGGCGTCATCTTCACTCACGAGTACGTTCGCGGGACAGCACCGGCAGATCGTGGCTCCGCCGCACGCGCCCTCTCCGGCAAACTGGCGATCGCGGCCAGAATCGACCACTACAGCGGGGAGTACCGGCCCGAAATCGAGGCCGAACTCGAGGAACGGATCGAGCGCATCCGCGCTCGTGATGAATCGTGAGTCTTCCCGAGGGGGTCCAGCGCCGCGAGATCGACGGCGACGAGGGACTCGCAACACGCGGTGAACCGGTCTACGGCGAACCGACCGAAGACGGCTGGCGGCGCTGGGACCGCTCACGGTCGAAACTCGCAGTGCTGCTGGGCCGTGATGTCGAGACCGGCCTGAACGCCGAGAGTACAGTGCTCTATCTCGGCGCAGCGAGTGGGACGACGGTCAGTCACGTCGCCGACGTCGCCGGGCCGACCTACGCCGTCGAGTTCGCACCGCGCCCGATGCGCGACCTCGTGGGGGTCGCCGAAGCCCGACCGAACCTGTTCCCGCTGCTCAAGGACGCCCGCACGCCCGAGCGATATGCTCACGTCGTCGAACCGGTCGATCTGATCGTGCAGGATGTCGCGATCCGCGGACAGGGCGAGGTCGCGGTGGCGAACAAACAGTTCCTGCGAGCGGATGGCCGACTCGTCCTCGCGATCAAGGCCAGAAGTGAGGACGTGACCCGCGATCCCGACGAGGTCTTCGACGACGTCCTCGAAACGATAGAAGCGGAGTACGAGATACGGTATACCGATGGACTCGAACCGTTCCACGAGGATCATCTCGGTGTCGTCGCGGAACCGAAGTAGTGGGGCAACTCCGCCACACCCAAATTATAGCAGCCCGAAACGGTGTTCGATGACAGAGGCGGCCGATCCCTTCGAAGATGTCGACACCGGGGCTGTGCAGGATGCGCTCGTCGCCTGGTACGAGTCCGACCACCGCGAGTACCCCTGGCGGGAGACGACAGATCCCTACGAGATTCTCGTCTCGGAGGTGATGAGCCAGCAGACTCAGCTCGGCCGGGTCGTCGCGGCCTGGGAGGACTTTCTGGACCGGTGGCCGACCGCAGAATCACTCGCCGCTGCCGATAGCGGAGAGGTCGTCGCATTCTGGTCCGACCACAGTCTCGGCTACAACAACCGGGCGAAGTATCTCCACGAGGCCGCCCAGCAGGTCCAGGAGCAGTACGGCGGTGAGTTTCCCGAAGAACCGGACGAGTTGTCCGAACTGATGGGTGTCGGCCCTTACACCGCGAACGCAGTCGCGAGTTTCGCGTTCAACAACGGCGATGCCGTCGTAGATACCAACGTCAAACGGGTCCTCTACCGCGCCTTCGGCGTCCCTGACGACGAGAGCGAGTTCGAACGGGCAGCCAGTGCACTCATGCCGGCGGGCGAGTCACGGGTCTGGAACAACGCGATCATGGAACTGGGCGGGGTGGCCTGTGAGAAGACCCCCTCCTGTGACGAGGCCGGCTGTCCCTGGCGCGAGTGGTGTCAGGCCTACCAGAGCGGGGATTTCACCGCACCGGACGTTCCCCAGCAGCCGGATTTCGAGGGGAGCCGTCGGCAGTTCCGGGGCCGGATAATCAACGCGTTGAGCGAGCACGGGTCCCTGGAACTCGACGAACTGGGGCCGCGGATCAGGGTCGATTACGCGCCTGACGGGAACTATGGCCGTGAGTGGCTCCGGGGCCTGCTCTCGGATCTGGCCGACGACGGACTCGTGGAACTGACCGGCGAGGGCGATAGCCTCACAGTTACCCTTCGGCGCTGATTCGGTTGGCCGGCACGTTAATACTACCTGGTATCAAAAATATAGCTATGATTAGGAGCCTGCTCGGCTTCCTCTGGTCCCTGCTCATGTTGCCGGTCAAGCTGATTATGCTGCCATTCAAACTGCTCTCGTTGCTGGTCAGCATCGTGATATACAGCAGCGTACTGCTGTTGCTTGGCGCTATCGTGTTCGTCTTCATACTCTGACTGTGGGTTTGCGACTCAGTCGATCAGCGTCTCTGCTGCTCTAGCCGTCGGCCATCTCTGGGACAGTACTCGTACTCGTCTTCGACTGTCCTGAACCCACACTGTGGACACTCTCTGACCGACCTCGTCTTTTGATCGGAACCGCGGAACAGAAACGGGATGAACGGAATAAACAGGAAAAACAGCAGGGTATCAAAGTACCACCAGAGAACGGCGCTGAGCAGTACACTGCCAGCGATTCCGACGACAGCAGTCACCGTTCGGGAGCCAGCCATTGCACTGGAGGGTACGAACTCGTCGAAAAAGTAGGGTTCGAAAGCCGATTTCGCGGGTCTGATGGGTGTTTCTTTTGTAGCGAGCAGCCTATAGATGGACGTATGCCAATGAAAGCCTCCGGTCGCGCGACCGAATGGCAGGAAATCGATCGGCACGACCACGGCGTCGGCTGGATCGCACACCCCGAAGAGAAAATGCAGCGGGCGAGTCACGCCGTCGAGTCCGACGGCAAGGTCTGGGTGATCGACCCGGTCGACGTCGAGGGACTCGACGACCTGCTCGCGGAGTTCGGCGAGGTCGCAGGCGTCGTCATCTTGCTGGACCGCCACAAACGCGACGCCGCTGCAGTCGCGAACCGCCACGACGTCTCTGTCTGGGTGCCCAGCTTTTTCGAAGGCGTTGCCGAGGACCTGGACGCTCCTGTAAAGCGATTCACCAACGCTCTGGGCGATACTGGCTACCGGCTGCACAGCGTCGTGGATAATACCTTCTGGAAGGAAGGAGCGCTCTACAACGAGGAGACGGGAGATCTGTTCGTTCCCGAGGCTGTCGGAACGACCGACTACTTCCACACAGAGGACCGCGAACTCGGCGTCCACCCGATGCTCCGGCTGTTCCCCCCGGACACGCTGAAAGCCTTCGAGCCGACACGGATTCACGTCGGCCACGGTCCGGGCGTCGACGACCGCGCCACAGCGAAACTCCGGGAGGCACTCTCCGGTTCGCGGGCACGGACGCCGCGGCTGTACCTCAAAACAGCCCGTGATATGATCTTCGGCTGACCGTTCGTCATACTGGTGGCTGTAAGAAACTGAAGCATGTCGACCCGCCGTCAACACACGTGTTGACGAAGTTCGCCTCGCGATGCTCGGCTCACCCACGTGGGGTCGAATATCTGTACGAATGTACAGCCACCAGTATCAGCTCCGGCCGGTGTCCGGGGAGGTCGGACTGACGGCAACATACTTTTCCGTCCACACCCGAGGGTAGGCCATGGAGCGAGAGAGTGCAGTGCCCGAAGTGAGAGAGCTTCCGGGGGATCGAGGCAAGCGAGTTGTCGAGTATCATCACGAGACCGCAGCGCCGAGTACGTACGTTTACGAGTTCGTCTGGGACCACACGGCCCCGGCGATCGGACCGTTCTGTACCGACGTCGACGGCAACGTCCTGATGGACTTCACCGCACACGTCGGTTCGATGCCGCTGGGGTACAACAACCCGAAGATCATGGACCCCCTCTCGGAGTTCGATCTCGTCGATCCGACGAAGATCGCTGGCCAGGATTTCTACCTCCCATCGACGACAGTGCTGGAGGATATGTCCGTGCCCGGCCCTGCCGACCTGATGGACCGGCTGACCGATATCTCCAGCCAGTACCGGATGGATACTGTCTTTCTCTCGAACAGTGGCGCGGAAGCAGTCGAAAACGCGCTGAAGATCAGTTTCGACCACACCCACGGGAAGTACACGATCACCTGCGAGGGTGCCTTTCACGGTCGAACACTTGGCACACTCTCACTGAACCGTTCGAAGGAAGTCTATCGCCGTCACTTTCCGGAGATTTCGAGCGTTCACGACGTTCCATTCTGTACGGATCGATCCTGCACGCCGGAGACGTGTGACTGTGGATTCTTCTTCGACGATACCTCCTCACTCGGGCGGATGCTCGACGAGAAAACAGGGTACGTCAACAGTGACGAAGTCGCCGCGCTGGTGATGGAACCGATCCAGGGCGAGGGTGGCTACCGGTTCCCGAGTGATGCCTTCATGCAGGAGATCGCGGATCTCTGTACGACCCACGAGATCCCACTGATCGTCGACGAAGTGCAGTCGGGGATGGGCCGGACCGGCGAGTGGTGGGCGTCGGACCACTACCCCATCGAACCGGACGTCATCGCCAGCGCCAAGTCGGCACGGATCGGCGCAACGATCTCCCGGGAGGAGATCTTCCCGAGCGAGACGAGTCGTCTCTCGTCGACGTGGGGCGCAGGGGATATCCTCGCCTCTGCGCAGGGTGTGTTCACGATCGATGCGATCGAAGATCACGATCTGCTCGATACCGCGACTGTGCGTGGGCGGCAGATGCAAGCAGAGCTTGCAGATTACGACCTCGACGGCGTTACTGATATCCGCGGGAAAGGACTCATGCTCGCCGTCGAACTCGAAAGCAAGGAACTGCGCGACGAGGTCCAGAAAGAGGCGTTCTCGCGGGGCTACCTGATCATGGGCTGTGGGACGAAAACCATCCGAATACTCCCGCCACTCGACGTGACTGAACGGGAGATTTCACTCGGCGCGGAGCTGTTCGCGGACAGTGTCGAGGCGGTACAGTAGCTTCGAATCGTTTCAATCCCGAAGGCGGTCGCAAGGACTCAGTTCGGGATCAGTCGATACCGGTGACTGACTGGTGTGGTCAGATACGCCAGCGCGATGTGCGTCCCCACCATCACCGAAAGGAACCCGACGTTGATCCACGCAGCGTTGTACCAGACGAGGTCGATACCGAGAGGGTGTGGGTACACGGGCCAGAACGGTTCGAGTGGTGTCGAGATATCGGGAGCCGAAAGCACGTCAGCGACGATGTGACTCAGTCCGCCGGCCAGGAATCCCATGGTCGAAAACACGAACAGACTGGACCGGTCGAACTCCTCGCTCTCGATCCAGTCGTCGATCTGGCTGCCGAGCGATGCGGTCAGGACTGCGCCGAGGACCAGACTGATTACTGTAACAAATAACACTGTGTGCGTCACTCCGTGGTGGTGGACACTGTTCGGAAACAGCCAGCTGAGAAGCAGGTCAGTGTCCGGGACGAGTGAGGCGACAACAGCCAGAGCGACGAAGCCGACGCTGGCTCTGTCGTCCCAGACGAACCACGCCGGGAGGGCGAACAGAAGTCCGAACGCGATGTGGCCCATTATATCTACCATCGTCTCGTGAGTTAACAGCCCACGGCGAGTGTACTCTTCTTCCTACGATCGAACAGAGGTATAGCCCAGTTCGGCTCCGGAAGGAACTTCGTCGAGACCAGCCTGACACTCGGGGCACGACTGCATCTCACGTGCAATGTACGTGGTGTCACACACTCCGCACGTATAGAGCGTGGTCTGGATAGATTCGTTCTCTGCCGGTCGGGACCAGCCGACGGACAGACGTTCGGCCACTGCTGTCTGAATCTGTTTGATAATCTGCATAATTCTGTTCCTCCGATCAGTAGCTCCAGTCCTCGGCGAATTCGATCTGGTTCGTCTCGGGATCGGTCTCGAGTAACCCCATATCGGCCAGCATGGGGAGGTGCTTGTGATGGAGGACCGTCATCATCCGGTCCACGGTGTCGTCGTCGACAGTGCCGACAGCGACGTCTCGTTCGGCGATTTTCTTTGCGAGCGTCTCGAGGTCGATGGGGGACGCACAGGCGGATAGTATCGTTGTCAGTATCCGGCGTCGCTCGGAGGCGAGCAACCGATGGCGTTCGTTCTCTGTCAGATCTGCTATCTCCCTGTACTCTCCGGCGCGAGTTTGGTGTTGTATCATAGTGGAGGGTCTGGTATCAGGCTGTACTATAATTTTCTCGCCAGTGGCGCCTAAAATTATACCCTAAGCTGTTAGACCTATTCACACGATCTGAACTAACATTTGGGTACAGTTAGTGAGAAAATAGTTGCTGATTGCGGCCACGGTACCGAATATATCTTCTCGCGTGAAACTCCGCCGACGGAAATTCACGCTGATAACTGGCTGTAGTATTCAGAACTGGTATCGTCGGTCGTCGTTTTGCTGTGGCTGTGGGAACTGGCTGCCGCCGG
>Ga0207753_1000166_pt1 | contig 26573 bp, 23 predicted proteins | sample PonA233FremontCA_2_FD_187273 | JGI IMG/M metagenome (GOLD analysis project Ga0207753, IMG submission 187273) | Salt pond sediment microbial community from Fremont, CA, USA - Pond A23 Sediment 3 (SPAdes) | ecosystem: Environmental > Aquatic > Non-marine Saline and Alkaline > Saline | place: USA... | reverse complement strand
AATTTCCTCGAATCTCGGCAAGTCGATGAAAGGCGACGCGAACGTGGATCTGCCTGAAGAAGAGAGACTGCAGGACCGCGGCGTCTAGTACTCCGACTGTTCGTCACCGAACAGATCTCGATACGCAGCAACCCCGAGCAGCGCGGCCACGCCGAACACCGCAGAGCCGCCGAAAATCGCACCGAGTCGAAGCGTTTCCTCGGTCGCACCGAACGGGAAGGTGTTGCCTTCGACGTTGTCCGCACCGACGACGATTACACCCTTCATGCCGAGTGTCTGGTGTGGTTGACAGACGTAGGGGTGGGCACCCGTCTGCCCCTCTTCGAACGTGTAGCTGTACTCGACGCCCTCGGTGTTTACCGGGCTGCCACTGCTGAACAGCGGCTCGTCTCCCTCTGTGTTGTGGACGTTGTGTGCACCACCGGCACCGGTCCACGACCAGTTGATCGTCGTACCCGGGTCGACGACAACTGCTGGCGGATCGAAGAGCAGCCCCTGGTTGCCGGCGCCGACCGTGACAGTGACCTCCTCCATACCCGTCGCGTCGGCGGTTTCGCCCTCGAAGTTGGGTGCATCGCCGAGGAAACCGCCGTACTGGTCCTGCGCGCTGGCCGAGCCAGTTGCCGCGGCCGCGACTGTGCCTGCCGCCCCGACGCTCGCGCCAGTTTTGAGGAGTCCGCGCCTGGTGTACGTCTCTCCAGAGTCCATTATACTCCTACTCACAGTTTTGGAACTATAAATCCGACTGTTCGCGGTCACCCTGTCGGCTATATCGTCCGAAAGACCCGGACCGTGTCACGGGATGTCGGTTCACAGATCAGCTGTGCGAACCCGATCTCGGTAAACACCGCCTTCCAGTCGCGGTGATACAGCGGGAACTCGTCGTCGACGTAGCTGACGGCGTCTTGCTCGCGATCTGGACTGTTCCCCTCATTTTCCGCGGTGACGAGCAGATCGTCGGTGACGCGGGCGAGTTCCTCGAACACCCACTCGTCGTCGGGGTGGATGTGCTGGAGTGTCTCGACGGAGTAGATGGCGTCGAACTCGCCGTCCGCGAAGTCGGGAACGATGTCCTCGATCGCGCCGGCGTGGAAGGTCCCGGTGTCGGCGAGTGCGGGATACTGATCGGCCATCACCTCGAAGGAGTCGTCGTTGATGTCGATCCCGGTGAGGTTCTCGAACCCCCGATCGAGGAGGGCTGCGAGATGCCGCCCGGAGCCACAGCCGACTTCGAGCACTGACGCGTCGTCGTGGAGGTAATGTGAGAGCGCGCTGGTGATCGTCTCGGTGACCTCGTTTGGTCCGATGTGGGCGTAGTACGTCGGCGAGAACCGCCCGGAGCGCTCTGCCCAGTCCTCTCGGACGTCGTCCGGATTCATACGTCTGTCTCAAGACTCTGACTCGTATAAACTACTGCATTGCTACCGACAGAATGTCTCGACGAGGTGCCGGACCTGCAACAACGTCGATGCCGGCAGGTCGTCGGGCCGAACCCACTGCATCTCGTAGATCCCCTCCCCCATGTTCGGCGTCGTCGAGGACACCAGTGAACAGTCGAAGACAGTATTCAGCGTGAACTTGTCGACGCTGGTGTGAGAGTACCAGAAACGCGTGATCGGTTGGTGGATAGAGGCCTGACAGCGCAGTTCCTCGGCCAGCTCCCGACGGAGTGCGGTCACCTTCGATTCGGCCCGTTCGACGCCACCACCCGGCAGCGTCCAGAACGGAGAGCCATCCGAGTGGCGTTCCTTGATGAGTAGAACCCGACGCCCCGCCGTTATCAACGCCTTCGCACCGCGTCTGAAGGGCACCGGGGTCTGCGTCGGGACGGCGATCTGGCTCGACATGAACCTACTATTCCAGGTCCTGTAACATTAGTAAATACTGTATACCCCTCCGAAAAACGGGGCCGACTCTGACCCTCGAACGGAGGGATATATAAACAGTCCCAACAGCGAGGGCGGCTACCCGCCGGTTTCCGCGACATCTCCGGAAAAGAAATCTGATTTTTGCAGCACAAAGAATGCTTTATTTTTACTTTTCCAGAGTTTCATACAATTTTCCAGTACGTTTTAGAGTTATACCACAGTGATTGTATTGTTTTTAGTTATTTCACTTCATTTTGTCCAGGGATAAGAGGATTATAACAATAGTTACGGACAGGAATGACCGGTGTATGAGAGAGACGAGAACAGAACACAAAGAGATGAGCGTTGGTCTGTGGCGTGTAGCGGTGAAGAATACGTCCGGCGACCAGCAGCGTGCGGGTATCCCCACGAGCCACACATGACGGCACCGACGAGTGCGGTCGTGCTCGCGGCGGGCGAGGGGAGTCGGTTGCGGCCGCTGACGGAGTACCAGCCGAAACCGATGTTACCCGTTGCGAACCGGCCGATTATCGAGTACGTCGTCGATGCCCTCCAGAACGTCGACATCACGAACATCGTCGTCGTGGTGGGCCACCAGCGCAGACGGCTGCAGGACCACCTCAACAGACAGTATCCGGAGCTAGAGCTGACCTACATCCACCAGCACCACCAGCTCGGCAGCGGCGACGCGCTCAAACAGGCTGCCGGGGAGGTCTCCGGCGAGTTTGTCGTCGTCAACGGCGACAATATCATCGACGCGGAGATGGTGACTGGAACGATAGAGCGATACCAGCGTGCGGACGTCGCGGCCGCCGTCGCGGTCGGGCAGTCGGACAGATCGAGTGACTACGGCACCGTCTGTCTGGAAAACGATCGGGTGACGACGATCCTCGAACACCGGAGTGAGGACGAACAGGCACGGATCAACGTCGGCGTCTACGTCTTCGACGAGGAGATTTTCGATGCGCTGGAGCGAACGTCGATGAAAGACGGCGAACTCTCGCTGACGGACGCAATCGCGCACCTGTCGGGGACGGTTGCGCCGGCAGTACCCGACGGCGTCTGGTTCGATCCCGCCTATCCCTGGGATCTACTCGCGATCTGTGAGCGCCTCCAGTCGGCACACCCCGAACTGGTCGCCGGCTCCGAGGGGGCACCGCTGGTCGACGAAACCGCTCGAATCCACGAGACGGCGGTGATCGGCGACGACACGATGATCGGTCCGGGCTGTGAGATCGCGGCCGGTGCCGTCCTCCGAAACGGCGCCTGTCTCCAGTCGGGTGTCAGAGTCGGCGCCAACACGGTGATAAATCGGTCACAGATCGGTGCGGACAGTCGGATCGGGGCCAACGCGGTGGTCCGGGATACGGTCGTCGGCGCGGAGGTATCGCTCGGTGAGGCAGCGGCCGCGCCGGGCGGCCCTGCGGATTTCGCGGTCAACGAACAGATCTACCGGAACAAACAGCTCGGCAGTGTCGTCTCCGATCGGGCGACGATCGGTGCGAACGTCACGCTGACGCCGGGGACGCGTGTCGGGCCGAACGTGACAGTCAGGCCCGGCAGCACCGTCTCCGGCAGCCTTCTCGAAGACGGAGTGATCAGATAATGTGTGGAATTACTGTCCGGGTCGGTGACGGGAGCGCGGTCCCAGACCTGCTTTCCGGACTCGAAAACCTGGAGTATCGTGGCTACGACTCGGCCGGCATCGCGCTGCAGAACGGCACCGGCATCGACGTCGTCAAGAGTGAGGGCAAAATCGACAGGCTCCACGAGGCACTCGACGGAAAAGAGCTTCACGGGGCCGTCGGCATCGGTCACACGAGATGGAGCACGCACGGGCCGCCGACCGACGAGAACGCACATCCCCACACCGACTGCACCGGGAAGGTCGCTGTGGTCCACAACGGGATCATCGAGAACTACCGTGAACTGCGCGAGGAACTCGCAGCCGACGGGCACGTCTTCACGAGCGAGACGGATACCGAAGTGATCCCGCATCTCATCGAGTCCCATCTCGCGACAGGTGCTGATTTCGGCTCGGCCTTTCGCGAGGCAGTCGACCGACTGGAGGGGAGTTACGCGGTCGCAGCTATCGCTGCGGGAACGGACGCCGTCTACGCGACTCGAAACGGCTCACCGCTCGTGCTGGGACAGGACACCGACCGGTACTTCCTCGCCAGCGACGTGCCCGCCTTCCTCGAGCAGACCGACGAGGTCGTCTACCTGCAGGACGGGGACGTCGTCCGCGTGACGGAGACCGGCTACCGGGTGACCGACACCGCGGGCACCGTGGTCGACCGCGAGGTCGAGACGGTCGACTGGAACGCAGAGGATGTCGGCAAGGCCGGCTACGAGCACTTCATGCGCAAGGAGATCCACGAGCAACCCACCGCGTTGCGACAGACGATCCGGGGTCGGATCGACTCCTTCGGCGGTGATGTCGACCTCGAAGGGTTCCCGCCGGGAACCTTCACCGGGATCGACCGGGTGCATCTGGTCGCGATGGGGACCTCGATGCACGCGGCGATGTACGCGGCGGCCCTGCTGACCGAGAACGGCGTCGATGCCGAGGCGTATCTCTCCGGCGAGTACGCGGTGTCGCCGCCGCCAGCGGACTCGAACACGCTCGTGATCGCGGTCACCCAGAGCGGCGAGACGGCCGATACGCTGGGCGCGATCCGGGGCATCCAGGGCACCAACGTCCGGACACTCGCACTGACGAACGTCGTCGGCTCCTCGATCACGCGCGAGTGTGACGATTCGCTGTACATCCGTGCCGGTCCAGAGATCGGTGTGGCGGCGACGAAATCGTTCTCCTCGCAGGTCGTCACCCTCGCGATGCTCACCCAGCGGCTCGTGAAAGATATCACGGGAACATCGGTCGAGAACGCCGGCAGCCTCCTCGAAGCGGTCTCACAGATCCCGGGCGACGTCCAGCAGATACTCGACAACTCGACCGCCGCGGCGATCGCCGAGAAGTACCTCGACAGTGACGCGTTTTTCTTCCTCGGGCGCAACACCTGCTATGCGGTTGCACTCGAAGGAGCGCTGAAGTTCAAGGAGATTACCTACGAACACGCAGAGGGTTTCGCCGCATCCGAACTGAAACACGGTCCGCTCGCGCTCGTCACCGAGAACACACCAGTGTTCGTGCTGTTCACTGGCGAGGACGACCACAAAATAATAAGCAACGCGAAGGAGGTCCAGGCCCGGGGCGCGCCCGTAATCGCGGTCGCGAGCGACACGTCGAGTGAGGCGATCGCCCAGGCTGACGACGTGTTGTCGATTCCGAGGACCCACCCCAAAATGAGCGGCGTGCTCGGAAACGTCCAGCTCCAGCTGGTGGCCTACCACGCGGCGAAGGAACTCGGCCGGGAGATCGACAAGCCACGGAACCTCGCAAAGAGCGTCACGGTCGAGTAGATCGTCCGACACAGTTGCTGCGAGACGGTAAATTTTGTTTGCCGGTATGATATTTCTACTACCAGCTTAGAGATTTATAAGACTATATTACTAAACAGGTACCTCAGAAATCGAAGAGATGGGTGACCAACTATCGCAATCAAAGATCGGGTTCCGGCGGCGTCAGCGTTCGAAACGGACAGGCGACGGTTGCAGCTTTTCACGTTCGTCTTCGGAGTCGTAACGACCAGTCTACCAGTGATTCTGTGGTCGATCGGACAGCTCAGTATTCGCACGTACAGTGTTGTCGTCCTGCTCTGGCTTCTCGTTAGCAGCGAGGTGTTCGCGCCCGAGAGTCCAGATATTCAGTGGTGGAATCGACTCCAGTGGGTGAAGCTGGCTGGCGTGATCGTCCTCGCGTATATCTTCTTCGAACGCATTACTGCGGTCGCCTAGGGGGGCCGAGTAAAACTGTCACTCCGGCAGTTGGCTGCTGGACTGGTTGGCCGTCGCTGACTGATTGGTTACGATGGACTGGTCGTCTAACGCGGACTGATTGTCTGACCCAGTCTGATTCTCGATTTCGAGGGGATCGTCCGTCGTCGGCTGATCGACGGACTGGTTCGTGGTCGGCTGATCGTCGGTTTGATTCCCGATGGCTGGCTCGTCGAACTGGCCGGCAGGCTGGTCACCGGCAGTGCTGCCGGGGACGTCGATCCAGAAATGCACACTCCGGTAGGCATCAGCAGGGCGGTAGAGCGTGGTCTGGAGTGTCCCGTCGATCGTCACGAGGTATGTCACGCGAAGATCCTCCCCGGTGAGTGACGGGCTGATCTCGTGGGGTTGTTCCCACGTCTCGCCGGGGGCAACAGTCCGGCGGAAGGTGTCGAGTGTCTGTACCTCCTGTATATTTCCATCGGGGCCCAGCGACTGCAACTGGACGACGACGTTGTACTGGACACGCTCACCCTCGTTGTTCGTGATCCCGACCGTGAGACTCTCGCTCTCACCGACAGCGATCTCGTCCGGATAGTTGTCGGCGACTGCCTCGCCAGTCTCGGGGTCCTCCGAGAGGAGATACAGCGACGTGAACTGCTCACCCTGTTCCGCATCGAGAACTGCAAGACCGATGCCGCCGGCTGCGACGACGAGACCGATCACGAGAAAAATCGTGATCGGCGAGCGCTCCCGGGCAGTGTCGAACGCCCGCAGGGAGTTGTCGACGAACCGCCGAGCGTTCGGGTCGAACCGTTCCCAGGGCAGCGTCTGGTGGCGGCGAACAGCCCCGATACCGGTCAAGACGAGCGTCAGAACACCGGTGACGACGAGCAGCGTCGGACTGTCGAACCCCTGTGTCCGGTACGTCAATCCGAGACCGAGCAGTGGAACCACACAGACACTCAACCCGATAGCGAGCAAGAGCCGCTCGACAGCAGTTACCGTCGCACCTTCCGCTGACGTCCCGGGCCGAATATCCTCGAACAGTGTACTGTCCGAGTTCTTTTTCGGAAACAGTGCAGCGACGAACGCGTAGCCCGGTGCGAACAGCACCGCGAACAGGCCGAGAATCGACTGCCCCGGAAGCGACTCCAGCAGACCGGTGCCGATAGCGACCGTGAACACCCCGAGTAAGCCGACGAAGACGAGATCGATGGGGACCAGTGACGGTGAGTTCCCTGAATGACTGTCCATGCAGGGGGGGACTCGGTACTACCACTAAATTAGTTAGTTACTACCGGTGGGACTGTCTCCGACAGCCGACCGATCGCTCGCTACGCCGGCCCCAGGAGCGTTCATACCTCGAGCTAGATCGCTGAAAAAGGGAAGAATGAACAGCATAATAATACCGGCACCGGCCGAAGTCACACAGCAGGAAGCAGATGGATCTCAGTATCGTCGTTCCGACCATCCGACCACGGTCCGAAATCGAAGTCATCGAGTACCTCGACCGGTGCTCGTACGACGCGTATGAACTGATTATCCGCGAAGACTATCCAGTAACGAAGGCAAGAAACGAAGGATATAAACAGGCTAACACAGATAAGATACTGTTTCTCGACGACGATTCGATGCCCAGAGACGGCTACCTCCGGGCAGCGTCGGAAACACTCGAAACCGAGGACGCCGTCGCCGGCAAGACAGTCCATCCACGGGACGATCTGTTTGCCGGACAGCTCACGTCCCACTACAGTTTCGGCGACGAACCACGGTACGTCGACCGGTTCTGGGGTAACAACATGGGGCTCCGACGGGAGGTTCTCGACGCGGTAGGCGGTTGGGACGAGAACATGGGGTGGGGCCACGAAGAAAAAGATCTCGCGAGACGCGTTTGCCAGGAGTACAAGATCTACTACAATCCCGAGATGATCGTCGATCACGTCTACGCCGAATCGCTGTTCGATTACTGGCGCAAACACTACAAACTCGAAAAGGAAACGCCCTATCTCCTGCGGAAACAGGGGTTCACACGGGGGGAAATCTCGGTGAAGACGCTGTCCGATCTGCTCTCGCCACGGAAATACCTGGGTCGATCGATCGCGCTGACACTGGCTCGCACCGGCCGGAACATCGCCAAGGCAGGGGGACGAACCGTCGGACTGTTCGACGATCGACTGTCGAACATCGAGACCGGGTCGAGTGGGATAGAAGCGCAACCGGAGCGGTAACTATCGGTCGAGACGCTGGCTGAAAAAGTGGCACCCAGGACGCACGGCACGCAGTTGCTGGCACACAAGCTGGATCACCGGCGACCCAGGTCCAGTAATATGTTACTTCGCATATAATATAAAACTGTCGTAGGGGTGAGAATCGACCGCAGACGCCCGAAACTGTCCCGTCTGGCGTCCGTTACTCGGATTGATCGTTCTGCTCCGTCGAGAGCGGTCCGGGTGAGCCCTGGCTGCGGTAGATCTCCGCGGGCGGCAGCCCGGCGACCGCCTCGTTGATCCCCTGATAGCTCGCTTCCTGGACCGCCTCGCGGAAACTCGACCTGGAGTATTCCCGGACTGTGAGAAACTGGTCGCCCTCGATTGCAAACAGGATCTCGACAGTGCCGTCGGGGTGGTGGTACTCGTCGCCTCTCGATGGATCGGGAGCTGTAGTCATCAACTGTACTGTTAGACTCGATGACAATAACACTTCGTTCGCCGATGCAGCGACGAAAATAGGTAGGAGTTTATGAGATTCAGGAAAAATTAACAAAGTTCCTTCGGACGCAGCGACTAGGTGATGAGTGTACCACTGTTCGATCTGACGAGTTTCCAGCGCGATATTCTTTACGTGGCGATGGGGAGCGACCGGCCATCGGGTCAGGAGATCAAAGACGAACTCGAGGGAGATCTGGAGGAGATAACCCACGGTCGACTGTATCCAAACCTGGATACACTCGTCGAGAAGGAGTATCTCGAGAAGGGGATGCTCGACAGACGGACGAACTTCTACAGCATCTCCGAGAAAGGGGACAGGGCGGTTCGAGAGCGTCGCCGCTGGGAGAACAGATACGTCGATTTCGAGTGAGACGACCGGCCGCAAATCCGGACAGATCGACGCCACAGGGGGCGGGTAGCTGTCAGTGTGTCCAGCTGGCAGTCCGAGGGGTTCGATTCGGGAGCTCCAGTCAGTCACTGTCTACCGGGTGAGCCAATCGGATCCGGGATGGTCAAGCTCCGAATAACAATGCCTATTTTCCGGCTAGTAGGGAGCAGAACCCCGGACTGTGGCTGGAAAGCGGTCCAGTCGCAGGAACAACCAACTATGAATGGAGTAATTCGTCCCCGATCAGGCTGTGACAGTACTATTATCTCGCCGGTTCCGTGTTGCTGCCGGCCGGATAGACAGCGAGGTACCCCCCAATGAGCGACGGAATCGCCGTCATCCTCGGGACCCGCCCCGAGATAATCAAACTCGCCCCGGTCTTGCGTGCGTGCGAAGAGAACGATGTTCCGTACACGCTGATCCACACAGGCCAACACTACTCGGACTCGCTGGATTCGGTCTTTTTCGATCAGCTGGGACTGCCGGATCCGGACTACAACCTCGAAATCGGTTCAGCCTCCCACGGCGAGCAAACGGGCGAGATGCTGATCGGTATCGAGACAGTGTTAGAAGAAGAGTCCCCGGAGACGGTGCTCGTCCAGGGCGATACGAACACCGTCCTCGCCGGCGCGATCGCCGCCAGCAAACTCGACGTCGAACTCGGTCACGTCGAGGCGGGGCTCCGGAGTAACGACCGCGAGATGCCCGAAGAGATAAACAGGGTCCTCGCCGACCACGCCGCGGACACGCTGTTCGCACCGACCCAGCAGAGCAAGGAGAACCTCCTCGCGGAAGGAATCCCCGAGGCCCGGATCGAAGTCACCGGAAACACCGTCGTCGACGCCCTCTACCGGAACCGGGAACTCGCGGCCGAGACCAGCACCGTTCTCGACGAACTGGGGCTCGACGACCGGGAGTTTTTCCTGATGACACTCCACCGCCAGGAGAACGTCGACGATCCGGAGCTGTTCGAGGCACTGCTTTTCGGCGCCAGTCGAGCGGCAGACAAACACGGCGTCGACGTGATCTATCCGATTCATCCGCGTGCAAAAAAACGTCTCGAAGAGTTCGGGCTCGAGGTCCCGGAGCCGATCCGGGTCGTCGAACCGCGGGAGTATCTCGATTTCATCCGGCTGGAAGACGCGGCGACACTCGTACTGACCGACTCGGGCGGTGTCCAGGAGGAGGCGTGTATCCTCGGGACACCGTGTGTCACACTGCGTGACAGCACGGAACGACCGGAGACGGTGTCGGCCGGGGCCAACATACTGGCCGAGCACGACCCCGCGACGATCATCGCGAGCGTCGACGAGATGATCGAGCGAGACGGGAGCTGGCAGAATCCCTTCGGCGACGGCGACGCCGGCGAGCGGATCCTGCAGTCGGTCCGGCCGCAGTTCGAGGTGCTCCAGCCATGAGTTCGGTCTGTGTCCACGGGCTGGGGTACATCGGGCTGCCGACCGCGGCGATGCTGGCGAACCACGGCCACGACGTCTTCGGCTACGACGCCGACGAGTCGGTACGAGCCGAACTCCAAGACGCCGAGACACCCTTCGACGAGCCCGGACTGCGCGAGTTCTTCACGCGGGCGCTCGACGCCGGCAACCTCGAAATCGTCGACGAGGTCGTTCCCGCGGACTACCACGTCATCTGCGTCCCGACACCGTTCGACGAGGACGCGAAAACGGCAGACCTGAGCTACATCAGGGCCGTCGGCCGTACGGTCGCTCCGGTGCTCAGGGAGGGCGATACAGTCGTGCTGGAGTCGACGGTGCCGCCGGGAACGACAGTCGAGGAACTCCAGCCGTTACTGGAGGCGTCCGGCCTCGACGCCGGCGAGGAGTTCGCGCTCGCACACTCCCCCGAGACTGTGTTGCCCGGCGACATCATCGCGGAGCTACAGGCAAACACCAGGGTCGTCGGCGGGATCGACGACAGTTCGGTCGAATCCGCCGTCGATCTCTACGAGTCGTTCGTCGACGGGGAGATCCGGGAGACGCGTGACCCGACGGTCGCGGAGTTCGTCAAACTCGTTCAGAACACCTCGCGTGACGTCAACATCGCCCTCGCAAACGAGATCGCGCGGCTCGCGTACGATTACGGGATCGACTCGCGGGAGGCGATCGAACTCGCGAACGACCACCCGCGCGTCGACATTCTCCGTCCGGGACCGGGCGTCGGTGGCCACTGTTTGCCGATCGATCCGTGGTTTCTCGGGGCCGACTCGGACGAACTCGACCTGATCTCGACGGCGCGCAACGTGAACGACGGGATGGTCGAGTTCGTGATCGAACTGCTCGAAGCCGAACTCACGGCGTTCGACGATGCGAAGGTGGCGGTGCTGGGCGTCGCATACAAGGGGAACGTCTCGGATACGCGTATGAGTCCGGGGCTGCGACTCGCCAGAACGCTCACAAGCCAGGAGCGGACACCGCTTGCAGCGGACGGCGGCTCCGGCGTCTGTCGCGAGATCGCACTGCAGGACCCTCACGTCACGGATCCGACGCTGGATCTGACCGACCTCGAATCGGCGACCGAGGATGCCGACGCGATCGTGCTCGCGACTGACCACGACGAGTACGAACAGCTCGATCCGGGGCAACTACGCGAACGAATGGCTAATACTGTCGTAATAGACACCAAAGCAATCCTCGACAGCGACGAATGGCGGTCGGCTGGTTTCACGCTCCGGCGCGTCTGAGGACTTCCTTCTGGCAGTATTAACCGGCTACGGCGACAGAATTGTTACAATAAATGAAGTACACTCCTATTAACAATACTCCGTAGCACCTTTCATTGGGTCGTGCCAGATCAAAGACCAGACTCCGGTCAGTCCGCCGCGGTGAGATCGCGGGCTGGTGACGCCGAACCGCGCGACGCCGACGACGCGGTCGGTGTGTCCCCGGACGCCGCCCAGTCCCCCACCGTTCTCGTCGGCATCCCTGCGTACAACGAGGCAGGGACAATCAGCGAGGTGATCGAAGCCGCCATACCTCACGCAGACGAGGTGATCGTCGTCGACGACGGCAGCACCGACGGAACACGCCAGGAGGCACGCACTGCTGGCGCGCTGGTGCTCAGCCACGAGGAAAATCAGGGGTACGGGGCGACGCTCGGGACGATATTCGAGTACGCCCGCCACTGTGACGCGGCCCATCTCGTCATCATCGATGCCGACGGTCAGCACGACGTGACCGATATTCCGGATCTCATCAGGACCCAGCAGGAGACCGGTGTCGAGATCGTCACTGGCAGTCGGTTCAGTGGGAGTTCGAAAAGCGAGATTCCCCGCTACAGACGGTTCGGACTCGGGGTGATCAACACACTGACCAACGTCGGCCTCCGTCTGGGCTACTCCTATCCGTCAGTTTCCGATACACAGTGTGGCTTTCGAGCCTACAACCGCGAGGCGATCGAGTCGATGGCGACAGCACCCGACATCGGAAACGGAATGGGTGCGAGTCTCGATATTATCTTCCAGGCCGCCCGGGACGGACACGAGATCGTCGAGGTCCCGACGCGGATCGATTACGACGTGGATCACGCGAGTACGCGCAATCCAGTAGCACACGGACTCTCTCTCCTGAGTTCACTGTTCGTCTCCGTGGCGAAGGATCGACCGGGCCGGATGGCCGCCATCGGAGTGGCGTCGGTCGCTGTCGTAGTGCTTTTCGCACTCGCACTCGCACAGTTCGGTGTAACAGCACTGTACGTGACTGGCACCGTTCTCGCAATTTTGCTCGTGGTGCTGAGCGTGACACAGTCGAGCGAACCACGCGGGCCCTCGGACAGCACAGATCGGTGATTCTCGACAGCCGCCTGGCTAAGTGACCACGACACCGTCCGGAGAAAGTGACCGACCTAGTGTCGATCAGACCGACCGAACGTGACTGCTGCTGTTCCCTGAACCGAGAGCGAGTCGACAGTGCCGTCGAATCGGTAGCGATCGACAGTCGTACTGTTCGATACTGTGATCTGGTTCCCGGGTGCTGGTCTCGGCCAGGGGGATAGTTCGCTGACGGTAACTGTGTAGCTGGTCGTCGACGCCGCCGGCTCGAAGACGAGTTCGTGGGGGTAGCCCGAATCGAACGCTGCCGGATCGACCGGCCGGCCGTTCAGGTAGACCGTGCCCGGCCCGTCGAGGCGGAGATCGGTGATCGCGCCATCGATCGTGTATCGATCCGTTCCACGCCCGAGGGCACCCTCCGAGTTTGTCCCCGACGGCGGATAGCCGGACGGGTCAGTCTCCGACTCGATTCGACCGTCGACGGTGAACTCGTAGGCCGTCTCCGCTGCCGCGCCGTCGATTACGAGCGTGTCGGGTCCCGGGGAGCGATTGCCAGGGGCTGGCTCGCTGTCGAGACCACCGGAGAGAGCCAGACAGGTGACGGTCGCATCGGTGAGGACCGCTGCCCGACCGGGGACAGTGACATCGGTCGATTCGACGCGACAGTCCGCGGAATCGTTGATCCGGATCCCGTCACCCTCGCCCTGCTCGAACAGCACCCGCGAGCCGTCGATTTCACTCCCGTCGGCGTGTGCGAGTTCGACGACCGAATCGACCGAGCCGGAACCAGTGATCGACGTCTCGCGCATCCGGAGTGGCCGAACTCCAGCCGGCGTCGAGCCCGGACGGCGGCCGAGGACGACCGCACCACCTGTGTTGTTGTACTCGATGCTGGACTCGACGAGTTCCAGTGCCGGCCCGGACGACTGGATGACGACTGCCGGAACGGCGGCCGGGAGCTGCTCGATCCGGAATGTACTGTCCCTGATCCGGACCGGCTGCGAGCCAGCCGTCGAGGCGGCACCGCCAGCGGTTGCGACGGAGACACCATGGAAGCGGTATGGCTCGGCAGGTGTTCCGGGGTCGACACGGGGGAACTCCTCGACGACGATCGAACTGTCCTCGATCGAACTCCCGCTTCCCGAGAGCCTGATGGACAGCGCATTGTTCTCGAAATAGGAGTTCCGGACGTGGACGCGACCCGAATGTCGGGCGGCGTGAACCGCACCGTCGGGAAACCGCCGCAGGTCACAGTTCTCGACTGTGAGCGTCCCCTCGTGGTCGTCTGCGACGAAGATGCCCGGCCGACCCAGCGGTCGGCGGCCGCCGGCTGTCGCGGTGAGGTTCCGGATGCGTGAACTACCACCAGCGGACGGGGTGGCGTGTGTAAGCAGCGGGAGTCCGCGTCCGGTGGCGGGACGCCCAACCACGTCGACATTCTGGACGACGACGCGGTCCCCGGTGAGCCGGAACCCCGCGCAGGCCGACTGGCGCTGGTCGAGATCGATTCCATCGAGGTAGGCTGCGTCCATCCCCTGCCCGTCGATGAGAAACCCGTGCCCCGCCGACGGGAGAAACGAGACCTGCTCGCCGACGCTCTCGAATCCACGGGTGCCGCCGTCGAAGGAAAGTGCCCCGGGGTCGAGCCGATACGCGCCGTCCGGGAACTGCACCAGCGTGCCGTCGCCGGCCCCTGCGAGTTGTTCGTCGGCAGCTGCCCCACCCGTCGGGTCGATGCCGAGGTCGTCGACCGCGTTCTCGATGCGGTCGAATTCGATACCGTGTCGTCTGATCGAACCGTTCGCGGCTGCTGTGACAGAAAGTGCGGCGACAGTCGTCGCCCCGAGTCCAATGTACGATCGGCGTGTGAGTCTCGACCGAGACCGCTCGGGCGGTGGCTCACCATCATCAGACAGCAGTCGCTCTCGGTTGCCGCTGCGATCCAGCTTGCGTGCCATGCGGCTAGTCGGTATTCCTATAGCGATATATAACTTATCCTTAATTTATTCACGAATCTGTTACTGTTCGTATTTTTTATTAGAATGTATTTTAGTAATTAACTGAATAGTACGGCGGAGTCAGTCGATTTTTCAGATGTGTCCGGACAGGGAGCGGTAAGTGTGTCTTATTCATCACAACGCCGAGACCGGTAGCTGTAGACGGACCGTCACGCTGTCCGGCAGCGACAGACGGGATACCACGCTGTTCCTGGTCTCACACGCGGAGTTCCACGGTGGAACTGGATACGAACCGTATAACAAATAGGTTCCGGAGACTCCGGAGCGAGCACACGCCTGCATCTCCACCACCGAGGAGAAACCAGCCACCACAGCGGTGGTGTCGCCGAGTATATCTATGATACAGCCCCCAAGTTCTGCTATCGCATCACGACAGTCCCGTCCCCAGACCGCCCCTGCTCCCGCCCCTGTCAATGGAAATAGCTAACCACATCTTCGTCGCCGTCGTCCCAGTCGTCTGCTACAGTCTGGTCCGGTACCACCGTGTCACGAGTGGATCAGTGCTGCTCGTCGCGCTAGTCGCCGGCCTGTTCCCGGATCTGGTCGACAAACCACTCGCCTGGACGTTCGGGGTCATTCCGAGTGGCCGGATGCTCGCACACTCCCTTGTGATCGCGAGCGTGGTTATTCTCTCTGTACTGCTCGTTGCCTCCCGCAGGCGGCGACTGCCCCACGGTCTCGTGTTCGCCTGGGGGTATCTCTCGCACATCGCGGGCGATTTCTACCCCGTTCTCGTCGAAGGATCGGGCTATTATTACTATCCGAATCTGTTCTGGCCGCTCGTCACAGCGGTTCCGGACCGAAATCCCGGATTCGAGGGGAAACTACCGGTGCTCGGGGTCGAGACGCTGGGCGAGTTGACCCTGCTCGCGGTTCTCGCCGCATATATCGCTCTCGACATCAGGCAGCGCAGGACCCGACGGCTACGGACCGGGTAGCCGACGGCACGGGCACGGGTAGCAAGAATATAACCATTATCGGACATCCCGCCTCTCTAGACAGATGGCGTACCAGGTTGCAGTAGTTGGAACGGGCGATCCGGACCAATCCGACAGGTTCGCGATGGCCTACCGGCACGCGAAGGGGTACGAGCGACTGGACAGTTGCGAACTGATCGGCGCGGCAGATATTGTCCGCGAGAACGCCGTCGCCTTCGGCGATACGTTCGGTATCGACGAACAGAACATCTACGAGGATTACGAGTCGATGCTCGCGGAACTCACACCGGACATCGTGAGCGTCTGCACCCCGCCGAAGACACACGCAGATATCGTCACGACCTGTGCACAGAGCAGGGTACGGGCCATCCACTGCGAGAAGCCCATGGCCGGCACCTGGCAGGAGTGTCAGGAGATGGTGGCTGTCTGCGACCGGCAGGGCGTCCAGTTGACGTTCAACCACCAGCGACGGTTCTCCCGCCCCTACAGGAAGGCGAAAACACTGCTCGACGAGGGGGAGATCGGCGAGTTGCAACGAATCGAGATCGGCGGCCCAGACCTCTACGACTACGGCTCACATCTGTTCGATCTCTCCGGTTGTCTGACCGATCAGGCACCGGTTGAGTGGGTGCTCGGACAGGTCGACCGGAGCGGACACGAGGAACTGTACGGACTGCCGCAGGCGACCGAATCACTCGCACGGTGGCGGTACGAATCCGGCGTCGACGGCTTCGCGTCGACTGGTGAGGACGGACTTGTCGACTGCCACCTCCGGGCGGTCGGGACCGACGGCGTCCTGGAGGTCGGCCACGAGGACGGACCCCCGCTTCGGTTCAAGACCGAGGGGTCGGGGTGGAAAACCGTCGACACCGGACGAGACGGCATCTGGCGTGTCCAGACGCATCCGATAGATAGAGTGCTATCTCGGGTGCCGGTCGGCCCGGACGAGTACTTCACCGAGCCACCCTACGTGAGTCGGGGGATCGAGGATATCGTAACCGCACTGCAGGAGGGGTACGAGCCGGCACTCGCAGCAGCGAACGCTCTGCAGACGACCGAGATAATCTTCGCAGCCTGGGAGTCCGCTCGCCGGGGCGACCGCGTCGACTTGCCACTCGAAATCGAGGATAACCCACTGGAAGCCATGATCGAAAACAAGCCACGGCAGCCGTCGTGAGCGACTCTCTAATGACAGACTGGAAGATCAGACGGGCGTACCAGATCGCCCGGACCGAAGGGCTCGGCGAACTCGGTGGATCGGCAGTCAACTACACACTGTCTCACCTGCTCCCCAAACCGACCAGGGTCCGCTTGCGGGCGATCCGGTATCGGCTCGCCGGTCATCCAGGTGTCGGCGATCCGCTCCGTGTGTATCGGGTCCCGGTCAGTGAACTGAACCACTGTATCAATAACTCCAGGTTTTCAGCCACGACAGACGGGTTCACGATAACGGACGGTACCTGGGACAGCGAGGCATTTCCCATCGAGGAGTTTCCCCTGTACAGGATGTTCGAGAAGCATTTCGAGCACGGGATCCCCTGGGAAGAGACAGACCGGTTCGAGCGACGCGAACGCTACCTCGACGAGCACGGCTCGTTTTCCGAACTCGATCTCCCGCCGGAACAGCAATCGATGGACGCGTACAGGGAGTATCTGGCATATTTCGATTCGCTGTACGAGGATATCCGTGAGAACGGGTACAAAACCCAGCGAGAGCTGGCGACAGATGCCGATTTCATGAACCGGGAGCGAGAACACCCGGCGTTTGGCGAAATCGAGGTACTGATCGGTCGTGACGGGCAGTTGATCGCCAGGGGCGGGTTACACCGGACCTGTATCGCCCGGATTCTCGACCTGGAGACGGTGCCAGTCCGGACGCTCGTTCGCCACACCCGGTGGCAAGCCGTCCGTGACGAACTCGCAACGGTCACCCGGGCGGAGTTGAGCAAACGCAGTAGACAGCATCTCGCGCACCCCGAGGTGCAGGATCTGGTCTGTGAGTCAGGTGCACGGCTGAACTGTTGACGCCGCGCCAGCGCACAAATTACGCCGCCTGTGGCGTCGACTTCTGGGATTCAACAGCCTTCTGGATGACTGCTTCGAACTGGTCCGGGTCGACGACGATGTCCTGGTGGCGTTTCGTACTGTGACTGTCGCTGATGGGGTCGGCCGGACAGATCTCGTAGTCGAACCCCATGTCGTGTGCCCCGATAAACGGCGTGCTCGTCCGCCAGTGCTCCGTCGAGAGCACCTCGACCACAGTCGCGTCGGAGGCGAACATGCTGTTTAACATTCCGGAACTGTGTGGACCGACGAACAGATTCGCCTGCGAAAACGTCCGGATCTGATCCTTCAGAGAGTGGTTTCCAGGGTTGTACACCCGAAAGTCGTACGTTTCGAGAATCGGCCGTATCTCGTCGAAATTGACCACACGACGCCGGCGTTCGTCCTGGCGTGAGACGTAGAGACGGTCGTGTGACTCGCCGTCCGGGATGTCGAGATTCGAGAGAATTCTGTCCCGCGCCCACGGGCGATCACTCGGCGAGGGCTGGATCTCACCATCGCCTTTGCGTGGGCGGTGTGTTGGAACGAGGAGCCGATCAGCACGGATGGTCTCGTTACCCAGGGTAACGTACGACTCCGGTGGATAGCCCATCAGGGAGAGATACGTTTCCACGAGTTCCGAGGGGCCGGGTGGGACGATAAGCTGTGGCTCCTCGCCGAAATGCTCCGTGTACCGTTCGAGTGCCCTGAGCTTGAACAGATCCGACTGAAAGGCCGCGTACGCCTGCCCGTACGGCGTCGGAAGGAGGAAGGCGAGATCGAACTCCCGGTCGGGGGTCGTCCCGGACGGCCAGTGGCGGAGCACGCCGGTCGTCCCGAGGTTCTGATCGATGTGCTGGATCGCCTCCGCTTTCCGCTGGCCGGCCGTGTCGACGGTCGCCGGGACGACGAACTGGTCCCCGGCGCGAACCGTCGACGGCGGGCCATCCTGCTGTGGCCGATACTTGTTCTTCTGAAACGCACCTGCTTTCGTGCCGATGACATCGGCGTCGGCGAACTCGTACAGTCTCCGTCCCCGGTTCGTCGTCAGCCAGTCCTCGTTTTTTAGAAACTGCGGTGTCTGCGCACCGAGATCGCCAGTGTACTCGATATCGACGGACTGTGGATGCTGTGTTCTGTAGACGGTGTCGGCCAGGTGTGCGATAGCGTCGTTGTCGTACGTAACGAGAGACGGATACAGCGGCGAGAGTGGGCCCGGAATCTTTTGCCGGTAGAACGTCGACGCGCGGTCGAGGAACTCGTCGACCCCATCCTCACGTAAAATCTCTAGACCTCTCCGAACAAGTCTCATATTCACCCTCCGGGCAGTGAAAAAATAGTTATGAAGCTCTTACGCATCGGTGTTCGACGCGTCCGAAAAGACGCCACCGGTCGACGAGTACACGTACGTCGATCCGGAGAAGATCACCTACTACCTGATACAGAGGAATAGAAACCTGACCCGTTCAGATATCGAAGCCGTCGAATCGAGCGACCAACCAGTGAACAGACAGGTTCCTTCGTGCCGCCTCGATAAATCCCAACGTACTCGGATCCACGCGGATTTCTTGTCGTTAAATCCGTGCCACGTCCTCCGTATACAGCCCTCTGACAGCGTTCTCATTTTACACATGAGTGCTGTTGGGAATTTTTTAAATTTCGATAGTTCACTAAGATTAATTTTGAAATGCTTCGTTCTAACTAATTGGGAGCCGTCGTAACGGGTTAGTAGATGTCACAACTGGGAGTCGCCCTGATGACCATGCGAGAGATGGGAGAGCCGATGCCGAAAATACTCGAAGCTGTCGCGGATGCCGGCTACGAGGGAGTGGAGTTCGTCGATCGGATGGACCACCGGATGGATGTCGAAGCAGTCGACGAGACTGCCCGGGCGATGGAGCGGACGGGCCTGGAGTCGATCGGTGTGCACGTCTGGCTGCACGAACTCGAAGAGGAGATGCCGGCACTGATCGACAAGTACAGCGAACTGAGCTGCGATACGTTCGTCATTCCGTATCACCCGGATTCGATACTGCGAACCGAAGTACGGCTACAGCGACTCGTCGACCGGATCCACGCCGTCGGCGAGCGACTCGACGAGCAGGGGTACGATCTGCTCTATCACCCGAACCACTGGGATATGGTTCCGTTTTTCGACGGACCAGTGCTCGGACAGCTTCCGTCACTCCGACTCACCGACCGGCTGGACCCCGCACTGCGCCGGTACGACGCGGACGGGGTCCGGAAAAGCGGCGTCAAACCGATCGACGAGTTCCGCCGGGTCGAAAACGAACTGACCAGATGGGAAAACAGAGTGCTGGACCGACTGTTCATCAGAGCCGGTGTCCAGGAGGACAACAGTATCGGCGAACTGATGCAGAACACCCCCTTCGGCTACATCGTCACCGAGACTGATCCGGACCTGGTGAACTTCCAGCTCGACACCGCCTTTTATCTCCAGCAGGGGTACAGTCCGGGCGAGGTGTTCGATCACCTCGGAGATCGCGTGAAATCGATCCACGCGAAAGATATCGACCTCGACGGCTACACGCCGGGCTCCTGGCCGTCGTTCGTCGACGGCGGCGAGGGCGATCTCGACTACAAAGAAGTAGCCGACGCTGCGAGACGAAACGATATCGAGTGGGTGCTGTACGAGAACGGCCACGCGACGGACCCGGTCGAATCCATCAGGAAGGGGATGGAACAGCTACGGGCCGCAGGCCTGGAGGGGCGAGCCCACAGATCCACTGATCGAGAAGGGGCAGACGATCCGGATACGCTGAAGATTCCGACGAAAAGTCGCCCAGTCCGTCAATCCGAAGCTGATAGATGAACCCAGAGACAGACGGTGATACTGTACGCCCGACTGACCTCGTTGGATAGGTGCTTCGAGACCATTCGTCCTACTTCCAGTCATCCGATATCGTGGCGGTCACTGCTGGAACAGGGTATCACCCGTTCTATCTCTGATCTTCCCGGTAGGAGAGACATAACAAACAGATTCGCAGAACCACCAGTACGTAATGTTAGGAAAATCACGGACAGTATTGTCAAAGCAAGTTGAAATGTCTATCGGCGTACTCCTTCGATCTCGAACCCAGTGTAGAAACCATGCCTGATTTCGGCGAGGCAGATGTGACACGGCAGGAGAAGATCGACGCGCTACTGGACGTTGTGCGGTTCAATCCAAAATTCACCCTCTTCATCATTGTCCTGGGAATGGGCGCAGCAGTTCTCGAAGGGGTCGGGTTGACGTTTATTCTCCCGATCATCGAGATCGTTCAGGCGAGCGAGCCCGTGGCCGAGGCCGACGGAATCATGGGGGTTTTCGTCACTGCATACCAGACACTTGGCATCCCGTTCACGCTCGGGTACGTCGTGTTGGGTGTCACTGTCGTGATGGTGCTCCGGTATACGTTGAGTTTCGCTGTGACGTGGTTCCGTGAGATCCTGCGAACCAACTACATCCGTGATCTCCAGTTGCGCGCGTTCGACAGCGCCCTCGAAGCCAGGATCGAATACTTCGACAAGGAAGGCTCCGACGAGATCCTGAATGCGATCATCACCCAGACAGTCTACGCGGCGAAAGCGATCAAACGGATGGTGTCGATCACCCAGACGGTGTTCCTTTCGCTCGTCTATCTGACTGTGGCAATGTTGCTCGCGCCACTGCTCACTGTCGGCGCGCTCGGCATTCTCGGGTTGCTGACAGTGGTGATGCGGGGGATTCTCGATCCCAGCTACCAGATGGGTGATCTCGTCGCCGATGCGAACGAGAAGCGGCAGACGGCAGCGCAGGCGGGGACGAAAGGGATCCGGAGTATCCGGACGTACAATCTTGCCAGGGAGATGTATCAGGATTTCACCGATGCTGTGGATCAGTACACCGATGCGACGATCAGGCTGCGCCGAAACGAAGCGGCACTCAGCGAGTACTACAATCTGGCGGTCGCAGTCTCTATCTTCGTGTTGATCTACGTGGCACTGACCTTTGCCAACCTCTCCTTTGGCCAGCTCGGCCTGTTCCTGTTCGCGATGTTCCAGCTCGGCCCGCGGGTGAGCAAACTCAACAAGCAGTACTACAAGCTCGAAAACGATCTGCCCCACCTCGTGCGCACCCAGCAGTTCATAAACGAACTCGAGAGGAAACGAGAGCCCGAAGACGTCTCCCGTGAAGCACCGGACAAAGTCGAGAAAGTCGAGTTCGAAAACGTCTGGTTTTCGTACGACGACGAAGAGATGGTCCTCAACGGACTCAGTTTCGAACTCGAACTCGGCGAGTTCGTCGCCTTCGTCGGCCAGTCCGGCGCTGGCAAATCGACGATCGTCTCCCTGCTCGCACGGTTTTACGAAGCAGACCGGGGGAGTATAACTGCAAACGGGGAACCGATCGACGAGATGCCGGCCACCGACTGGCGTGAACGGATCGCCATCGTCAGGCAAGATCCGTACATCTTCAACAACACGCTCCGGTACAACCTGACGATCGGAAACCGCGATGCGAGCCAGGAAGAGATCGAGCGAGCCTGCGAGATTGCGCGCGTCGACGAGTTCCTCGACGATATGCCGGACGGCTACGACTCACAGCTCGGTGACGAGGGAGTCCGGCTCTCCGGCGGCCAGAAACAACGTGTCGCACTGGCGCGTGCACTGTTGAAAGACGCAGATATCCTGATCCTCGACGAGGCGACGAGTGACCTCGATACGAACCTCGAAAAGGAAGTCCAGGAGGCGATCGAGAAGATGGAGCGGGATTACGCGATCATCACGATCGCTCACCGCCTCTCGACCGTCGAGAATGCAGACCGGATCTACACGGTCAAAAACGGCCGGGTCTCGGAGAAAGGGGCCCACAGCGATCTCATCGACAACGGCGGGAAATACGAGGAGCTGTACGCGATCCAGTCGTCGTAGTTCGCGACGATTCGACGGCACCGGAAGACCGGCGTTACCAGCCAGACGTTTCCAGGTGAGAGAGCAGTTCGGTCGTGACGGTATCGATGCTGTAGTGCTGTGCTTTCTGCCAGGAGTTTCTCTTGTACTGGTCGACTGCGTCGGGGTTGTCGAGCAGCCACTCGATTTTGTTCCGGAGAGCCGTCGCGCTCCGTGGCTCACAGAGAAGCCCGTCAGAGCCGTCCGCGATCAACTCGCCGTTGAAATTCCAGTCTGTGGCGAGGATAACACAGCCAGCGGCGAACGCCTCGACGAGCACCCCAGGAAAGCCTTCACCTGGATAGTAGGTCGGAAAGACGAAGACATCGTACTCTCGGAGTCGGTCGATAACGTCCTCGTTGTCGAGTTTTCCGAGAAAGTTCGCGTTCGCCGTCCGGTCACACATATCGAGAAACCGCTCTCTGTACTCGTCGCCCTCCAGGAAGTGTCCGAAGACATCGAGCGTCACCCGGACGCCGTCGCTGTTTATCTCTTCCAGTGCATCGAGAACGTGGTGCAGACCCTTTTTCTCTTTGATCCGTCCGACGTAGGTCAGCCGTAGCGGTCGCGCTGTCCCCGAAAACGGCTCGAAGGCTGGCGGATCGTCCGGCACGGGACGGAGATTCGGAAGTGTCGAGACGTAGGTATCGAGCAACTCCGCGAGTTCGGCCGAGAGTTCGTCCGACTGGGGGAGAATACAGTCGAACTCACTGAACCACTCGAGATACCGGTTCCGGAGCCGCGGGTGCAAGTTCTCGAGTTCGTCTGCGAATGCCCCGCCGGCCGGCAAGAGCACACCGTTTACGTCCGGCCGCGATAGTTTCTGCGCCAGAAGTGGTGCAGTCCCGAACCGGACTTTCGTCGACGCGCTCAGGAGAAACTGCGTCCCGGTGCGATACCGCTGCAGTAACTCGAGAACCGTTCCCGGTGACCGGTCGAGTGTGTTCACCCACTCGACCGAGAAACCAGCATCCTCCAGCCCGCGTTTGATGTATTTGTTTTTGAGACCGGGACCTGTAATCGGTGGCGAAAGGGGCCCGATTCCGACGATCGATGAATGCTCCATCATCGGATCAGTAAGACAGTCGCCGTCTAAAGTAGAAACGTTATACCGATCTGCTCGACGCGAGTCGAATCAGTCCCGGCGGGTTTATTCGGAGTTCGCGGGCGAGTAGGAGTATCCTAACTCCCTCGCTGCGGCCGCTTTCTACCCCTCCATTGGGGAGCCATCGACTCGATAGCGGTACAGGGTAACCGACATCTGAGCCAGTGATAGCAATATACTGCCAGATGACATCTGGCTAACCAGAAAATCGATGACAGTCACAGAATCGGACTTTTTATCACGCTTGAGAACCTGAACAAAAGTATTAAACCCGGTAAGGTGAGACTAACATCCGCATGGCACGAAAGCTGGCACACGACGATGATTCCGAAACAGAGGAGACGTCCCTCGATCGGACACATAGTGCGGTAACGAAAGAACTGCTTAATCGACGAGAGTATATTCAGCTCGGAGCCGTGGCGAGTGCCGCGGTGTTTGGAGCTGGGGCAGGTCTGGCTGGTGCACAGGATGGAGACGGCAGTGGTGCAGCATTTACCACAGATTTCAGTGAGTACGTACAATGACCCGTCCAGACTACGTTCCCGGCGACGCGGAAGATATCACAGATCACGGGGCGAGCCCGAACCCGGACGATCCAGGATTGTCAGAGGCAATTACCAACAGAGAGGCCTTCCACAGTGCGGCGGACGCAGCCGGCAGCGGCGGGGCGGTGTACATCCCGGCGGACACGTTCTACATCGGAGCAGACGGCCCGGGTGTAACCGAGATCGGTGACGAGGCACCGGAAGGGATCTCCGTCTACGGTGCCGGTCCAGGGGCGTCTACCCTGGGTATCACTCGCCACATGGACAAAGACGACCAGTCCCACGTCATGATCAACTACAACGAAGACTACGATCACGGGACAGTGACGTGGCGGGGCATTCGGCTGCACGGTCAGGCACGTGATATCGACGGGATCGGTACCGGAGATACGGAGCGGGTCGCCAGAGGGATCGAGAACCGTGGCGGCGACGGTCACGTGGAGTGTATCAACGTCTACTTCCACGAGTGGCAGGCAGATGCGGCCCGTCTCCGGACGATGAGCGGCTACTTCGACGCCTGTACGTTCGAGTACATCGGGATTGTCCGCCGGAACGAAAACGGCGGCACCGGTCACGCCATCGAGCAGATCCAGCGCCCCGTGGAGGTGTACAACTCCAAGTTCAAGCAAGTGTCGGGGATGGCGTACAACATCGAAGAGAGCGACAACAGCGGTGTCGTGGAGAACTGCTGGATGCGGAGTATCGGCGTTGCCTCGTTCAAGCTCTCCGCGTACGGCAATCTCAGCGTCCGAAACACCTACATGGAAGGTCGGACGGACTGGGTCGACGAGAACATAGACGACGGCGAATTCCAGGGGCCGTGGGGGATGTACCGCATCCACAGCCGTGCGGGCGTGACACTCAACCTGGATATCCGGGACTGTGTGATCAAGAGCAACCGACAGGAGTCGATCAAACTTCGCGACCCGGTAAATCTCACGGGCGACAATCTCGCCATCATGGGCGGCAACCAGGACGATGGCGAAGAGGGGTCGTTCGTCTGGGAAGACCACGACGGTTCCACCGTCGACTTCGGTGCGATGTCGATTCACGACTACAACGGGGACGGTTTCGAGGTTCGCGGTGACGCAGAAGTAGATGGCAGCATCGATACACTGATCTACGACGGCGACCGCGGGGATCTCGACGGTGTCTCGGTGAACACGGAAGACAGCGGCGGTGCGCCACTGGAGCCGAACGTCCCGACCGAGGACGAGGTCGGCGCCGACGTATCGGCCTCCGGCGGCGACAGCGGGACCGACGACGGGACCGAAGAGGAGGAGGATACCACGGACGAGCCGTCGGCTCCGGTCTTCGAGGACTGGACGCCCCAGTGGACATCGAGTCAGTCAGACTGGTCGACGACCCAGATGGCGTCGAACTTCGGCGAAACCGTCCTCCAGTCCGATGCGTCCACCGCCGGGCGACACGCGCTGTCGCTTGACACGCTCGGCTCTGTCGCAGATGTCGAGGTACTCGGCTTGCTGCGACTGCCCGAAAACAGCGACGAATCGAGTTCGTGGTCACGGCTGTACGCACGCGGGTCGGGAAGCGCAGGCTCTGAAACCGGGTATTTCACCGCATTCCGGACCATCAGCACCGGGTTCGAATTCAACATCGCCAACTACGACGGCGGCAGTTCGTCGGTGCTCGCGTCGACCGAGTTCGACAGTTTCGTCGGCGACTGGCACTGGGTTCGGTTCCGGGTCGTCGGACAGGATATCCAGGCGAAGTTCTGGCAGTACGGCACCGACGAGCCGGACGCGTGGGATCTCGACGTGTCGGACAGCAGCCCGGCAGATGCGGGATGGGTCGGTGTCGGTGGCTACTCGGCCGACGTACAGCAGTGGGACTACCTGCGTATCGCGGTCGACGGCGCATCGGCACAGGTTCCCGGTGTCGACAGCGCACCCGCCGCGCTCTGGGAGTCACCTGCGGAGGGCACGACCGTCTCCGGTGATGTCCCGCTTCGGATCGACGCGACTGATTCCGAAGACAGCGACGACACACTGGTCGTCGAGTACCGGGTCGACGACAGCGCCTATCAAGCTGCGACGTACAACGCCGACACGGGCTACTACGAGGCTAGCTGGGATTCGACGACCGTCTCGAACGGTGAACACACACTCGAAGCCAGTGTCACCGATTCCGCCGGCCGGACGAGCAATGCGACGACGACGGTCACGACTGACAACACCAGTGGCACACCGACTGTCGAGAGTGTGTCGCTGTCAGAAGTCGAAACGGAGAACTCGGATGCCGAATTCGACGTGAGCTGGGCGGTCAGCCACCCGGACGGCGATCTCGACTCCGTCGACGTGGTGCTGTTCGAGGATTCGGACGGTGCACAGGAAGACGAGACGTCGGTGAGTGTCAGCGGAGCCGACGCGAGCGACAGCTC
>Ga0207753_1000165_pt1 | contig 26659 bp, 20 predicted proteins | sample PonA233FremontCA_2_FD_187273 | JGI IMG/M metagenome (GOLD analysis project Ga0207753, IMG submission 187273) | Salt pond sediment microbial community from Fremont, CA, USA - Pond A23 Sediment 3 (SPAdes) | ecosystem: Environmental > Aquatic > Non-marine Saline and Alkaline > Saline | place: USA... | reverse complement strand
CGTTCAAAGAGGCTATTCAAGAGAGTCAAAGACCTTGCGTGAAGGAAAGCCTATATGGGGAGCAGCTTGATCGGTACCGATCAAGTCCGATTTCTTGTGCAAAAGTGCGCTGCGTGAGGTTCGGTTAGGTAGCCATCGCTGGTTGTCGTTCGATTGACTCGTCGGGTTCAGGTTCGGGCTTGCTGGCTCGATCCTTCCACTTCTGGAACTCGGCCATGTCAAGGTACTTCCGGCTCGTGGACCACTCCTCGTGCCTCTCCGCCAGCACGGCTCCAATCAGCCGCCAAGCCGAGTCTATATTCGGGAAGATTCGGATGACTTTTTCTCGCCGACGAACCTCCTCGATCAGCCTTTCGATCATGTTTGTCGTCCGCAGTCGGCGACGGTACTTGCCGGGCAGCGCAAGGACTGCCGTGGCGGCTTCCAGGTTCTCCTTGAGGATGGCCAGGGCCGAGGCCGCCTCTTCCCGAAGCTTCCTGTAGGCGTCTACCTCTTCGGTTTGGCCGTCCTCGCCGGCAGCTGTCACCATCTTCTGGCGGTCGCCCTCAAGGATCTCCTCGAAGATCCTGAAGGCCTCCGTCTGGCTGGATGCCTGAAGGACTTCGTCCATCAGATCCTTCATTGCGACTCGCCACTGTTCAGGCGTATCATCGAGCACGTTCCGGCGAAGGTGCGCGTGGCACGGCGTCCAGATCGCGCCGGGGACCTTTTGGCGGATTGCCTTCTTGAGCCCGCGGTCTCGGTCGCTGGTCACATGCTCTACGCCCGTCAGTCCGCGCTCAGAGAGCTTCTTCAGGAAGGACTTCCAGGCCTCCTCAGTCTCGCTGAGCGTGGTGTACAGGCCGAGAATCTCCCGTTTTCCCTCCTCATTGATGCCGACCGCCAGCAGGACCGCAGTCGACCGGACTCCGCCCTGGCGGCGCACCTTGACGTGCATAGCGTCGAGAACAAGAAAGGGATATTCGCCATCCAGAGGTCGCTCGTTCCAGGCTTTGACCTGCTCGTCGAGTTTCTTTGAAAGTCGAGAGACTGTTGACTTCGAGAACTCGCGACCGCACAGCTCAGTGGTGATCTTTTTGACTCGGCGTGTGCTGACCCCTTGGACAACCATCTCCATCAGGGAGAGAACCAGGGCCTTCTCCGATCGCTGATAGCGCTCGAACAGCTTCGTGGAGAAGGAACCGTCCTTGCAGCGAGGGACCTCAAGGGTGAGCTGTCCGACGCGAGTGGTCAGCTGCCGCTCGTAAGAGCCGTTCCGATGGCCGCTCCGGTCCTCGCTCCGCTCGTACCGATCGGCCCCCAAATGTTCGGTCATCTCGGCCTGGAGAATCTGATTGAAAACCTTCTCCATGAGCAAGTCTTTGCCCCGATCGCCGAGCAGGATCTTTTCGAGTTCCTCGTCGCTTAGATCGATAGAAAGGGTCATCGCGCATGTGTGGGTTTGGTTCTGCTTTGGTGTGCATGTCCAAACCTAACGCAGCGCGGGGCCCTTTCTCATTTTCGAGCGGGCCTGGCTTTTGCACAAAAGTATGGACTCAACCCAGTTACCTATAGAAATGAAGGAATCCACGAGAAAGGCGCACCGCTACAGACGGTTCTACGTCCCAGAATCGTAAGGGAAAGTTAGCCTGAGCTGTTTTAGATTTCAAAACCCTGGAAGTACTTTCGCAAGCTCAACCATTTTTCTTTCTTCACCCATCTTAGGTTGAGCCTGATCATTGCGAAAACCCACTTCCGTTTCCTGACCACCCCTCAGCGGGCTGAACGGAGCCCCCACACTCCGAAAAGAAAATCGGTCAATCAATCTCCCCCCACTTTATGGCTGACACAGAGCAATCACAGAAGCGAGAAGAGCCAAAGGTCACGACGTTGTCGGTTGAGGCATGGATTGAGGAGCTGAACAAGCACGACTCCTTTGACCAGTATGCGAAGCGGAGACGGGAGAGAAGAGAGGAAGAAACCGACGACGAATAGCAGTCCACCTCCGCTCCACCTCCCTCTCTAAGCAGAAGACAGCGGCTCTCATACCTCTTCTCTGGAGCCGAGCAAGACACCCGATTTTCGGCGCTGAACGGGTGATATAACCCCAAAATCGGGGTAGGTAGTCGGGGCTTCTACTACCGCACATCTTCAGATCTACGTCTCACTCCGTCTGAGCAGGATTTCCGAGGGCGGGACAACGGATTTGGGTTCCGTCTACTTACTTTCAACTTTAGATTCTAACCAATCCACAATTTTTCGTACGGCGAGTACGTCGTCACGGTTATACTCAAATACCCTCTTCGGAGCTCTCTCCCCTTTCCTAACGCAATTCAGATATGTATTTGTGATATCAACTCCATCTATACTCGGATATTCAAATTCGTAACCAGCCTCTTTCGCAATTGATGATAGTTGGTTCGAGGCTTTCGGCAAGGCAACACAATTTTCCACCACAATACCTACATCAACACTTTCCTTAAGCCGATCCGGAACAGGGAGATTGTTCGCTTCAAGCCGCTTGCGTAGTATTCGTTCGTCAAAGCGGTGAGTCGAGTAGTGTAGGAGAGTTCCCTCTGGATTCTGCTCAAGGAAAGAAAGAAACTCCCTGAGAATCTTTTTTTCCTCCCCGGGTTTCTCAGCAAAGAAATAGTTCTGTTCCTCCTTTAAATCGTGATAGGTTCCAATGAGCCAGACTAAGCTCTCGGGATCTAAATCCGTCTCGATATCTAGATATATTCGTGGAGATCTTGGGATATCAGGGTCACCCAAAACGAACATCGAGTCATTGTGTTGGGCTCTGGCTCTACCTACAAGAGTTTCCCAGCCCCGACTAGAGTGCGGTATTTCTTTGCGCAAGGTGTCTGACGAGGTTTCCGCTAGTTTTTCTATACTTTCTATTCCAAGTTCTGACAGCTTTCTAGCGGTTTTGAAACCGATGCCCGGTATGGACAACAGCTCCCTTCCTATTTCACTGCGAGGATGCTTATCACGAAAGTCTCTAGAGGATAATTGTCCGGCGCATCGCCGAATTCTGCCTGAATCAAGGAGGTCAATATACCCAATATTTAGAGTTTCCTCCCCACTGTCCTGAGACGCTACATTTACCACACGGGTGCCTTTTGATTCCTCCAGCCTCCCTCCCATCTGATGTACGTGCCCACAGACGACCGCAGAGACTGACTCAGATTCCTTGAGAATGGAAGCTAAACCTTTGGAGCCAATATTTCGACTTGTATGTCCTCCATCTTGCATTCCGAGCCGTTTCCCCCATCGGACTGCCCGATCCAGATTTCCAAAAGGTGGAGTATGGGATAGGATGATGACCTGCCGATCATTGAGCTCTTCCAACATTTCTTGGAGACGGTTCTCGATCTCTTCCCTACTGTAACCGAACCCTCCTAGAGGAAGCACGTCATCCCGCCTCTCATACCCCTCTTGACCTACTATTGCGAACTGCCCAATGGTCACCGGGTTATCGTGCACGTCGTAAACATTTTTCCCATCTATATAGGACTTATCTCCTACTGGATCGTCATTTCCAGCGACGGCGAAAAGTCCTAACTTCGCCTCTTCAGCTATTTCTTCAAGGTAATTTCTCCCGTCTTCGTAAAAACGGGTCAGCCCATCTCCGCCATATAATATTGCGTCAATTGGTTTATTGAAGTTTCGTATTCGATCGAGAATGTTATAGGGAGAATGAGATTGACAGTCTGACAAAAGAATCAACCTTATTCGATCTTTCTCACGGACGATATTACGTATTTCGCCAGTAAATTTCTTATCGCTTTCCATATTCTTTCAGCTTTACTTTATTTTGGACTTACCCTCCGTCACACTGACCGTGCTCCATATTTGATGCTATAATTGGCAAAAAGATGCCACGGTAGGGTTAGGATAAACGTCTCAAGGCAGCTCAGATTAGACCGATGTACCGGAGGTGCTACGTCCCCGCAGTTGAAGAGTTTGGGGGCTTTACGACCGGAAATAGACTTGCCTCGTCGGACTCGATGAACTTACTACCACCTTCCCCGAGACGGAACCACTACCCCGCTTAGGACGCTCTTAGCGGCACTTTGGCAAGGCTTTCGCTAGTTCAAAATCCGTTGGTGCTTACGCACCGTGAGGGTTCAAGTCCCTCCTCGGGCACCTGCTCTTCCCCGATAGAAAAACGCCCCTGAGCGGCGCTAGACGCCGGTTCAGGGGCATTTTCTATTTTGCTGGTGTCTCCGTCTCACAGGATTTCGCCGATGTTGAGGACGCGGATCGTCGAACTGCGGTACCCGCTCTTGTCAACCTCAATCTGTCCTCGTCCGCTTTGAGTTCCCCAATCGATGTTCGGGGAGTGGTCGTCGAAGGCGGTGGCCATCGGTTCTTGGTGGCATTTCGAGCGGTTTCTGGACGTCAAGAGGCTCTTCGGGCCTGAAATCGGGACCGATCCCCCCTGTGGAATGTGATCATGCCCTGGGCCTGATTTTCCTCCGCAAGGCGCAGCCACCCACCTCCGCTCGCTGGGTCCATTTCACCACGCCCCTCCCACGTGAACGTGAACCGCGGGTCGGTGCCTGCCTCCTCAACGTATCCGTCAATGGATCCGGTAACCAAGCCAAACTGGAAGTCCCCGGTGCCCCCCTTCTCAATTTGGATGTAGGCCTGGGCCTCCATGTTGACGTAGTCTGCGTCCCACATCTCCATCCCGGTGATGTGCCAAACACCGACCATCTCTTCGGCGGAGGGCTCTTCCCGAACAGATTCCTCTTGATGATCGGAAGGGCTGTTTGCTTCGCTCATTGAGCTGACGCTATTGAGCTGACGCTATTGAGTTGGCGCTGTTGAGTTGGCGCTGTTGAGTTGGCGCTATTGAGTTGGCGCTGTTGATCTGATGCTGTCGAGCTGGTGCTGTCGAGCTGGTGCTGGTAAGCGGTCGGTGCCGGTGGTTCACTGGCCTCCTGTGTCTGATCCAAACCGCTCCTCGGCGTAGAGGTCCACCTGGATCTGAAGCGGCGTGCCTTCTTTGGCTCCAAGCTTTGATGGATCGCCCTTCCAGGCCCCGATGTGGACGTGGGGATTTCGCGAGTTGCCGTTGTTGCCCACCTTGCCGACGACTTCTCCCGGTTTGACGGTCTCTCCTTCCTCTACCTCAATCTCCCGCACGTGTCCGTAGAGGATAGTTATGTTTTCAGACGGATCCTCGAAGACGATCCCCCCAGGTTGCGCTTCTCTATTCATCGTTCCCGGCGTGTTGACGGTGTCTGGTTCCAGCACGCGGGCCACGGTCGCCTCAAAGGGAGCAAGGACATTCCTGCGCCAGCCGTACCAGTCCTCATTTTGTTTCCCGTTGGTTTCCGGAGGGTAGGGGCGCGAGATGCCATCCTCATTGAGCTTCTCGACGATGAAGTCCCGTCCCAACTGGTCTGCCAGGCGAAGCGGCTCTCGGTATTCGTGCTCGCTGGTCGTCAGGTCGAGCCCCTCTCCCGACACGTCGATCGGCGGGTGAATGAACACCGACTGGGTTAGGGTGTCGTTTTCAAGGTCGAGCCCCCGTTGGGCATGGGCCTGGCCCAGCACGAGGAAGAGACCGGTCAGGGCAATGCCGAAGGCGCAAAGCAGGCGTGCTGTAAGTCGATTCATCGCTGAGCGGCGTTGGGCAGACACAGTAAATGGAAGAGATGCGGCTTCTTTGGTGGGCCGTTCACGTACCATACGACGTTCGGCGAGGATCCGTTACAAGAAGACTGGCCCCGCACAGAACAACAGTTCAGGTCCGATTCTCAGCCCTGATCCTCTTCCTGCCCGTCTTGCCGCACGCTCCACCAAAATACATCTATTCGGACGTCATTCTGGGCGACCGGCGCACAGTGAAAGGAGGGTATCGAAGGGGCCCACGAGGCCTCCTCTGAGACTCTCTTTGAGTCAAGCGGAAGCCGCTCGGAATGACGATTTTTAACGTTGGTTTGCTGACCTACGGAGGCGCCCTAGAGATCGTGGCTCTGAGACGCCCCCCTCCGTCCGTTGAGATGCTTCTGCCGGAGGGCCTCGACAGGAACTGTTCGCAGAATTGCTGTGCTCTGTCAGCACAACTGTGTGGCGCAGGGGAGCTGTGCGGCATGCCTCAGCTCGCCGCCGGCTCCTTCGCCCCAGCGGTGTACCCGCCGACCGTCGTTCCCCACACGAGACAATTAAACACAAATGGCAGGATCAACTTCGGAGGGGCGAACCCGAAGAAGACCGGTTTCCCCAGCATCCCCGGCGCAACGACAAGCCACAGCCAGAGCGCCGGCACCAGCCCGAATGCAATTCCTTTCCAGATCGTGGGCGCCCGGACGAGCGCCGCAAACGGCACGCCCCAGAGGGCCCCGCTCAGCACGAATAGTGCACCGCCCGCAAGTCCCGCGACGATCGAGCTGGACGGGCCGAACGTTGCGGTAAAGGTAGACATGAACATCGGAGTGACTCCCCCGATGGCGAACATCGCAAGCATAATTGCGGTGATGAAGATGGAGCCGAGTGCCCCGCCCACAAACCCGGACCGAAGACGAGATTGCATGGCAAGAGTGGTTTTTAGCCCAGAGTGAATTCTATAGTTTGAGAAGCTGCAGCTTCTGAGGCCAGTATCTGAGATCCATGGGTTGGCCGCAGCGTCATGCTCCTTCGGCTTCTCTGCGTGTCCCTCACGTGTGGCATTCGGCCCACACCGTTACACGCCTCGTCTCGCCGGGAATCGACGGGGACGTCCTCCTCCACCGTGGACCTGTCAGGCTGGCGTCGTTCTCACCGCGACCAAGCTTGCCGGAGGCCTCTTACCCTGTGTATCGAGCGGCCCGATAGTCCCTCCTTTCAGGCCACGGCCGGCCTTAGCGTGCAATCTCAAGTTTCCTCGTTCCCTCAGGGGGACCCCCTCCGTCAATCGGTTCGACGTCATTCCGCCATAGAACGAGACTTGCAGAAGACTGCCGCCTATCCCCCCTTGGCGGTGCTCTCTCCCAAACCTTTTTTCCCATGGCGGGTAGGACGAGACACCATTTGGGATGGCGGCCCCCTCCCTTCGCGTCCCGGCTCGCCGTCCTTCGCAAACGGGGTTCTCCTCTGGTGCTTCTCTGCCGATGCCTTCCCCCTCCTCTGATACGTCCGCTCCGTCTACGGAGGACGAGTCCCCTGAAGGGAGCGTTCAACCTCGGGCCACCGGCTCCGTCCGCAACATCGTGGTGTCCCTCCTGCTCAGTGCGCTCGTGCTCGCGGGGGTTGGCTACGTCACGTTCGACGCCGACGCCTTCCGCCGCCTCATTCAGCACCTGGACCCGGGGCTGCTTGTCGCGGCCGCCGTCGCTTCGGTGGCCCGCCTCGGACTCGGGGGCTGGCGCCTGAGCCAGGTCTCGGAAGGGCGGCTCAGCATCTGGAGCGGCACGCGAGGGCAACTCGCGTGGGACTTCTTCTCCAGCGTGACCCCGTCGGTGGTGGGCGGCGGCCCGGTGGCGGCCTTCTATGTGGCCCGGGACGAAGACCTCGCGGTCGGCGAGTCGGCCGCCCTCATGTTTTTCTGCGTGCTGCTCGACCAGCTGTGGTTCTTGGTGGCCATCCCCCTCCTGGTTCTGGCGACCTTTACCATCGACTTGCTGCCAGAGGCGGCCGGCGCGATTGGGGTGTGGAGCCTGGTCGCCTATTTTGGGGGGCTGCTGATCTGGTCGAGCCTTTACGCCTACGCCACACTGGTCCGCCCCCGCCTGCTCGTAGAAATTACGGACTGGTGCTTTCGGTGGCCGTACCTCCGACGCTTCCGTGAGACGGTCATGCAGGAAATGCGGGCGTACTTTCGCCGGGCGCGGCACCTCGGAAGCCGGTCGGCCGCGTTTTATGCCTACGGCTTTTCCCTTACGGCCCTCGCTTGGCTCGCCCGCTACGCCCTCATCTTCTTCATCGTCCGCAGCGTCCACGCCGCGGATGCGCTGCTGCTCTTCGCCCGCTCGGCGGCGATGATGCTGGTAGGACTCATCATGCCGACCCCTGGGGGCTCCGGCGGCCTCGAAGGCCTGTACGCCCTCTTCATTGGGCCCCTCATGCCCGAAGCCCTCGTCGCCCCCACGCTCCTCACCTGGCGCCTTCTCGGCTACTATCTCTTCATCGCCCTCGGGGCATACCTGTTTCTGCACCAGTTGCAGCGGATGCGGACGACCGAGTCGCCCTCTCCGTAGCGACGCCTCCTCTCGCTAAAGCTGGATCGAGAGCCCAACCCGATCGGTGGAGAGGATGGGGGTGTACTGGACCTCGTTGGACGCCGGCGGGGCGGACGACACCACCCGCCCAATAAAGTATCCCAGCGCCCCCCCTACCGCCACGTCCGTCAGCCAGTGGTCCCCGCTCCGGATGCGCTCCATCCCGACGGAGGCGGCCAGTCCGTAGGCCGGTGCCGACACGTACCAGCGGTCGGCCTGGTGCGCCAGGACCGACGCGATCGCGAAGGCGCGGGCCGTATGGCCGGAGGGCATCGACGTGCGAGAATGCACTCCGTCGAAGCTGCCGGGCTCTCCCGCAAAGGGCCCCGCCCCCACAAATGGGCGCGATCGGCTAAACAGCCCTTTTGCAACCCCCGTCACGACCTTCGTGTAGGCCACTGCTTCGAGCACTCGGACCGAGGTGCGGGTGAACGAGCGGCGTTGAAGAAGGAGCCCCCCGGCGGCCAAGAGGCCCGCCGTCCCGAGGGCCGCCCGATCCGGCCCCAGCCGGTCATACCACTGCCCGGGGGTCGCCGCGAGGGCGGTGGGAGCGGTGGTGGGGGCCGAACGATCCTGGAGCCCCCGATACACCGGGCGGTCGAGGGCCGACATGGCACTGAGCAGGACCCCGGAGGCCCCAAGCGTCAAGAGTTGCTGGGAGCGTGAGAGCGTGAACGGAGCCTCCGCGATCGTCAGTGCGTCTTGCCCCATGCTGCGAAGGGAGGGCACCCATCCGTCCGGACGGGACGCAGAACCCCCCTCCGACAGAGCCCCCTCCGACCCCGGCACTGCCGACTGCCCTCGGGCACACGGCACCCCTACGAGCAACGCAACCAGACACGTCAGTGCAGCGACGCGACACGGACAGACGCAGCGTTGGCGGACGGAGCGCGAAGCAATGGCGGCAGCAAATGAATGCATATGGCGAGGGTCATCAGGTTCTTATCGCGATCCGTAGCAGTGCGCCATCCGCGTGGAGGGTCGTTTGGGATTGAAAGCGATCCGTCTCCGGTGGTGCCGGCTCGCAGGCACGTTTTTTAGGAGGCGATCAATCAAAAATCCAAAAATCCGGGCGTGTTCCCAGACCCACGAAGGGCCCAGGGAGTGGGGGCGTGGTGTTATGGAGGCGGGAGGACGGCTCCGGATCGTCGGCGGTGGTGTCCCGTTGCGTATCAGCCTGGAGTTCACCAGACCGGCAGCGGGAGCGCTCGCCGTCTGGGACTGCGATGCAAGGCGGGTGGGTGCCCGAGACGTACAGGCCGTTACGCCCGCGGTTGCCTCCGGTGCTCTCGCCCTGTAACGCCCGCCCCCCGGGCCCAACACAAGCGCCGTCGCGGGGACAGGTGCACACTCGTGCTCACAACGGAGACATTTTTCAGGGTCATGCAGCGTTTGAAGCGGATTGTGCAGTCCGTCCTCGGAGGACTGGTGGTGCTGATGTTCGTGTCGGCATCCCCCTTGGCCGCCCAGCCCTCAACTTCGACGTCGGAGGCCCCGACGAAGAGCGACTCGACTACGTCCTCGACGGAGCCGTACACCTCCTCTCGCAGCGTTGCCTACCACGTGTTGGCCGCGCCTGCATACCTCCTTCACGCCGCGAGCCGACCGCTGGGCTGGGGCGTCAAGTATCTTGAACGAGGATTCCCCGACCTCTTCGCGGGCCGCCGCCCGCCGCGCGGCGTCTTGCCCATCGTCGAGCTCGGCGGCCCGACCGGGTTTCTGGCCGGACTCGCCCTCTACGACAATCACCTGTTCGGAAGCGACCACTCGGCCCGAATCGAAGGCCTGTATGGGGGCCCCGATACGTTCGAGGGGGGGATCTCATACTCCATTCCAACTCCCATCGGACGGGGGTCCAGCTTCGACATCAAGGCCAACCTGAAGTCCGACCCTGAGAGTGAGTTCTACCTGGACGGCAACAACAGCGACCGGGATGCAGACGAGACCCTCTTCTCGCAAGATCAAGTGGACATTACGGCCGGATTCCGGACCGCCCCCCCAGACCGCGCGTTCCGCGGGCAGTTTGATCTCATGTACGAGCACGTGGAGACCGACGAGGAAGAACCTCAGCTGTCAAACGCTGCACCGCCCGGCCTCGGCACGGTCGACCTCCTGACGTCCCGGGTCATTTTCGGCTTAGATTACACCGGCGAGCCCCCCCGTGTCTCACGCGGCACCGAAGCCCTGCTTCAGCTCGATTACAGCCACGACCTCACGGGCGATCGCTTCCGGTATGGCCGCTACGTGGCGGAGGTGCGTCAGTACCTGCCCGTTGGCTTCTTCCCGGACTCCCGCCGCCTGGCGCTGCGGGGCCGGCTCGAACAGGTGGAGCCCCTCTTCGGCGGATCGGCGGTGCCGTTCTTCCAGCTGCCGGACCTGGGGGGGCAGAGCACCCTGCGCGGGTATCGGTCCCGACGGTTCCAAAACGATGGGTCGTTGGTCTTCAACGCCGAGTACCGGTACCCTCTCTGGTCGAACGTCGACGCGCTCGCCTTCGTCGACGCCGGACAGGTGTTCGATTCGTTTGCCGACGTGGCTGCCGACCGGTTTCAGTGGAGCTATGGCGGCGGCCTGCACCTTCTGAACCGAAAGGGCCTCAGTTTTCGGTTTGAGGTGGCCGGCAGTCGAGAGGGCATCCGAACCATCCTGACCGTGGATCCCAGTTTCCGACGCGTGGCCCGGTAGCCGCCGCGGCCCCCGCCTCTCGTGGTTGCACTTTGTTGTTGCACTGTTCGCCGACCGCCCGTTCGCTCCATGCGCATAGCAGGCCGCTCGCATTCCTTTCTCTCATCGATTCCTTTCGTCTGGGGAAGCCTGCTCGTCCTTCTCCTCGCGAGCGGGTGTGGAAGCAGCAAGCCCTACACCCTGGGTTCAATCCAGACGACGGACCCGGACACCCGTCCCACGGACCGCCCCGCGGAAACGCTCGAAAGCATGTACTGGGACCGGATCGACATGAGCGTTTTCCACCAGCTTGAAAAGCCCCTCAACCTGAACTGGACGGGGCGCAAGGTGGGCCGTGCACTGGGCGTGGCGGACGCCGACCAGGCCGACAACGTGAATGTCTTGGACGAGCCGCCCAACTCGAGCTGGTGGAAGCGGCGCCACTTCTACAGTGAGATGTCGCCCCGCGAACTCGCCATCGGCCCCAACGAGCGCGACACGACGGGGGTGGCCGCCGGGCCGTCTCAGGAGGGCCCCTGGACCGTCACGAGCGGCAAGTTTCAGGGGGCAGCCCGCGGCTTCGAAATCGAAGACCCCCGGGGCGATCGGTATCTGATTAAGCTGGACGGGCCCGAATGGCCTGAGCTCACGACCTCGGCGGAAGTGATCTCGACCAAGATCTTCTACGGGGCCGGGTACCATGTGCCCCAGAATACGATTACCCGCTTCGCTCCGGATCAGCTCCGCATTGCCGATGATGCGAGGGTCGACGGCCAGGACGGGCGCCGCCCCATGACCCGTGAAGACCTGCGGGCCCTCCTGAAGCCCTACGACCGGGGTCCGGACGGGACCATTCGGGGCCTCGCCAGCAAGTTCGTAGAAGGCGAGCCGCTCGGTCCCATTTTCTTTCAAGGCACGCGCGAGGGCGACGCGAACGACCGCGTGCGCCACGAGCAGCGGCGCGAACTGCGGGGCCTGCGCGTCCTGTCCGCATGGCTGAACGACGCCGACCGGCGCCACGCCAACACGCTGGCGGTCTACACCGACGAGCGGTACGTGAAGCATTACCTGCTGGACATGGGATCGACGCTGGGGGCAAATGCCCAGCAGCCCCACCGGCCCATTTACGGCCAGGCCTACATCATCGACCAGCGCAAAATATTATCGGCCCTTCCGGCCCTCGGGGCGTACCGGTTTCCCTGGTGGCACTACGACTGGGAGACGCCCTACTCGGCCGTCGGCTATTTTCCCGCCGACGTGTTCACGCCGGGCGAGTGGGTGCCCACCTACCCCAACCCCGCGTTTGAGAAACTGACGGACCGCGACGGCTACTGGGGCGCCAAGCTGGTGATGAGCTTCAGCGACGAAGACATCGAGGCCATTGTCGAAACGGCGCAGATCAGCACCCCAGCCGCGGAGGCGCACCTGATCGACGTGCTTCAAAGGCGGCGAGACAAAGTCGGGCGATACTGGTTCGACCGGGTCAATCCACTGGACCGCTTCTCTGTGACCACGTCTGCCCCTGTGGCCGAGGCCGGATCGGGGCCCTCGTCCACGTCGCCACGTCTTCAGTTCGACGACCTGTCCGTGGAGGGAAACTTGGCGCGGGCCGAGGCTCGCACCTACGCGTACCGGATGCATCTCGGCGACACGCCCCTCGGGCCCCGCGACACCACGGCGTCCTCGCAACTTCCGCTGACGGTGGATGACACGGCCCTTGGGACCGTACTTGACGACCGCAATCGCTCAGATTCCGACGAGCGTGTTGTTCGCATTGACCTCCGAACCCGCCACGACGGCTCCACGAGCGATCCAACCCGTGTGTATGTTCACCTCCCCTCGTCCGGAGCGCCGCGGGTCGTGGGCCTGGAGCGAGAATAGCCCCCATTTGGAAGGGACCGAAGGGGGCACGCTGGTCGCCCGCGCACAGGGACAGTCGTCCTCTCTCCGGCGACGGGGCCGTCCGCCCGTCCGCACAAACCTATCCCGAGACCGATGCGTTAGGAAGAGGCGTCTGGTGTTTTTCCATAGCCTCTCCCTCCCTCTATGGGGCGCCTCCTGGGCTCACTGTTTGGGCTTCGCCGTGATGAGAGCACGCTGGCCTTCTGGATGGCCCTCTACCACGTGCTCCTGCTGGTGTCGCTGTATCTGTTGAAGCCAGTGCGCGACAGCCTCTTCCTCTCCTCTCGGGGCGCCGCCGAGCTGCCGTTCGTCTTTATTCTCACGACGGTCGTGGTGGTGCCCGTGGCCCTCCTCCACACCCGGGCGGGCGACCGGTTTCGCCTCGGCGCACTGATTGACGGCGGCTCTCTCCTGCTTGTCCTGAGCCTCGTGGGACTGCGGGGCCTGCTCGACGTGAGCGGCGAATGGTCTTCGTACGTCCTCTACGCGTGGGTCAGCATCTACGGGCTGCTGATCACGTCCCAGTTCTGGCTGATGGCGAACGCCCTGTTTGGCTCCTCGCAGTCCAAGCGCGTGTTCACCGTCCTGAGTGCGGGGGCCATCCTTGGGGCCATCGTGGGGGGAGAAGTGACGAGCCTCCTCGTGGACACCGCTGGAATGAACAGCGCAAACCTGCTGTGGGTGGCCAGTGGCGTGTTGTTCGTCGCCACCGTGCTCGCCCGCTGGATTCGGACCCAGCACGGCTCGCCCACGGGCCGCTCGCAGAAGTCCCCCGAGGAGACGGCCAAAAGTGAGGCGTCGGCCCTGTCGGTCATCCGCGACTCGCGCCACATCCAGTTGATCATCGGCATCCTCACGCTGATGGTGGTCGTGACGACGCTCGTGGACTACCAGTTTAAGACCGTGGCGGCCCGCGCCTACCCCACGGAGGCGGGCCTGACCTCCTTCATGGGGCAGTTTTACGGAGGCGTGAGTGTCATCGCACTGGTCGTGCAGTTTCTGCTTGCCCCACGACTGATGCGCGTGGTCGGGATCGGCGGAGCGCTCTCGGTCCTGCCCGGCATCCTGGCCCTCGGCAGCCTGGGCATGCTGGTCGTGCCCGGCCTGCTCGCGGGCATCTTCCTGCGCGGGTCCGGCCAGAGCCTGAAGCACTCGATCGACAAGACCGGACGAGAGCTTCTCTTCGTGCCCGTTCCGCTCCCTAAGAAAAAGCGGGTCAAGGTGTTCATCGACGTCTTTGTGGATCAGGGCGCGCAGGGGCTGGGCGGCGTGCTCCTCCTGGGACTGGTCACGAGCCTTGGGCTCAGCGTCCAGATGCTGAGTCTCGTCACCCTTGCCCTCATCGGGGTGTGGGGCGTGCTTGCGTACCGGGCCCGCCAGTCGTACGTCGACCAGTTCCGCACACGGCTGCGAGGCCAGGAAACGGGCTACGAGACGCCCGACGAGAACGACGATCCTGCTCCGGAGACCGAGGAGCTGCTCGACTCGCTCTGCAGTCGCGCCGAGGCGGACGCCCTCCAGGCGCTAAGCCAGCTCGAAGAAGGGTCGGGCCCCGTGCCCGTCGATGCGCTGCTGTGCCTGCTCGACCACCCGGCCCCCGCCGTTCGGGCCCAGACGCTCCGGGTGCTTCGGATCCGTAAGGTCGAGGAGGTGGGCACAGAGGTGGCCGAGGCCCTACGGGATCCGGACCCCGACGTGCAGGTGGAGGCGGCCCGCTACCTGTACTGCCAGAACACGGACCACCGCACAGAACGCCTGCAGCAGGGCCTCAAGCACGACGATCCGCGCGTGCAGGCCGCCATGGTCGGCCTCATCGCTTCGGAGGGCAACCCGGAAGAGTATCGGCTCGTGTCTGAGTCGCTCCTGCACCGCCTGGTGGGCCTCGACGATGAGCAGGGGGTACAGACTCGTACGCAGGTGGCTCGGCTCCTGGGCGTCCTCGACCGTCCCTACCGGAGTGAGCTGCTCCATCGTCTCCTGGAAGACGAGTCGGCCCAGGTCACCCGCGCGGCCCTCAAAGCCGCGGGCATGTCCGGCGACCGGTCGTTCGTTCACCCCCTGATCCGTTTCTTGGGCGACGACGCGTTCGAGGCCTCCGCCCGCGAGGCCCTCGCCGCCTTCGATCCGCCCATCTTGGGCACCCTGTACGACTACCTCGTCGACGCGCGCCTCGATGCTCAGACGCGCCGGCGCATCCCTCCCATTTTTGTGGAGCACTCCGGTGCGTTCGCCCTGTCGATTCTGGTCCGGGGGCTTCGAAAGGTGTGTGTGCCGGTGCGCCACGCCATCACCCGGGCCCTCAGCAAGCTGCATCAAAACGTGGCAGAGTCGTCCGACCCCGAGGTTTTGGACGCAGCAATCGAAGAGGAAGCCCGGCACTACGCCGCCCTCGGCCAGGTTCTTCACCTGCACGGAAGGGCTCCTGATCGTTCTCCCCTGGACCCGACACTGCTCCGTCTCTTCCGGCAGGAAGCTCTGGAGCGCATTTTTCGCCTTCTCGGCCTCCGGTACGACCAGCGCGACATTTACGACGCGTACTTGGGCATCACGAGCCCCGATCCGGCCCTTCAGGACAGCGCGATTGAGTTCGTCGACAACCTGGTCGACTACGACACGCGCCGCTTTCTCCTCCCCCTCCTGGAGGACACAGACTCCGACCGCATTGTGGAGGTGGGCGCCCAGTTCTTTGATCACGCAATACGGGACTGGGACGCGGCGACCCGCTATCTCCGCGCGGCAGATGATCCGCGGCTCACGGTTCTTTTGGAAGAGGGGGCCGACGCGGAGGTCGACACGATGCTGGAGCCTGAAGAAGTCCCCGACACGTCCGCAACGACGCCCACGCCGGCCTCCCAATCGTAACGACGGATGCCGCCCGGGGACAAAGGGTCCTCGCGCCCCCGGCACGACGGGGCCGGCCCCGCTCCGGGCCCCGAACAACAGCCGCCCCGGGTGCCTGATCCGGCTCCTTTCCCCTACGACGACACGGACCTGCCATGATCGAGCGCCTCCGCAAAGAGTTTTTTGACATCCGGCCCGGAGAATGGCCACTGGCACTGGGGCTGTCCACCTACTTCTTCCTCGTCATCGCCATCTTTTGGGTGCTCAAGCCCATCAAGCGCGGCCTCGTGATCAGCTACTTCGGGGACAACCCGATCCACCTCGCCGGCTGGGTCCTGTCGGGGGCGCAGGCGGAGCAGCTGGGGAAGGTGCTGAACATGGTCGTGGCGTTCGCCGTGGTGGGACTCTTCACGTGGCTCGTCCGGCGCTACGCCCGGCATCACCTGATCGTCATTTTTTGCGGGATATTTGGGGCCCTCTTTCTTCTCTTCGGGAGCGTGATCACCCAGATCGAGGCGCTGGGGGACACGGCCGTCTGGTCTTTCTACGTGACGGGCGACATCTGGACCACGGTCATGGTCGCCACCTTTTGGGCCTTCGCGAATGACTTGAACACGGGCGACGAGGCGGAGCGCCTGTACGGCATCGTGGGGCTAGGCGGTGTCGTGGGCGGCTTCGTCGGGGCGACGGTGGTGAGTGGCCTCGTGGAGCAGGCGGGCCGGTCGACCCTCGTGTTCGCCTGCATCCTCCCCACCGCCCTCATCGGCGCCCTGGCCGTCTGGATCCATCGGCGCGAGTGCGGGAAATGCGGGGAAGACCCCAAGGCGCCCTGCTGTCCAGACGACGAGGCCGTGCTCGAGGAGGAGCAGGAAAGCGTTTTTCTGGAAGGGGGCAAGCTCGTGGTGCAGTCCAAGTACCTGCTCAGCATTGCCGCCGTGCTGGGGCTCTACGAGATGGTCTCCAACATCGTCGACTTTCAGCTGGCCGTCCTCGTCGAGCAGCAGATTACGGACGGGGCAGAGCGAGATGCGTTCTTTGGCCTCGTGGGGCAGGCCACCAGCCTCGTGTCGATCGGGGTGCAGCTGTTTTTGACGTCGCTCGTGATGAAGCGATACAGCGTGAAGGTCGCCCTGCTGTTCCTGCCGCTCGCCATCCTCGGCGGCACCGTCGGCTTCGTCCTGCTCCCAAGCCTCATGTTCGTCGGGTTCATGTCCGTGAGCGACAACGCGCTCAACTACTCGATCAACCAGTCGGCCAAGGAGGCCCTTTATACCCCCACGACACAGGACGAAAAGTACAAGGCGAAGTCGTTCATCGACATGTTTGTGCAGCGGGCCGCCAAGGTGGCCTCGGTGGCCCTCAACCTGGGACTCACCGCGCTCGTGATTACGGACGCCCGCTGGCTGTCGCTGGCCGTCGCCGTCTTGCTCGGGGCCTGGATCTTCGTGATCCGCTTCCTGGGTCGCCAGTACGAGGCGCGCAAAGACGCCGACGAGCCCGCGTTCGTGGGGGCCTAACCGGCCGCGGCCCCACCCTCCTCCTCTTCATTTGCCTCAGAGTCTGCTTTGATTTTGGGTCGGATCGCGAGAGCGAGAGGTGACGGCGCGAAAATCGTAGCCTGAATGAGGGCTGTAGTGGTGCGCCCTGCGCGCCAGCGAAGAAGTGCTGTCAGAGTGCTGCCCGTGGACTGAAGGGGCGATGTACAGCCCGGCGAGGCCGCGCGTACCCCGAGAGATAAATGAAAAATAAAAACAGCAACACAGCATCTCTCAGGGCGCGGGAAAGCAGCGGCTCCACTCAAGCAGGGTGATGAGCCGGTTGGCATCGGCCTCGTACCGCTTGCCGGTCCAGGTGACGCACACCTCTTCGCCCCCATCGTCCTGCACGTCCATCAGGACGAACTGCCCATCGTTTTGCCCCAGAAGGCGGGTGGGGGTGGGATACGGCCCGTGGGTGTACGGCCCGCCCTTCACAGATCCGAGTCGGTCGAAGGACGCCGCGTGCACGACCGGGAAGCCCCCGCCGCCCTCTCGCCCGTACTGGTTGTGCGTGCCATCGTCGAGCGCCACCATGTGGGCGTCGCCGGAGAGCGCGACCAGCTGGTCGGCCACCCCGAGCGAGTCGATGTAGGTGGCCAGCTCGCGACGCTCCGCCGCAAACCCGCCCCAGTGGTCATTGGAGTCCCCCGGCGCCCCAATCCAGGGCACGCTACTGCCCCAGGCGATGACGGGATACTCGTCTTTGGCCTGGGCCAGCTGTCGTTTGAACCACGCCTTCTGGGCGGCCCCCATCATTGTCTGCACAGAATCGGGCGCCGCGTTGCGGGTGCGGGCCGAGCGCAGATCCGTGAGCAGAACCCGCACCCGCCCGACCGTGAATGCCTGATAGATCGGCTCCCTCCGCGTCTCCGGGGCGAGGTGGTAGTGCGGCACATACTCGCGGTATACCTGCTGGGCCACGTCCTGCCCCGGCGCCCGGCGCGAACTATTGTTGGGGCCGTAGTCGTGGTCGTCCCACACGTACGCCAGCGCCGTCGACCGGAAGAGGCGCGCCTGGGGAGGCGAGGCATGGACCTGCCGGTAGGCCGTGCGAAAGGCCCCTGAATTGGCCACGTCAATGTCTTCGTAGTGGAGGTCGCCCAGGTGCAAAAACAGGTCGGGGCGGGCGCGCCGGACCGCGTCGAAGACCGGGTGCCGCGACCCCGTCCGCGCACAGGCCCCCAGGGCGACCCGAAACGAGAACGCCCCCGTTCCAAACGTCCGAAACTGGCCCTGCGCGGTGGTGTCGACCGTCCCCCCGCGGGAAAGCGCGTAGTGGTACGTGGTGCGGGGCGCGAGCCCGTCGAGGGAAAAGTGCCGCACGTCGGGGTTGGTGGCGGGGGCGGTTCCGTCGACGATTCGGGGATTCGTCCAGGTGCCGGTCGTGTCCACCGCCAGACGAACCTCGCCCTCCGGTATCGCGGGGCGGGCCACCACGCGGGCGGAGGAGTCCGTCACGCCCCCGGCCCACAGGACCGTCGCCGAGTCTTCTGGGGCCGAGGAGGGCCCCAGTAGGCCCAAGGGACGACACGCGCCCCCCAGCCCAAGGACCACCAGCCCAAGCGCAACGCCTCCAGCAAGAAGTCCAGCGCGGAATACAGTCACGGACACACAGAAGGGTCACAAGGGGGGGCGGCTGCCAAGACGGCTTCCTCCCCCCTCACTGGGCGAGCGTTCCGGCCCCCTCACTGGGCGAGCGTTCCGGAGCGCGAGAAGGATGGCGTTCAACCTCAGCCCCGCAGCAATGTTTATTGAGATCCCACCTTCCTCAAATCACCGCGCGCCACGTTCACCATCGAGCCGCCAGCGCGGAATTCGATTTACAGGAGCCCCCAGCACCCCGCGACGAGCACGCTTCCCACCAGGGTGCTCCACACAGCGTGGTGGCGCACGTTCCCGAGCCCCTCACACCTGGGGACCGATTCAGGGGCGGATGGCAGGTTGGCCGCGCGGTACAGCTCACTGCCCCATCCGCACCGCGGGAGGAAGTCGACGGCCACGTGCAGAAACAGCCCCGTGGCGGTCCCGAACACGACAGCATGAACCGCATCACTCGTCGGCGGGTCGATCAGTCCCACGGGGACCGCGGCGACGCAGACGGCCGCGGCCGGCCAGAGCAGGAGCGAGACCGGGGCGCCCCGTCGCTGCAGCCGGCGGGCGGCGGCATATCCGGCCGGGCCTTTGTGAGACACGATGGCGAGCCCGAGGAGCGCCCCGAGGGCCGGCATTGTGGCGTACACGGCCCCAATGACGAGCCCCGCCCCCAGCGCATGCATCGACAGCACCCACACAACTGGGCCCGCAGAACCGTCCGTGCCGGGCTCCTCACGGTGCAGGATCGTATGGACCGCGAAGCCGCCCACGATCCCGAGCGCGATGCCGAGCCCGCCCAGGGACACATCGTGCGACACAGCATTCGGCACCAGGAAGAGGGCGGCACTTGTGACCATGGCCCCGCTCGACAGCCCATACGCCCACGCCAAGCGACGAAGCCGCTGTCCCGGCGTCCCGACGATCTGCCTCTCCGCCCGGCGGCCCAGTTCCGCCCCTGCCATCATCACGAGAAAGGCCGTCCAGCCAATCGCAAGCAGCTTCGTTAAGCCCACCGCGAGGCCAAGAACGGTCATGAGGCCCATGCTGCCGCCACCGAGGCCGACGGCCCACCGGGCACGCTGGTCTCGGAGCATCGATGTTGAGGAGGAAGAACGCATTGCCGGTGTTGTCGTCGCTGTTCACGTTTCGGGCGCTGAAGGACACACGGGCGAGCGCCGCCTACGCCCGTGCTTGGTCCCACGACGGAAACGGGTCGGAAATCGACGGCGCGTCGTCCAGACACGCCTGCGCTTCGTCGTCCGTCATTAAACACGCGTCAAGACGGGCGCGGAGCGTGGCCTCCTCCATATCAACCCCGATAAAGACAAGTTCTTGCCGGCGGTCGCCATACTCCTCGTCCCAGCGGTCGAAGATGAGCGCCCGTGTCTGTGGGTCGTCCGGCCACTCCGCTTCCGGGAGGGCCGCCCACCAGTAGCCGGTGGGGCGCTGCTCCCGCATGCGTCCGGCCTGCGACAGTTCGCCCACGACGGCGTCGCGGGTGCCGAGCCAGAAGAAGCCCTTCGCGCGGACCACTCCGGGCCAGGAGCCTTGGAAGACGTCCCAGAACCGGCGCGGATGAAAGGGACGACGCGCCCGGTAGGTAAAGCTAGCAATGCCGTATTCCTCGGTCTCCGGCACGTGCTCATCGTCCAGTTCCTTTACCCACCCCGGCATGTTCTGAGCGGCCTCGAAATCAAACGCTCCGGTCCCGACAACCGTGTCCAGGTCCACCTCCGAATGCTCGGTGGGAAGAAGGGTTGCCTCCGGATTGAGCGTCCGCAGGACGTCTTTCAAGAAGTCGACTTGCTCGGCAGAAACGAGGTCCGTCTTGTTGATCAAAATGACATTGGCGAACTCAATCTGATCGATGAGCAAGTCCACCAGCGACCGCTCATCGTCCGGCCCGGTCTCCTGGCCACGATCGTGGAGCAGGTCGGTCGAATTGAAATCGTCCGTGAAGCGATGCGCATCGACGACCGTCACCATCGTGTCGATTTTCGCGATCTCGGACAGGGTGTGCCCGAACTCATCGGACAGGTCGAAGGTGACGGCGACCGGCATCGGCTCCGAGATCCCGCTCGACTCGATCACCAGGTGGTCGAACCGCCCATCGTCGGCCAGCGCCTTGACCTCGGTCAGCAGGTCTTCCCGCATTGTGCAGCAGATGCAGCCGTTCGACATCTCGACCAGGCGCTCGTCGGTCTGCACGAGGTCGGACTGTTCTTCTACGAGGGAGGCGTCGATGTTGACCTCGGCCATGTCATTCACAATGACGGCGATGCGCTTGTCCTCGGCGTTGTGCAGAATGTGCTGGAGAAGTGTCGTCTTGCCGGCGCCGAGGTAGCCGGACAGGACCGTGACGGGAAGCTTGTCGCTCATGCTGAAGGAGGAACTTTGGGCGTGAGACGTACAGCAGACTCATGAACCGGCGAGGACCGACGGGCCCGCACAAGGCCGGCCCGTCGGTCCACGATCGGAACAGGACTGCGTCGGAATGGCATCGGTGCGTGGAGGACTAGAACGGCACCGAGAGACTCACGCGCACGTCGCGGCCCGGGGACAGGGCATAGCCCTTGTACGTGTCCAGGAAGTCGCGGTAGTCGGTGTCAAATGCATTCCGCACCGCCACGCGGAGGGACGGCTCGACCCCGAACCCGAGCGCAAAGCGGCTTTCGGCGGACGCGTCGACCGTCGTGTACGCCTTCGTGGAGGCCGTGCCGAAAGGAGGCGGACTAGACGTATTATCGAACTGCGAGAATGGCTCCAACGTGCCGGCGGCGTCCTTGTCGAAGCCGTGCTTGAGGTCGAACTCAACACGCGGGCTCCGCAGTGGGCCCCGATCGTCCGGCGTGAGATGCACGAAGCCCTTCAGGTTGTCGGCAGGCAAGAGGGGGAGATCTCCATCCCCACCGTCCTCCCCGATATCGTCGCCGGTGCCCCCGAGGACGGCTGCCTGGCCGCCCACGTGCAGCCACGGCTGGACCTGCGCTTCCACCTTTGCCTCTAGGCCGGGAATCACGGCATTCGTCTGGCTGGCCTCGTATATTGGGGGCCCGTTTCCATCTGGCCCCCGGTTTTCATTCGTGTTCTCCAGAAAGATGTAGTCGTTGATGGCATTGACGTAACCGGTCACCTCGGCGGTCAGTCGGTCGCGACGCACCCGCACCGACACGTCGGCGCTGTAGGCCCGCTCCGGGTCGAGGTCCGGATTCCCGACCTGGAACGCTGCCACGCCACCGTGGACCCCGTTGGCGTACAGCTCAAAGATGCTGGGCGCGCGGAAGCCGCTGCTCAGGTTCGTGGCCAGCGCGACGCCGTCGGCCACCTTCACGTTCGCCCCCAGCGCGCCGGACAGCGTCAGGTAGTCGTTCTCTAGCTTGTCCGCGTCACGTGTGTTCTCATTTGGTTCCGCGTCGATGGTGCGAAGATCGCCCCGGACGCCCGCGTTGAGGGTCCACGGCGCCAGATCGATTTCCTCGAACACGAACAGCCCTACGTTCCAGGTGTCGGCGGTCGGCTGCAGCTCGGCCGGGCCGCGGGTGTTGGCGTCCTGAAGCTGCACCTCGGCCCCGAGCGTGCCGCTCACGGCTCCAATCTTCGGATGGGCCACCTCTACGCGGCCGGTGTAAATGTCGGTCTTCAGGTCCAGCGGATAGTCGAAGTCGTCGAAGCCGCCGTTGTCCTCAACGTCGGAAAGCGTCGTACCGCCCGCTCCCGACTGGCGAATGGACGTTTGCAGACTGAGGCGTGGTCGGATCACGAAGCCGTCGGCCACGAGATTGCCTTTCGCCACGAGGTTGCCGTGCTCCAGGTTCTGGCCGAGGCCGTTCGGGGGATTGTTCTCGTTGCCCTTCGGTCCGCCGGTGGGCAGCAGAAAGTTGTGGCGGTTGATCCAGTAGTCGCCATAGAGCTGGGCAGACCCGAAGTCCCCCTGCGTGCCGACCTGGGCGTACCCGTTCCACTGCTCGAAATTGGTGAACGGAATTTCGCCGGTATACTTCGGGTCGTTAAATGGACCAGGGCTCTTATCCTCTGCTTCAAAGAAGGTCCTCTCCTCAGGGGCCGTATAATTGTCGGAAAGACGACGCTCGAACCCGGCGCGGGCGCCGACGCTTCCCCGAGCGCCCTCCAGGTCCAGCCCCATGGCGCGCTCGTTGTTGTTCGTGAAGTACTGGGAGCGGAATGTGCCACCAACCTGCGTCTCATTGAGGTCGGCGGTGGGCGCGTCCTTGGTGAGGACGTTGATCGCGCCGCCGAGGGCGTCGGAGCCGTACTGGATGCTGCTGGGGCCGCGCACCACCTCGATGCGCTCCGCCTCGTTCGAGGAGGTGGTGGGGAAGTGACGCACGCCAAACTGGTAGTACTCCTGCGCAATGCCGTCTTTCAACACGCGAATGCGGTTGCCGGAGAGGCCCCGCAGGACCGGCTTGCCCGCCTGTGAGCCAGTCTGGATCGACGACACGCCCGCCACGTTTTCGGACAGCACGTCGCCGAGCGCCGCACTGCGGTCGGTGTCCAGGTCCTCGGCGCCCAGCACATCGACGCTCTGGGGCGTGGTGAGGGTGCTGCGGGCGCGGGCCGTGCCCGTCACAGTGACGCCTTCGGTCTCCAGCACACGCGTCTTGAGCGACACGTCAACCGTCACCGCTTCGCCGGCGTCGAGCGTGATCTCTCGGACGGCCGTCTGGTAGCCAACGAATCGGATTTCGAGGGTATGGTCGCCAGGGGGGAGGCCCTCAAGCCGGTACCGGCCGTCGGGCCCGGCGGTGGTGCCGCGCTGGAACGCCACGTCGGCGATCTGGGCGCCGGGCAGGGGCGCCCCGTCCGCGTCCGTGACGGTGCCGGTCACGGTGCTTCGGGAGGACTGAGCCTCAGCGGGGGAGACTAGGAGAGCAGTCAGAACGAAAAAAGCGGTCAGAATACGGGTCGACATAGAACGGGATACACTGGTGCAACGGAGCAAACAGGGCCATCCCGGCAGTACAGACGGGATGAGGAAGACGAGAGGGAGGCCCAACCACTGCAGTCACAGAGACGATAGGCATGCACAGGGCCCCATGCCGCGCTGAGTCTGCTACTGTGCAGACAGACGCCGATCCTGTACGGGCGAGACGCAGACGCGCGGCTCGCCAACAGGATTTGAGGGGGCGGAGCGATGCCGGAGGCAACGGGACTACGCGAGGCGGGCCCCAGAGGGAGATGGAGGCCCGCGAATAAACCAAACGGATGCCACGGCGGCGACCGCAGCGTGCGACCGGACTTCAACGGCTGGCTTCCCCATCACGCGTGGGGCCGTGTCCGGAATGGGCGCCGGTGGCACCAGCAGAAGGCGGGTGGCACAGAGGTCACACTCCGGCACAATCCGTCCATCGGTCGCGTCCGTCCAGAGCGGTCCGTCCGACGCGTGGACGTCCGCCGTATGGCAGGACGGCTCCGTCTCACCACTCCGCTGTGCCTCCCCATGCCGGACGAGGTGCACGGTCGGCCCGATCACCCCACCCGTGGCAAACGCCACGAGCAGAAGCCCGACCAGGATGGGATGACGGCCCTGCATGGGAAGAGGGGAGATTGTCAAGAGACACCTTGCCTATCGACGGGCGCCTGCCGGGGTTCCACGTGTGAAAACGACCACACATGCACATTCATTCAGATGGTCGGTCCCGGCCACACGGCCTCTTCCGGATCGACACTCTCGGCGCCGATGCCTAGGTTGACGGGTCCGTCACCGGTGACCCGGCCGCCGTCCGCCATGCCCGACTCCACCGTCCGCGTCGTCGACGTGTATCCGTACCGCGAGTCGTCCGTAAACCCCGAGTTTTTACTCCTCCACCGCGCCCCTGACACCCCGTACGCCGGACAGTGGCGCATGGTGGGCGGCAAGATTGACCCGGGAGAGGCCGCGTGGGAAACCGCCCGCCGGGAGGTGAGCGAGGAAACCGGCCACGCCCCCGACCGACTCTGGACGATCCCGTCGGTGAACGCATTCTACGAGTGGCAGGACGACCGCATCAATCTGATTCCGGCCTTCGCCGCGGCCCTTCCGGCCGACCCGACGCTCGACGACGAGCACGACGCGTTCGCGTGGCTCCCCGCCGAAGAGGCCGCCGGCCGACTGGCCTGGCCGGAGCAGCAACGCCTCCTCCGCCTCGCCGACCGGATGCTGCGGGCCGGCATCCCGCCCCGCCTGGTCGTACAGGCGGATCCTGAATCTTGAATGATCGCTCCATCCCCCACGAGATTGCTTGAACGCCCATGTCCCTTCGTGTCTTCACGGGGCTGTGTGCCGTCCTCATGGCCCTCCCGCTCCCGGCGCACTCGCAGCCGCTCTCCGGCTTCGCCCCCGCCTCCGCAGAGCAGCAGCGCGCCTGCGAGGCCCGGCTGGCCGACCAGCCCACCCCCGCCGCCTTTCGGGCCCACTTGAAGGCCCTGACCGACGAGCCCCACCCCGCCGGCACGCCCGCCAACGACCGCGTGCGGGCCTACCTCGACTCCGTGATGGCGGCCGCCGGGCTTTCGACGACGCACTACCCGTACGACCTCTACATGCCGTCGCCCGAATCGGCGCACCACACGGACGTCGCGCTCGTCACGCCCACCCGCCAGCCCCTCAATCGCCAGGAGTGCGTCCACGATGAGGATTCCTTCTCCGGCCACCCGGCCCTGCGTCCCGCCTGGAACGCCTACTCCGGCTCCGGCGACGTAACCCGGGAGGTGGCGTACGCCAACTACGGGCGCAGGGCGGACTTCGAAAGGCTCGACTCGCTCGGCGTAGACCTCGACGGCAAGATTGTGGTGGCCCGCTACGGTGGGAATTTTCGGGGCTTTAAGGCCAAATACGCGGAGGAGTACGGCGCCGCCGGCCTCCTCCTGTACACCGATCCCGCCGACGGCGGCTACACCGAGGGGCTTCCCTACCCCGAAGGCCGATACCTGTCCGCGAGCATGATTCAGCGCGGATCGGTCCTCACGCCCCTGGGCGGCGATCCGCTCACGCCGGACGGCCCCTCGCTCCCGACCGGCGCGAACGCCGACGTGAACCGGCTCGACCCGGCGGACGCCGACCTGCCTGAACTTCCCGTCGCCCCGCTGCCCTACGGCTCGGCCCGGAAGATCCTGTCGCGCATGACGGGCGAGGCCGTTCCGGAGGGCTGGCAGGGCGGCCTCCCGTTCGCCTACCGTCTCACGGGCGGATCCGACCTCACGGTGCGCCTGAAGGTGGACCAGCCCAAGGAGCTGACCCGCGCCACGAACGTCGTGGGGACGATCGAGGGCACCGCCCACCCCGACGAGTGGGTCATTCTGGGCGCCCACTTCGACGCCTGGACCTTCGGCGCCACCGACCCGAACAGCGGCACGGCGATGCTGCTGACCCTGGCCGAGGCGCTGGGCACGCTCGCCGACGCAGGGTGCCGCCCGGCCCGGTCGATCAAAATTGCCCACTGGGACGCCGAGGAGTATGGCATTCTCGGCTCCACCGAATGGGTCGAACAGCTGGAGGACGAGCTGCAGGGGGGCGCCGTCGCGTACCTCAACGCCGACGCGGCCGTCTCGGGGGGGCGCTTCGGGGCGGCCGCGGCTCCCTCCCTGAAAGGCCCGTTGCTCGACGCGGCGCGCAACGTCTCCTATCCGGGCGCCCCGGACGATACCACCACCGTCTACGACCACCTCGCCGCCCGCACCGAGGCCGGCGACCGGCTCGGCGACCTGGGCGGGGGCTCCGACCACGTGGGCTTCTACACGTACGCCGGCGTGCCGTCGGCCAGCGGGGGCTTCTCGGGCACCACGCCCGTGTACCACTCCGCCTACGACAACTTTGCGTGGTACAAACGCTTCGCCGACACGAGCTTCGTATACGGCCCCGCCCTCGCCCGGCTCGACGGCACGCTCGCCCTGCGCCTCGCCAACGCCGACGTGCTGCCCTACGACGTGGCC
>Ga0207753_1000164_pt1 | contig 26704 bp, 27 predicted proteins | sample PonA233FremontCA_2_FD_187273 | JGI IMG/M metagenome (GOLD analysis project Ga0207753, IMG submission 187273) | Salt pond sediment microbial community from Fremont, CA, USA - Pond A23 Sediment 3 (SPAdes) | ecosystem: Environmental > Aquatic > Non-marine Saline and Alkaline > Saline | place: USA... | reverse complement strand
CGCCCGCGAGCCTCGATGCTCGGTGTTGTCTCTACGACAGCACCCACGCACAATTCTACCGAAGCTACTTGGAGAGCAATAGCACTGTTCTTGGTGCGGTAGTGACCGGCTACTGTAGAATAGTCATCGACTACTCCGTCGATACCACACCGAGGTCACTTTCAGAAACGATCGCCAGCGATGGCTCTCAGCGTTGTGTATCATGAAGCGCGGGCGTGTCGGTATCCTACGTCGACGCGCCGTTGCTTCAGGTAGAAAGCGTCGACAGCCACGGATAGCCCTGTTGGTCGACGACTCCCCTGAAAGACGGTGTCAGCCAAGCGGTAGGCTTTTAGGGAGTCCTAAAGAATAGTAGAGCCAACGAATGGTCGAAGACAGCGCGCGTCCGTGTCGGTTGGGAGATATGGACGATACTGTCACGACCGGCGACCCAAACGGTTCTGAGGCGACCCATGGCGAACTCTAACACACTCATCGAAACGACCGAACAGCAGTCGACACAGCCAGCCGTCGAGCGACCGGGCGACACCGAGACGACGGTCGACGATCCGATCCTGCGGCTTGACGGTGTTACCAAGGCTTTCGGCAGCGAGACGGCCGTGCGGGAGGTCTCGCTGTCGGTTGAGCGTGGCGAGCTGCTGACGCTACTCGGCCCCTCTGGCTGCGGAAAGACGACGACCCTGCGGATGATCGCCGGGCTCGAAACCCCCACCGACGGCGAGATCCGGATCGACGACGAGCTGGTAGCGACCGATGGGATGACTACCGCGCCGGAAGCCCGGGACGTGGGGATCGTGTTTCAGGATTTTGCCCTTTTCCCACACCTCTCGGTCCGGGAGAACATTGCCTTCGGCCTCACCGAGTTCGACGACGCCGACACCGAAGCGCGCGTCGACGAACTCCTTGACCTCGTCGACATGCCCGACCACGGGGAGAAATCCCCCGATCAGCTGTCGGGCGGCCAGAAACAGCGGGTCGCCCTCGCCCGGTCGCTGGCTCCCGAACCCGACGTTCTCCTCCTTGACGAGCCGTTTTCCAACCTCGACGTTCGGCTGCGAGTCGAGATGCGCGAGGAGGTGCGGTCGATCCTCAAGGAGGCCGGTGTCACTGCTATTTCAGTCACTCACGACCAGGAGGAGGCGCTCTCGATTTCGGACCGCGTCGCCGTCATGAACGACGGTCGGATCGAACAGCTGGATCGCCCCGAACGCATCTTCGAGCAGCCGGAATCCCGCTTCGTGGCGTCGTTCCTCGGACGGGCGAGTTTCCTGACCTCCTACGTTCACGATGGTGTCCTCAAAACCGGCCTCGGGACGTTCGATGCGGCGACCCTCGACGGCTACACCGAGGAGTACGAGGGGATCGCCGTCGACGTCCTCGTCCGGCCGGACGACCTGCGGGCGGCCCGCGCCCACCCCGACCAGACCGACGGCGAAGTGACCTCCCGGCAGTACGTCGGCCCCTCCTTTATTTATCGCGTCGACCTCGACAGCGGCGATACGGTCCACTGTCTCCACAACCACGTCGAGGACTTCGAACTCGGCGAGCGCGTGACGGTCGACCTCGTCGCGGACCACCCACTGGCGTGGTACCCACGCCAGTCGGACGGCGAGGTGTGTTCGGTCGACGGTGAGAAGGACTTCTGTTCGTTTACTGATTCATTATAAAAGCCGCTCAGATCAACAGCAGCGGGAGCCCAAAGGCGACGAGCAACCCGATCACGAGCACTACGCCGCCTTTCATTGCTTGATCGGTCGAAAACGACTGCATCGGCGAGGTGACCCGAGCCTCGGGGTCGGCCTCGTGTGCGTGATCTGCCATAGGTGATTGTTAGGCGTCGACTACTAAAACGCACCTATTGTTTCTGTTCTCCGGTCGGCGTCTGCAGTCGACGGGCGACGAGTGTGAACGCACCGACGAGCGTGAGATACAGCTGCCAGCCGCCGACCGCGATCGGGAACCGGCGGTCGACCGGTCCTTCGGGCTCCTTCGTCGGCTGGACCGGCGTCGAGACGTGGACGCTCTGGGTCGTCCCGCCCTGCCCGGCGTCGACGACCTGCTGGCCGGCCGCGGGATCGAGGGAGATGTCGACGAACGTCTGGACCAGCCCCTCCGAAGAAATGTAGAGTTCGCCATCGAGAGCGACAAACTGGTCGACCAGCGGCCACAGCAAATTGATCCCATCGAGGTGGGTCCAGTCGAGGGCGATGTGGGCGAAGACGTGGGCGAACAGCGCGACCCACGCCACCCGGACGCCCTACCAGCCATAGCGGGACCGGAGCCACGAGGTCTCGCAGCGGGTCGTGTCGTAGTAGAGGAGGGCCGCGGCAACGGTGGGGATGAAGATCGTGTGGGCGAGGGCGTTGGTTGAGCCATTTATAAATGGGCTGAGGAGGGTGTCGACATCAGGAAAGACGGCTGCGAGGGCGACAACTGCCAGCGAGCGGCGGTCGAAAGCCGCACCGAGGAGGGCAACGCCGAGGAGGACGCCGACCGCGAGACTCACGAGCGTTGGCGGCATTACTACTCCCTTCTGTTATATGTATTTAAATGCGTGGCTGGTGAGTACGGCAGTTTTACAAATGGGGTTGCTGCTGCGGTACCCATTCTCAACAATCACACTCCACTCGCACATCACAGTCGACACGATTCGTTCACGGTTGTACCCATCCACCAAGCCAGACATCTTAAGCGTCTCCCGGAAAAGGAGACAGTATGACGGAACAGCGAGACGGGTTCATCCGCCGCGAATGGTGGAAGGAATCGGTCATCTACCAGATCTATCCCCGCAGCTTCAACGATAGTAACGGCGACGGCGTCGGCGACATCCCGGGCATCATCGAGAAACTCGACTACCTCGAGGAGCTGGGCGTCGACATCATCTGGCTCAACCCGGTCTACGAGTCCCCGAACGCCGACAACGGCTACGATATTGCCGACTACCGGTCGATCATGGACGAGTTCGGCACCATGGAGGATTGGGAAGCCCTGCTCGATGGGTTGCATGACCGCGGCATCAAACTCATCATGGACCTCGTGGTCAACCACACCTCCGACGAACACGAGTGGTTCGTCAACTCCCGCGACGTCGACAGCGAGTACCACGACTACTACGTCTGGAAACACGGCCGAACTGATGTCGACGGATTCACCGGCCATCTCGGTCCGGAGGATGAGGCCCCCCCGAACGAGTGGGGCTCCTTCTTCGGCGGTCCAGCGTGGGCCTACGACGAGGAGGTCGGCAAATGGTATCTCCACATGTTCGACGAGAAACAGCCGGATCTCAACTGGGAGAACCCCGAGGTCCGCGACGAGGTCTTCGAGATGATGGAGTGGTGGCTCGACAAGGGGATCGACGGCTTCCGGATGGACGTGATCAACCTCCTGTCGAAACCCGATTCGGTCACCAAACACGACCCACCGCTGAACGACACCAACATGTGGGAGGCCTTCGACGGCCCGCGGATGCAGGAGTTCCTCGAAGCAATGTACGACCGGGTGCTCGACGGCCACGACGCCTTCGCCCTCGGCGAGATGATCGGCCAAGGGATGGCGATGGACACCGCCCGAGACTACGTCGAAGCCGAAGGCCCACTGTCGACGCTGTTCCACTTCGATCACGTCCTCTTGGATCACGGCGGCGAGATCTGGGAGCGCGACGACTGGGGCCTCAACGAACTCCGCGATGTCCTGAACCGCTGGCAGTACGGCCTCGCCGAGAAGGGCTGGAACAGCATCTATCTCAGCAACCACGACCAGCCCAGACTCGTCTCCCGCTTTGGCAACGACGGCCAGTACCGCGAGGAGTCGGCGAAGCTGCTGGCGACCCTCATCTTCACGCTTCGCGGAACACCCTACATCTATCAGGGCGCGGAGATCGGGATGACGAACTACCCCTTCGACTCGCTCGAGGAGTTCAGGGACGTAGAAACGATCAACCCCGTCCAGAACGCCCTCGACAACGGTACCATCGAGAGCTTCGACAGCGTCAAAGGCGCGCTCCGACAGAACAGCCGGGACAACGCCCGGACGCCGATGCAGTGGTCGGCCGACGACAACGCTGGGTTCACCACCGGCGAGCCGTGGATCGGCGTCAACCCCAACCACGACGAGATCAACGTTGAGACCGCCCGCGCCGACCCCGATTCGATCTGGCACTACTACCGTGAGCTGATCGACCTCCGCAAACAGCACGACGTGATGGTGTATGGCCACTACGATGTCCTGCTCAACGACCACGAGGAGGTCTGGGCCTACACTCGAACGCTCGGCGACGAGCGCCTGCTGGTCACCCTGAACCTCGCCGAGTGGGAGGGTCACTTCTGGATCGACGAGAACGAAGTCGACTTCGATCTCCAGAACGTCGAGGCCGAACTCCTCATTGGAAACTACGGGGCCGACGAGACCGCGACCGAGGTCGACCCCGCGGCCTTCGACCTGCGGCCGTGGGAAGCCCGCGTCTACCGGCTCACAGAGTCCGAGTAGGTTCTCATTCGGCAGCCGGCTCTTCGGTGCGTTCGATTCCTCGAACCTCCTCGGGATCTATGCGCCACCCCTGAATCGATTCCAGCGAGTCGGCTCGCTCGAACCCGCTGATGAACCATGCGTTGTCGTCCAGTGTCTCGATAAACTGCTCCCATTCCTCGTTGTCGGGGTCGACCGCGTGGACGGGACCAGTAACCGAGACGCTCTGCCAGTCGAACCGTCCCCTGATTTCTGTTGCGAGGAGTCGCACCGTCGATCCGTCGGCGATGTAGTCGGCCTTGGTCGACTCGGGGCTCTCGCTGAGGAACGGCAGATATACTGACTCGCCGTCGTAACCGAAGGAGATCGGGACGCTGTAGGGATCGTCGTCGGCACACAGCGAGACGATGCCGTACCCCTGTGTTCGGAGGAGACGGTCGATGTCCTCGCGGCTCATCGGCGTCCCGCTGAACTGGGCATAGAGGTTCTGTGACATGACACGCGTGTATCCGCGGCGAGACTCATTGGGCGTGGTGGCCGAGATCAGTACCGTACTGTCAGTGTGGTAGTTCTGTTGGCCGCTGCTGCCGCTTACGACACGACATCGGCGACCAGCAGCACCACCCCCGCGGCGAGACACAGAAGCCCGACGAGCGTGGTCGCTGGCTCGGGGACGGCGACGAGCACGGCCCCGACGAGCAGCAAGGGTGCGTAGGTCAGTGGGTCGACCAACGAAAACCCCTCGGTCGGCTCGGCGATCCAGTCGGCTTCTGTCGATTCGGACGAGGCCCCCCGCTGGCTGTCGGTCTCCGACTGGACCCCAGTAGACTCGCGGCTCATGCAATGAGCAGTCGGCGTGGAGTTGCCTCAACGCTTCGGCCACCGGTCGACAGGTCGACGGTCGGGAGGGTCGCCGAAGCGTTCAGCCCGCCGATTCGACGCGAACGAGAATACGATAGACCGCCCACGCCGCCCAGAAGAAGACGGCGATGGCGACGACGACCAGTTCCTGCTCGACGAGAAACGAGCCGGTCAGCTGGAGCACGATGTATTCCAGCAGGACGTAGCCACAGAGCACGGCGAAGACGTCCCAAAACGACCGTGGGTTCCTGAGGCTCGGTGCTCGCATAGGGTTCCTATCGGCACACAGCCGTATGGCTCTGTTCGCCGACAGCCCGACCGATACGACGTAGCCGGGCCGGACCTGTTTTGCCCGCCAGTCCCGTCTCCCGTGTGTGAGCCTGGCAGGCGCTCTCGGTCGACGGCTCGACGCGATGGAACCGGCGGCCCGGCGGCTCCATGCCGAGTACCGCCGGGTGAACCTGAGTTTCATGGCCAGCAGCATCGCCTACGAGGCGTTCGTCTCGTTGCTGCCGCTTTTCGTCTCTATCTTCCTCTTGGTCGCCTTCGTCGACGGTCGGGGCGTTGCCACTGCAGTGTTGTCGACCACCGAGTCGATCCTTCCGGCGGCGGCCCACCAACTGCTTGCGGGGGCGATCCAAAGCGAGATCTCGTCGACGGCGACCTCCGTGGTCAGTCTCCTCGTCCTGCTGTGGAGTTCGCTCGAACTGTTTCGCTCGCTGAAAACCGCGTTTGCGACGATCTACGGCACCCAGTCGACCAACTCCTTGCTCCGGCAGCTTCGCTACGCGCTCGTGGCCTACCTGCTCATGGTCGTCGCCATCCTCGCGGCGGTCGCCGCGACGAGCCTCTCGATCCTCTCGGCGGTGCCGTTCGTCGACGTCCTCAGCGTCGTCGCCCTGCTGGTTGGCCTCACAGTGGTCTTTCTCCCCATCTACTACCTGTTTCCCGACGTGCCGATGTCGGTTCGGGAGGCGCTTCCGGGAGCGGTGGTCGCCGCGGTCGGGTCGACCCTGCTCCAGCGACTGTTTCAGTTCTACGTCCAGTACGTCGCTGACGCCGACGTTGCGGGCGCACTCGGGACGGTTCTCGTCGTCCTGGTCTGGCTCTACTTCGGGAGCTACGTCGTGTTGATCGGGGCGGTCGTGAACCATGCCCTGCGGGACGAGCAGGTGGGGTGAGTAGAGCCATGCCAACGGGCGTCGACCACCCCCCCTCGTCCACCGTCGACCGCGGACCGTCGGCCTTTTGCTGGCCCGTCGACAACGGTCGGTAGCTGAATGGCCACGTATCATATCGAGACCTACGGCTGTACGTCGAACCAAGGCGAGAGCCGCCGCATCGAGCAAGCCCTGCGGGAGGGCGGCCACTACCCGGCCGACAGTCTCGACGCCGCCGATGTCGCCATTCTCAACAGCTGTACGGTCGTCGAAAAGACCGAACGAAACATGCTCCGGCGGGCCGAGGAGCTCCAAGAAGAGACCGCCGACCTGATCGTCACCGGCTGTATGGCCCTCGCTCAAGGCGAGGAGTTCCAAGACGCGGGAATCGACGCCCAGATCTTGCATTGGGACGAGGTCCCCGACGCCGTCCTCAACGGCGAGTGTCCGACCGTCACCCCCGATACCGAGCCCGTACTGGACGGGAAGATCGGCATCCTGCCCATCGCTCGCGGCTGTATGAGCAACTGCTCGTACTGTATCACCAAGTTCGCTACCGGGCGGGTCGACTCACCCCCCGTGCAGGAAAACGTCGAGAAGGCCCGCGCGCTGGTCCACGCCGGAGCCACGGAGATTCGCATTACGGGCCAAGACACCGGCGTCTATGGCTGGGATACCGGCGACCGCAAGCTGCCGGAACTCTTAGACCGGATCTGCACCGAGGTCGACGGCGAGTTTAGAGTCCGAGTCGGGATGGCCAACCCCGGCGGGATTCACGGGATTCACGAGGAACTCGCCGACGTGTTCGCCCGCCACGACAAGCTCTACAACTTCATCCACGCGCCGGTCCAGTCGGGCAGCGACGAGGTGCTCGAATCCATGCGCCGCCAACACAGAGTCGACAAGTTCCGCGAGGTCGTCGCGGCCTTCGACGAGGCGCTCGACTACTGGACCCTCTCTACTGACTTCATCGTCGGCTACCCGACCGAAACCGACGCCGACCACCAGCAGTCGATGGAGCTGCTCCGGGAGGTCCGCCCCGAGAAGATCAACGTCACCCGGTTTTCGAAGCGGCCCGGCACCGACGCCGCCGAGATGAAGGGCCTCGGCGGGACGATCAAGAAGGAACGCTCCAAGGAGATGTCCGAAGCCAAGCGGGAGGTCGTCGCCGAAGCCTACGAAAACATGATCGGCACCACTCAGGAAGTGCTCGTCGTTCAAGAGGGAACGGGCGACTCGGTCAAGTGCCGTGACGGGGCCTACCGACAGATCATCGTCCAGAACGCGGGCGATCACGGTCTCGAACCCGGTGACTTCTGTGAGGTCGAGGTGACGAGCCACCAGACGGTCTACGCCTTCGGAACGCCGGTCTGATCGATTAGATGGAATGTGACTCCGCGTACTTCGAGGGCAGTGTTGTTCTTCCCGATAGCAAATGTCTGCTGTGCGAAACCCGAGTCAATCGGTGTAAAACCGATATATCTGCGGTGGAACAGTACCGATACAGAGAGCAATAAGGAATCTAACCAGTCTGGACACGTCAGTAAACAGTGCTAATACAAGCAGGACAGAGAGACCGAACGCTACAAAAATAATAAATATTTTTTCATCAGATATCATAACGCGTGTTCAATTTGTTGTGAATAGTATCTGTCGTTATGTTTGTTTTCGTTATTACCGGAAACTTCACGCTCATTTATTTCTAGAAAAGACATATCTCAGCAAATTTTGTTTCTGTACCGTATGTGGCCAGTTGCCAATGGTACAACCCCTTTCTGCTGTTTTCGGTGTTCTAAGGGGTCGACCTACTGGTCGTCGTCTTCCAGCGTGATACTCTCGGTGGCGGCGTTCCGAAGCGCGTCAGAGCGCCCGTGTCGACCGGGCGCGATCGCCAGCGTGCGGAGGCCGTAGTTGTTGGCGACCTCCAAAACCGGTTTGAAATCGGTGTCCCGCGAGGCGATGGCGATCGTGTCGCCACGGCCTTCGACCGCGAACCGGGCGGCGTCGACCGCGAGTTTCACGTCGACATCCCCGCTCGTGACGATCACCTCGAAGCCGTGGGCCTCGGCGGCCTGAATCAGTCCCGGCGTCGCGTGTTCGTCGACGTAGAGCCGGATCGTCGCCAGCCGACCGGCCTCGGCGGCCGCAGCCCGGATGTCGTCGAGGTCGACGTCGAACTCCTCGCGCAACACGTTCGGCCCGTCGACGAACAGTCCGACCCCCTCCTCGCGTGTAGACGGCATGACTGGATGTCGACGACGGCCTAATAAAGGCGTGCCGCTTGCCGTCCGGTTGACTGGTAGCTATCGAACGATTACCCCGTGACCGGACGGTTTGTGTCTCGAACACATCTCGTCCACAGACTTATTACCTAAGATTAATAATTATAGACCCATGGTAACATTCCACACGACACATACCCCGTGTATCATCGATCGGCCGATGAACAATCATGGGGCACTAACGCTCTCCGAGATCACCGGCCAGCGGACGTTTCAGGTGGTCGAGTACGCCACGCGGGAGGTTCGGGAGACGCTGGCGATGGCCGCCGCCGGGGCGACCGTCCGGATCTGGCTCGAACCGCTGGGCTCCCGGGGCGACGCGTGGCGCGCGGTCGACATCGAAGGCGGTGTCGAGACCCATCCCGGCGACACGGAGCTTTTGGGACAACCGGTCACGCTGTGAATGGTTTGTCATAGATAATACCACATACTCTCGATATCACGGGCTTTATTTGGGCGATGAACGGATTATGTAGTATGGAACACACCCCTCCAGACGGTGATCAGCAGTCGTATACTGTTATTGCTGACATGAATGAACACGGCGGGATGACTGTCGTCGACGACTCGACGAACAGCACCTATCAGCTCGTCGAGTACGCCAACGAGAGCCTCAGACGCGAGCTCGCATCCCGTGATGTCGGCGACTCGGTAGCTCTCGAACTCGATCGGGCTGGCGTCCGCGCCAACGTCTGGCGGGCGAGCCGCGCCGAACCGGTCGTACTGGCAGCCTAACTGGTCGACCTCCCCAGTCACCTCCGCGGTTGGTCCCCGCGATCAGATTTCGTGGGAGGTGTTCTCATCGTTCAGTGACCAGTTGATCTGGCTGACAACAACACATTACTGCCGAGAGAGCAAGCTACCAGTATGGCCCGACGACACCCGCCGCTGGCCGACGTACATGCGGCCGCCGGGGCTTCGATTACCGAGTTCGGTGGCTGGACGATGCCTGTCGAGTTCGACTCGATCCGGACCGAACACGCCGCGGTCCGCGACTCTGTCGGCCGCTTCGACGTCTCACACATGAGCGAGATCGAAGTCACCGGCCCCGACGCGACCGAGTTGATGGGTCGACTCACGACCAACGACGTGGCGGGGCTCTCGCCGGGCGAGGCTCAGTACGCCTGTATCACCCGCGTCGACGGCGTGATCCTCGACGATACCGTCGTCTACCGGCTGGCCGACCGCGACGGCGAGCCAGCATATTTGTTCATCCCGAATGCGGGTCACGACGCCCAGTTCACAGAGTGGTGGACCGACCACCGCGAGGAGTGGGGTCTCGACGCCACGGTCGACAACGCGACCGACGACTGGGCGATGGTCGCCATCCAAGGGCCTGACTCGCCCGACAGCGTCGCCGCGGTCACCGACGACTCGGTGACCGACCTCGCGCGGTTCGAACACACCACCGGCGAGATCGCTGGCTGTGAGTGCCGGATCGCTCGGACCGGCTACACCGGCGAGGACGGTTTCGAAATCTTGTGTCCAACCGACGCCGCCGAAGACGTGTGGACCGCCTTCGACTGCCAGCCCTGCGGGCTCGGCGCGCGGGACACCCTCCGGATCGAAGCCGGGTTCCTGCTATCGGGACAGGATTTCGATCCCGAATCCCTGCCGCGAACGCCCTACGAGGCCGGGGTCGGCTTCACGGTCGACCTCGGTTCCGACTTTGTCGGTCGTGACGCGCTGACCGACCAACACGCCACGGGCGTCGGCCGAACCTTCGTCGGCGTCACGATGCTCGACCGCGGGGTCCCACGCGAGGGGTACGCGCTGGTCGACAAGGCGGGCGCGGAGATCGGCCAGCTCACATCGGGGACGATGAGTCCGACGCTCAACGAGGGGATCGGCCTCGGCTACGTCGGCGTCGACCACGCTGACTCCGGCAGGCCGGTCGGAATCGTCGTCCGCGGCAGCGAGAAGCGCGGCGAGATCACCGAGCTACCGTTCCATCCGACGTAGTCATATCGCCGACAGAACAAGAGCCACCAACCTACCACAGATGAGTTTCGACGTACCCGACGACCTGAGCTATCTCGAATCGCACGAATGGACGACCACCGACGACGACACGGTTACGATTGGCATCACCGACTTCGCCCAGGACGAACTCGGCGATGTCGTTTTCGTCGAACTCCCCGCAGTCGGCGACGCGGTCGACGCCGGATCGGCCTTCGGCGTCATCGAGTCGATCAAGGCCGTCTCGGACCTCTATGCCCCGGTTTCGGGCGAGGTGACCGCGGTCAACGAGGCCCTGTTCGACCAGCCGGAACTCGTCAACAGCGACCCCTTCGGCGAGGGCTGGATGCTCGAAGTCGAGCCGAGCGAAGACGAGTTCGACGACCTGCTGTCGGCCGAGGCGTACCGTGATCAGATCGCATAACACCCTCCACCAATGACACAGACAGACGGCAGTCCGTTCGCACCGCACACCCCCGCTGAGACCGCTGCGATGCTCGAAGCAGTCGGCGTCGACGCCGAGGCCGACCTCTTCGATATCCCCGATGAGGTCGCCTTCGACGGCGAGTTCGGCATCGAGCCGCGAAGCGAGCAAGAAATCCGGGGCGAACTCCGGCGGCTGTTCGCCCGCAACGACAATCTCATCGAGTTCATGGGACGGGGCCACTACAGCCACTACGTTCCCTCGATCGTCGACCACCTCTCGGATCGCGCCGAGTTCCTCACCAGCTACACCCAGTACCAACCCGAGATCACACAGGGGTTCCTCCAGGCGCTCTTCGAGTACCAGTCGATGCTGGTCGAACTCACCGGCCTCCCCGTCGCCAACTGCTCGATGTACGACGCCGCCACCGCCCTCGCGGAGGCCGCGCTGCTGGCCGACCGCGTCCGCCAAACGAGCGGCCACCGAATCTTTGTCCCCGAACACCTCCGCGAGGGCAAGCGGTTGGTGCTCGAAAACTACGTCGACGGCGCGGGACTGGTCGTCGAGTCCTACCCGATGGACGACGGCAACGTCGACCACGAGGCGCTCGCGGAACTCACAGACGAGGAAACAGCCATGATCTACGCCGAGAACCCGACCGTTCGGGGAACCATCGAGGAGGGACTCAGCGAAGTCGGCGAGATCGCCGACGACAACGAGGCGCTGTTCTGTCTCGGCTCGGATCTCGTTGCCCTCTCGCTGCTTGAAAAACCGGCCACTGTCGGTGCGGACGTGGTCGTCGGCGAGGCCGACGTGCTCGGGTTGCCCACGAGCTACGGGATGGGACTCGGCATCTTTGCGACCCGCGAGTCGTTCCTTCGGCAGGTTCCCGGCCGCTTGGTCGGCGTCAGTGAGGACGCCGACGACCGGCGGGCCTACACGCTCACCCTGCAGACCCGCGAACAGCATATCCGCAAGGAGCGGGCGACCTCCAACATCTGTACGAACCAGGCGTGGGTCGCTCTCCGTGCGGCGATGCACATCGCCGCCCTCGGCCCCGATGGACTGGTCGACCTCGCCACCGACTGCGTTCGGAACGCCGCAGCGTTGGCCAAGCGGGTCGACGAAATCGAGGGCTATCAGGCTCCGGTTCACGACCGCCACCACTTCCGCGAGTTCGTGGTACACACGGACCAGCCGGCGGCGGCGATCACTGCCGATGTCGAGGCTGAGGGCTACGCAATCCACGCGATCGACGACCACCTACTCCAGGTCTGTCTTACCGAAACTAACGCTCACGCGACCGATGGGTTAGTCGACGCCTTCCAGGAGGCCGCCTGATGATCTACGATCAAGCCCGCTACACCGAAGGTGACACACACGAACCGCTGTTGTCCGAGAAGGACGCGACGACCGTCGCGGTCGGCGAGACCGACTCGCCGTTGCCCGAGGAACTGACCCGCGACGAACTCATTCTTCCGGGTCTCTCGGAGCCGGAGTTAGCCCGACACTACACCCGGCTTTCGCAAATGAACTGGAGCATCGACAGCGGTCCCTACCCGCTGGGGTCATGTACCATGAAGTACAACCCAAAATTCACCGAGGATGTCGCCGCCGACCGGAACGCGGCGATCCACCCAGACCGCTCGGCCGACAGCGCACAAGGAAATCTCGGCCTGCTATACGGGCTCCAAGAGTACCTCGCAACCATCGGCGGGATGGACGCGGTCACGCTCCAGCCACCCGCAGGCGCGGCTGGCGAGTTCACAGGAATCCTCGTGGCCAAGGCTTACCACGATCATCACCGCAACGACCGCAGCGAGGTGATCATCCCGGCGTCGGCCCACGGTACCAACTTCGCCACCGCGGCGATGGCGGGCTACGACGTGGTCGAACTCCCTTCCGATGAGGGTGGGCGTGTCGACCTCGAGGCGCTCAAAGCCGCCGTCTCCGAGGAAACCGCGGCGCTCATGCTCACCAACCCCAACACTGTGGGCCTCTTCGAGCGGGATATCGTCGAGATCGCCGAGACGGTCCACGATGCCGGCGGACTGCTCTACTACGACGGCGCGAACTTGAATGCCCTGCTCGGCCGGGGACGACCGGGCGATATGGGCTTCGACATCATGCACTACAACGTCCACAAGACGTTCGCTACGCCCCACGGCGGCGGAGGACCCGGAGCCGGGCCGGTGGGTGTTGTCGACGAACTCGCCGTGTTCCTCCCGAGTCCCCGTGTTCGGGAAACCGAGAATGGCGACTACGAACGGTTCAAGCCCGACCGCTCGATCGGCAAGATCCACGGCTTTGCGGGCAACTGGCTGGTGTTAGCCAAAGCCTACGCCTACATCGCTCGACTCGGTGACGAGGGACTCTCGGATGCCAGCGCGAAGGCGGTGTTAAACGCCAACTACCTCGCCGAACGGCTGGAGATGGATGTGCCCTACGGCCCGTTCCACCACGAGTTCGCGGCGACCGCGGGCGACCGCGATGCCGCCGATGTCGCCAAACGAATGCTGGACTTCGGTGTCCATCCGCCGACGACCAAGTGGCCCGAGATGGTGCCCGAAGCCATGTTGACCGAGCCGACCGAGATCGAAAGCAAGCGCACGCTCGACACGCTGGCCGAGGCGTTCAACAACGCCTACAGTGATACCGACGACGCCATCGAAACCGCCCCGTCCCGGACGACTGCCAGCCGGATCGATCAGGTGAGTGCAGCGCGGAACCCACGCCTCTCGTGGCAATCCCTCGACGAGTAGTCGCTGGCTACTGGTTTGTCGACCAACCGTTATCCCGTTTCTCGCAGACTAGCCCGGTATGGATCTCGAACTCACAGGCAACGCTACACTCGTCACCGCCTCCGACCGTGGACTCGGCAAGGCTGCCGCGACTGCCCTCGTTCGGGAGGGCGTCGACGTGGCGAGTAATGGCCGCAACGAGCCGACGCTCGAAGCTTTAAATAGAGGAACTCGAAAGCTACCGATCAGTCCCAGATGTCGCAGTGCCGCCGGACGACTCCTTCCGCCCCTGTATCGAATCGAGGAGTTCCCGTTCGGTCGTAACCGAGTATCGACCCGTTCCCAACACCAGAATTCCGAGAGACGACACGAGGACAGCCGCATTGAACGCGTTGACCTCGGCGGTCGCCATCGCAACGAGCATGACCGGTCCCATCAGTGCCGCCCCGAGACGGCCAGCGATACCGAACACGATGAGGGTGGCGGCGGTCAGTTCGATCACACCGACAAGCGGAACCAGTAGTCCCGGAACGGGTATGCCAAGCTCGGCGAAGAAGTCGACCTGCGAGCCGTAGTTGAGCAGTTTTTGAGAGCCCGGAACCACCAGCACAACGAGGAATACCCGCAACGGTATTGGGCCCCACTCTCGGAGTCGCTGGATCATTGTTCGGGTATAGTGCCAACGCGAGTCTGTATAACTGTTTTTGTCACTTCGAATTAGTACGGTAGTGACCGGTTCGTTTCCCGCATCGATAGTTATTGCCGAGATCGACCGACGTGGCAGGGGAGTAGTCTTCGACTGGTTACCGAATAGCCTCCATAGCCACCAGAGGCTTGAGAGTCTGTCCCGAACTGGCAGTGTTGGTCGCCGGAACCGGACCGACGGAGGATTTCAGCCATGGATATCGCCGACATCGTTTCAGACGAGTACGCATCGTTCCCCCCGGAGACGCCAGTCTCGAAGCTCGTCGGCGTGTTCGCCGACTCCTCGGTCACGGGGGTTGTCGTACACGACGACGAGTTCGAGGGGATCGTCACCAGACGACAGCTGGTAACCTCACACCACCAACCGAATCAAAAACTCCGGTCGCTGCTGTGGCACGTTCCCAAACTCTCACCCGAGGAGGATATTCGCGACGTAGCACGGCTCATGCTCGACAGCGACTCCCGACTCCTTCCGGTGTTCGAGGGGTCGACGCTGCTCGGTGTCGTCACCGGCGACGCCGTGCTCCAAAAGGTCACTTCGTTTCTCGATGCTGCCTCCGTTCGAGACGCTTATACTGCCGATCTCGTGACACTCGACCCGGAGTCGACGTTCGGGCAAGCGACCAACCGTTTCCGAGAGAACCACGTCACACACCTCCCAGTCGTCGAGGGCGACACAGCAGTCGGCATCGTGAGTCTCTACGACGTGATCGACTTCACGATCAGACCCGAAACACGGAGTCAGGGCGGCGACGCGGGCGCGGTCGACTCCTACGGCGGCGACGTGGCCGATCGGGCCGCTCGCACCCGAGGCGGCGGCTACGGCGCGCGGGAAGGCGAACTCTCACGAATGCTTGAACTCCCGGTTCGGGATCTCATGGCCTCACCCGTGCGGACGATTCGCCCCGAGGCGACCCTCGAAACCGCCACCGAGGAGATGTTCGATGTCGGGGGCTCGGCGCTCGTGGTGACCGACAACGGCGAGCCGTTCGGGATTCTCACAAAAACGGACCTCCTCGAATCGCTCACGTGGGAGGCCGGTGGCAACCGGGCAGTACAGGTCTACGGCAGCGAGTATCTCGATGATGTCCAGTACGAGGATATCGTCGAGATGGTCGACAAGTTCGACGCAAAAGACCGCGAGATGTCGATCCTGGATGCGAAAGTCCACCTCCACACCCACAAGGAGAAACTCCGCGGCACCCCACTCCTGCTCGCTCGGATCCGGCTCCACACCGACCGCGGGCTCTACATCGCCTCCGGCGAAGGGTATGGCGCAAGCCACGCGCTCAACGAGGCCCGGGACGTGATCGAACGGCAGATCCGTGATAAAAAGACCCACGGCCGGAGCAAGAAGCCGCCGGACGAAGAGTTCTGGGAGAAACGGTTCGGCTGGCTGTTAGAAGAGTAGGCGGCGTATTTTTTTATATATCGAATCGGCTTTGTAAAAAGAGTCGACATTCGACTGGCGTGTCGAGCTATGCCAGCCACTCGTCGGGTTTGGTGTCGTAGTCGACCTCGCTGGCCTCGATGGCGTTTTCAAGCTCGGGTTCGAGATCGAACTCCTCGTGGCTCTCACCGTCATAGCGGATGCGGACGCCGACCTCGGTGCCCTCCGGCTCGCGGCCCCGCCTGCGAGCGACTTCGAGTTCGTGGTCGTCGTACTGGGTTCGGATGGTCATCAGATTCACCGGTCGACCCCAGAGATCGAACACCCGTTCGAGCACGTCTTTGGCCTCTCCGATGTCGAGGGCGACTCCGTTGTAGCGGTGACCCAACAGCAGCTCGCCGCGGTTGGCGAAGTTGCCGTCATACACCGCAACAGAGGGCTTGCCGAAGTTGGTGAACTGCAGCAGGAGCTTTCGTTTAACGTCCTCAGCGGCCGTACTCGCCACGCGGTATTCGCTGCCGGCGTGGGAGTACTCGTAGGTGAAGTAGTTGTTGTGCATCACGAACTCGCCGGTGAGGAACTCGTCGATAAACGTCACGTCGTTGTGGCTCTCGCGGACTTCGCGCATCCGATTCCAGCCCGCGGTGTAGTCGACGTCCGCGATCGCTTCCTCGACACTGGCGTACTTCTCGTCGTCGAACATATACCGGGCGAGCTGTTCGAGCTCCGAGCGGTCGATCCCCTTGAGGAACCCACGGTTCTGCCGCTTTGCCAGCGAGAAATGGCGTTCGGCCAGCCCCTCGTAGGTCAGCAGTTTCCACGGATACCGGTCGGCGTCGACTGCCTCCTCGTCGTCGGGATCGAGCTCGCCGTCCCGGGTCGAGATCGCCCGCTCGACCACGTCGGCGTCGACTCGCGTGTCGCCTTCCGCAGCGAGGCCGGCGAGTTCCTCGAGGCGGTCTACACCAACACCGGCAATGGCTGGATCAGGGTCGAGCAACGAGGCCACTGTCTCGAAGTCGACCGCGTCGTCGAAGTTGCGCCACGTGACGCCCTCGACGCGGAGCAGTTTGTCGGCGACCTCTTTGCGATTGGTCGTGTTTTCGAGGTGGTCCCACAGCTCCTTGCCGAGTTTGTAGGGGTTCAGTCCGGGCGAGCCGAGCACGCGGGCCTGATGGTCGGCGTAGGTGATGAACTCGTCCGTCCCGGCGAACCGTTCGTCGCCCATCATGAGCGCCTCCCAGTAGGCTGCCCACCCCTCGTTCATCACCTTCGTCATCTTCTGGGCGGCGAAGTAGTAGGACTCCTCACGCAGCCGTTCGATCACGTCGGTCTCCCACTCCTCGCGGTCGACGGCTTTGCCGGCCTCCGGATCGAAGCGCTTGCCGTGGTCCCTGAGGAACGCGATCACGTCGAGCCGGGGGTCGTCGATCCCGGCGGCTTCGTCGGCCTCGGCTCGGTCTTCGAGCCACTCCTCGTCGAAGACCTGCTGGCGAACGTCTTCGGAGAGTCCGAGCTGATCGAGCTTGTCGGTGATGTCGTCGATATCGTGGTCTTCGTCGTCGATATCGGCGGCGGCCAGCGGGCGGTGTTGGTCGATCGTATCCTCAATACAGAGCATCGCGTCGATCAGTCGCTCGACTTCCGTACGGTCGATATCCGGGTCCTCCATGTACCGCTCGATCGCTTCGCCGTGGCGTTCTAGCATTGCTGCCGCGTCGGGATCGGTGCCCGCAGAGCCACGGTCGCTGTAGAGGCCGAACCAACTGTTGTTGGCGAAGAAGTCGGCGTGGGCCTCGACGTGGGTGATGACCGCCTTCTGGTCGGCCATGGTGTTGGACTCCTGCAGGAAGGCATGCGAGGGGTTGTCGTTGTTGACGATCTCGAAGGCCTTCCCCATGCCGAACTGGTCTTTCTTCTGCTGGCGGTCGTAAGCCATCCCCCAGCGCCAGTGGGGGTAGCGGTCCTGGAATCCGCTGTAGGCGATGAGTTCGTTCATTTGGTCGTGGTCGACGATCCAGTAGTTCACCGGGTAGGGGTCTAATCCGAGTTTGTGTGCCAGCGCTGCGGCTTCCCGGACCGGTTCGTCGAGTCCGGCGGCAATGCGTCTGGCGTCCAAGCGTTCGTCTTTCATTGTGAATCACTCTCCGCGCCGTCTTCGGTGCTGAGGATCTCGTAGATGGCGTCGACCACGTCGTCCGGCCGTGTCACCCGCGTCACCGCGACGTTGCCCGCCGAGCCGAGGGCGCGTTCGACCTCCTCGGCGTGGGTGGCGTTGATCGCCGTCCCGCCGGGCTGGGTCTCGACGTAGGCGTGGAGGTTCGCCGGGATCTCCTGGATCAGCGGCACCACGCGATCCTTCGTGTCGTTCGAGGAGTTCTCCGAGTCGCCGGCGGCGAACACGTAGCGGTTCCACTCGCTGAAGGGGTACTCCTCCAGAATCTCGGCGGCCAGTTCGTAGGCCGAGGAGATCCGGGTGCCGCCGCCGGATCGAATGCCGAAGAAGTCCTGCCGGTCGACCTCCCAGGCGTCGGCGTCGTGGGCGATGTAGTGGAACTCGGCGTTGTCGTACTTGCCGGTAAGATACCAGTCCAGCGGCGTCAGCGTCCGCTCGACGAGTTCGCGCTTCTGTTCGCGCATCGACCCCGAAACGTCCCGGATGTTGATCACGACGACGTTGCGCTCCTTTTTCTCGATGATCTCGGGGTGTCGATAGCGCTCGTCCTCGCGGCGGAACGGGACCTCCTTGAGCCCATCGCGGCGAATTCGGTCGCCGACGTGGGTTTGCTCGACGTTCTGTTCGAACTCCTCGAAGCTCGCCCACTTCGTGCGCTCGTCGGCGGGGATTTCGTTGTAAGCGTCTTCGATCCACGCGAAGGAAACCGGGATGCGCTCGCCGCGAGCCCACTCGAAGACCGCCCGTGGCCCCTTGCCGTCGATCTTGAGGGCTTCGCGGATGTACTCCTCGTCGAAGTCCATCGCGAGCTTCCGCTTGAGCCCTCTTTTGAATAGCTCCTCGAAATCGAGCGTGCCTTTCGGGCCGACCTTGGTCACGTCGGTGAAATCGCCTTCGACCTCCTCGACGACGCGTTTGCCTTTGGGTTCGAGATCTAATCCGAGTTCCTCGTCGAGCTCCTCGGCGAACTCCTCGGGGTCCATCTCGTAGTACTCGTGTTCTGCGCCCTCCTCGCCGGGGTCGCCCTCCTCGTCGCCCTCACCCGGTTGGGGCGGGCCAACGGGCTGACCGGGTTGGGGCGTGCCGCCCTGTCCTTGGCCGACCCCGCCCATCGACCGCTTGTCGTAGCTGAACTCGGGTAAGTCGACGATCTTCACCGGTATTTTCACCTGATCCGGCCGCGAGCCCCCGAGGTCGCCGTAGCTGATGAACTCTTCGAGGTCCTGTCTGCGCTGGTCGCCGACCTCACGAAACCGGTCTACGTCGTCTCTCAGTCCCATTTGTGTCTCACCTCTCGCATCACGGCGCGCGTTGTCAGTTCGGCCGACGCTGGCGAGTACTGGTCCGCACACAGCGTGGCGATCGTTTCGTCTTTAAGCCGTTCGGTGACCGTCCCCGTCGGTGGCTCTTCCCACTGCCGGGGGTCGAACTCCGGATAGATCCGCTTGACATCCGCCCAGTCGTAGGTCTCCAAGACTGCACGAATCACCGGAATCGAGGTCAAGTCGACGTTGTCGATCGAAAAGCCCTCGTCGCGGTGCTCCCACGCATACCGGTTGAGCGCGGTGATCACCTTGTCGCGGCGGAACTGCTCGACGGCCGCCGAGGGCTCGTTACCCATGTAGTCGCTCGACCCGAACCGGCCGAGATGTTCGGTCTCGAAGACCTTCATCAAGAGCGGATCGGGGTCGACACGGCCGCGTTCGGTCTCGACCTGTCCGTCGCCATCCCACGCATAGACGTGTTCGACGTACTCGGCGACCGTCTCCTTCGAGACGCTCTTACCGGATAGCAGCGCCTTGAGAACGGCGTCTTCCTGCTGGTCGAGAATGAAGTCCTTCACCGCAGGGAGTCGGTTCTCGTACTCGGCGGCCTCGGCCCGCGAAAAGACCGGCGCGGTCGAGAGCTGCTTGGCCATCGCGTTCAGCACGTCCTCCGGCATCACCACGTCCTCGACAGGGTGGTCGGGATGGGCGCGGCCGGTCTCCTCGTGGAGCAGATCCGCAATGATGTCGCGGGTGTAGGTGACCGGGATCCCGTGGGTACCGTCGGATTCGACGGTAATCTCGAAGGCGTCGATCTCCCGGCGGTCGTCGCCGTCCTGCAGGTAGCCCTGCTCGAACAGGCGGGCCTTCTCGATCAGCGAGAGGTTCGCGGGCAGGTCCTCGCCGTCGAGTCGACTGATGACGCTGTACATCGCCGCCGCGCCGACCGCGAACGGCGCGAGCTCGCGCTGGCGTGTCTCGCCGCGGCCGTCACGGATCGCGATCGACAGCGGGGACCGCACCCGGCTTTCGATCTCCTCGTCGTCGAGATCCGCCCAGACGCTCTTTTCGGCGGTCAGCTCCCGCCGGATGAGTTCGGCCTCCAGCCGGCGGTTGGTCAGATACCGGAACTCGTGGCGGTCCAGTCGACGCTTGAGCGCCTTGAGTGGGTCCCGGCCGTTGCGGTCGGCGTACTGGTCGAGTTCGGCGTCGAGATCCGGGTTCGATATCATCACCAGTTGGGTGTCGATGTCCATCCCGATTCCCTTGTCCAGTTTGACCCGACCCTCGTCGGGAACGTTCAGGAGCTTGCGGAGCAGATCGGCATGCTGGCTGGCATCCTCGACGACCGTCAGCAGGCTGTTGCCCTGCGAGAGCACGCCATCGTAGCTGAACGCCTGTGGATTCTTCCGGCCGCGTGAATCGAGTTCGCGCAGCATTCCGGGCATCCACGAGCCGACCAGCCGCTCTTTGGGGCTGCCGTCGTCTTCGGAGTGGAGGACGCCGATTCCCCGCCCCACGTCGACGATGTAGTTGGTCACCCGGAGATGGCTTCGGTCGGTGATCGACGAGAACAGTTTTCGCGTCCCCGCCTGCCGGTAGTTGGATTCGAGATAGTCGTAGGCCTCCCGACTGAAGGGGTCGAGCCCGCCGTCGATGACGATCGGTGGCCCATCAGGGTCGAGGTCGTTGAGCCGGGCCAGCAGGTTCTCACGGACGCTCTTGGGGAATATCGTCAGCGGATGGACCTGGACGGGGCTCTCGTACCACTGCTCGTCGTCGCTGGCATCGTCGCCGTAGCTCAGCCCGCGACTGCTGTCCGCGCCGGTAATGTTCCACTCTAAGGTGTAGCGTCGGCCCTCTGGCGTCTTGGAGTACTCCCGCAGCCCATTAATGAGACACCGCTTGAGCTCCGATTTCCCCGTCGCCGTGGGGCCGTCGAACCAGATGATTTTCTCGCCCTTGCCCCTGTTGGCGGCAATGGTTCGAAGGTCGTCGACGAAGGCGTTGAGCACCGCCGTGTTGCCGAGCACCGCGTGTTCGCCGTCGTTGTGCGGGTCGTCGAAAAAGCGGTAGCGCTCCCGCTCTTCGCCCTCCTCGATCACCGTCCGGGTATCCATCGACTCGATAGCCGCCAGCAGGTAGCGGCTGGCATGCGCCGCGATCGAGGGCGACTCGAAGGCCGCCTCGACGTACTCGTCGAGGCTCATCGGCCCCTCGTAGGCCCGCTGCAGTTGGCGGTCGGCGGCGGTGATGTAGTCTTCAGACATCTTCTTCGAGCTCGCTTTTGGCGACTTCGGCCCCAGCGAACTCCAAGACCTCTCGGGCCCCTTCCTCGGAGTAGCCCTGCTCGCGAAGCGCGTCGATCCAGGCGCTGCGCTCGTCGTCGTCGAGCTCGTTGGCCGAGACCAGCGCCGAGAAGTTGATGTTGTGTTTCTTGTCCTCCCAGAGCTTGCGTTCGAGAGCGCGGCGGAGCCGGTCGTTGTCCTGCGGATTGAAGCTGATCCCTTCGCGGGCGCGCCGCGAGACCCAGTTCGACACTTCCTGTCGGAAGTCGTCCTTGCGGTCGGCCGGAATGTCGAGTTTCTCCTCGACCGACCGGAGGAACGTCTCGTCGGGCTCCTGTTCTCGACCAGTGAGCTCGTCGGCGACGGTGGCGTCGTCGATGTAGGCCATCACGTGGTCCATGTACTTTTCGCCCTGGCGTTGGATCTCGTCGAGATCATAGGCGAGTGCGTGGCGGACGTCCTCGATGGCGCGGTTTTTGTACTCCTCGCGGACCATCTCGAGGTAGCGCTGGTAGCGCTCGAAGTTCTCTTCGGGGATCGAACCGTGGTTTTCGAGGTTCTCCTCGAAGTGGCGGAACGTCGTCAGCGGACTCAGGTAGCTCCGACCGCGGTGGGTCGAGTCCATGATCGCCTCGGCGATCTCGTCGCCGATGAACCGTGCCGAAACGCCATCCATCCCCTCGGCGATGTCGGATTGGGCCTCGCCATCCTCGCGGAGTTTCTTGACGTCGACATCGTCGTCGTCCAGCTCTCCGTTATACGCCTTGGCCTTCTGGACGAGCGTGACTGATTCGTCGTTGGGTTCGACGATCCGCGTGAGCACGCCGAACAGCCCCGCCATCTGGAGGGTGTGTGGCTCGATGTTCATGTTGGGCACGTCGGCGTTCCGGAGCATCTTGCCGTAAATTTCGGCCTCCTGCTCGTACTCCAGGACGTAGGGGTAGTCGATCCGCTTCGTGCGGTCGTTGAACGCCTCCATCTTCTCGTCGCCTTTCTTCTCGCGGTATTCGGGCATGTTCGTCCGGCCGACGATCACCTGATCGATGTCGATCCGGGGGTTGTTTTTCGGCTTGATCGTCTGTTCTTGGCTGGCGTGCAGGAAGTCGTAGAGGAACTCCCGCTGGAGTTTGAGGAGTTCCTCGCCGGAGAAGATGCCGCGGTTGGCGTTACAGAACGCCCCCGCGTAGTCGAAGGCCCGTGGGTCGGACTCGCCGTAAATAGCGAGCTTCGAGTAGTTGACATCTCCCGTTAGCTCTGTTTCGTCCTGATTCTTCTTGTCCTTCGGCTCGAAGGTCTCGACGGCCTGCCGTTTGTTCTCGCTGGCGACGAGCCGGACGATCTCGATGTGGTTGTTGAACACCGCCTCCAGATCATCGTCGTACTCCGCGAGTAGGCGGTCCATGTAGAACTCGCTGGCCGGGTCGAGATGTTGCTCGTTGCGGATTGTATAGGGCGCGTCGAGCTGCTCGTTGAGCCCCTCGATGATCATGTCTCGCTGCTCCTGTGGCAGCAAGACGAGTGGGTCCTGGTGCATCGGCGATTCGACGGTGTCGTCGGCGGGGTCCTGGTCGCGGATCACGTCACAGAGGTTGACCCACCGGAAGGTGTACATCCGGCCGCCCTCCTGCAACGTGTAGTTCTCGAAGTAGCGACGGACGAGCCAGTCGAAATGCGACTTGCCCGACCCCACGGGGCCGAGGAGGAGCTTGATTCGTTTCTCCGGGCCGAGCCCACGGGCACCGGATTTGACCTTGTTGACGAACTCGTGGATCGACTCGTGGACCTCCCGCCCGTAGAACACGTTCTCACCGTCGTGGAGGGGGTCTTCGGAGGCCATCGTGTACTCGACCACCCCGGCGTCTTCGTCGTAGGTGGTGCCGTAGTGGTCGAACATATCGGCAACCCGTTGGTGGGCGTTGCGGGCGATCCGTGGGTCGTCGGTCACCTCGTCGAGATACCAGTCGAACGTTTTGGCTTCACGGAGGTCTTCGGGAACCGATGCTTGGTAGTGCTGACTGAGGCTTTCGAGGGTTTGTCTGTCGTTGCTCATTGTATCACTGGCCACATTAGTCGACATCGGGCGTGTCGACCGACTGTGGCCGGAGGTAGCACGAAACCACGGCTGGTGGCGGCCACACGGACGCCGCAACCGAGTCTCGTTCGTGGCATGGGTACGCATACCACTCCACTGAGCCGAACACCCGGTCGGCAACGAACAACGAACGACATCGAGAACCAACGAACGGCGCGCGTGGAGAGGTGTGTTTGCCCGGTCGGGAGACCGAGACTATTTGCATTGTGTTTTTTGGAACGTATAAGGCTTTCTCCGAGATAGGTGGTCCGTGGTCGGAAGAATCGGGACACAGCAGCCCACCGCCTTGTGGGGGTAGTGGCGTGTAACCGATCGACCGGACTGTCGCGTCGGTTGGAAGTAGTCGTGTGACTACCACGGAAGGCAGTGCTTACGCGACGGTCGACGGGCCTTCGGTACACGTCGACGGCCTGCTGTCGCGGGGTCTTAGTAGGTCGGTGGCTAACACCGGGTATGAGTTTTCCCGAGTTGCCGTCGGGTTGGCGTGTCTGGAACGAGGAACCCGAAGGGAGGGTCATCTTCGCCTACCGGCCGGACGTCTTCGATTCCGACGCCTTCCCCGCGGCCTGTCTGCCGACGATCTACCTAACAAACGGCTCGCCCCAGCGTCGCCCTGGTGCTGGCTCCGTCGAAACCGACTACTGGCAGGTGAAACTGTTTCTCGAACCCGAAATCGAGGTGACTGCCACACGGTACGACGACCGCGAAGCGGCGATCGACGGCGCGATCGAAACCGCCCAACGGTTCGCCGATGGCGAGGTCGACTACCGCGACTGCTACCAGGTGCCACGAGAGACCTACTTCGAAAAACTCGATGAGCTGGTCGGCCCATCCGAACAGGGGTGAAGGTTAACGGGGTTCGGGCCGAAACTAGATGTATGTCTACTGTCACACTCATCGGTGACCGCCTCGCGGAGGTCGGTCGGGAGTTCGTCTACCGCGGCGAGGCCGACGGCTGTGCGGGCTGTCCCTACCGGAGCCAGTGTCTCAACCTCGAAGAAGGAAGACGCTACCGCATTACCGGCATTCGGGAAAACGCCCAACTGCTCGACTGTGCGCTCCACGACACTGGCGTTCGGGCTGTCGAGGTCGAACCCACACCGGTCCCGGCCAACATCGCCTCTCGGGGGGCCTACGCCGGAAGTAAAGCCAGCCTCGAAGGCAGCTGTCCCCACACGGAGTGTCCCAGCCACGAGTACTGTGTCCCGGAGGGCGTCGACTTCGACACCGAATATCGGATCGTCTCGGTCGAGGGCGAGCCTCCACACGATCACTGTCTGTTGGATCGTGACCTCACGCTCGTGAAGTTAGCCAACGACTAACGGCGGTTAGGCGACGTGGCCGACCGGTTCCGAGACGTAGCCGAAAATGTTCTCGTAGCCCTCTGCCGACAACAAAACGGGATAGAAATCGGACTCGGCGTGCAGCGGGTCGCCGTCGACCGAAGCGAACGCCGTTCCTTCGGTGACTAACTCGAAGTTGTCGACGAAGACATCGTACTCTTGGCCTGCCGGCTTCGGAATGGGCTGTTGGAGCCGGAAGACGTCTACCGTCTCGGGGGCCGGCGTATCGAATCGGCCTGTTGCCTCCGGAGTGGGGAGGGCTCCCGTCGCGGCCAGAAACGCCCGGACGAGCTCGTAGCCGGTTTCTGCGGCGGCCTCGGTGCCCTGCAGCCCGCACTCGACCTCGATCGTGTGGGGGTACTCAACCAGCCGCCCGTCGGTGTGGGAGTCGGTTTCGATCAGCACGTCGACCGGGAGCCGGGGGTAGATCGCCCGAGCGACCTCGTCGACCGACCGGATGACGCCCATCGGCTTGGGTGTCGACTGGGTCGAATGCAGCGCGAGGGTGGTACAGCCCTGGATCTCGCGGGCGACGTCGTGGGCGAGTCGGCGCTCGTGGGCCTCGGCATCCGCATCGCCCGGAAAGACACGGTTGAGATCGGCGTCGAGATACCGCTGGCCCGCTTCGAGGGCCGCCTCGTTCGCGATAATGAACTTGACTGGCCGCTGGACCGCTGGCTCCTCGGCGAAAAGCCGCTCGATAGCCAGTGGGCCACACGGCTCGTCGCCGTGAATCCCACCGACAACCGCAACCTCGGGCGTTCCATCGCCGAGCTCGTAAATTCTCATTGAAAGGGACAGGGAGCCGGGACATTTGAGCCCCGCGGTCTCGCTCGCCGTTCTTCAGTAGGGTAGCCAGCGACTAGTTATAACGGCAGATCAGTCGTCGAGATACTGGCGGTCCGATTCTTGAGCGACGGGTGTCTCGCCGTCGACCTGTAGCTGCCAGCCCTCGATCGCAGTCGGCTCGTCGAGGGCCGCCCGGAGCGTCGACCTGATGTCGGCGACGTCGACGCCGTAGAAGTCGCCGGGGACACCGTGGAGGTACTGCAGCGCGGTCTCGAAGAGACTCCGCATCCCGTCGTCGTTCTCGAAGTCGAAGTGTTTGTAGGCTCCGGCGGCGACCTGCACCATCCCGTGGAGGAACGCGCTTTCGGTGGTGCCGCTGCCGTAGTTGTACCATTCGTCCTCGAAGCAATCGTGGGAGGCGTGGAAGTCGCCCGCATTATAAAACCGGACGCCGTAGAGCACCGCCAGCCGGAGGGTGCCGTGGTTCCAGTGGCGGGTCTGAGGGTTCCAGCCCGTCGGCTCGCCGGAGAGTGGCGGCGCGACCGTCGGATCGTGGGTGTGGTCGTCCATCCCGCTCTATGGCTTTCCTGCGTGCCGACGCGCCTAACTCCATCGGTCGCGTGTTGTTCGGTCGGTCGCGTGTTGTTCGGTCGCGTGCTGTTCGGTCGGCCGCGTGTTGTTCGGTCGGTCGCGTGTTGTTTATCGGCGTCGAGCGGCAAGGCAAACCAATGAGGCGTCGACACTACGTTTCGGTCGTCGGTGCGG
>Ga0207753_1000160_pt1 | contig 27251 bp, 22 predicted proteins | sample PonA233FremontCA_2_FD_187273 | JGI IMG/M metagenome (GOLD analysis project Ga0207753, IMG submission 187273) | Salt pond sediment microbial community from Fremont, CA, USA - Pond A23 Sediment 3 (SPAdes) | ecosystem: Environmental > Aquatic > Non-marine Saline and Alkaline > Saline | place: USA... | reverse complement strand
TCTTTGATGTCTGCCTCATCCGGAATTTCGCGGTGATAACGGATTTTGATGTCACCGATTTTGGAGAGCCAGAGTGTCGCACGTCGGCCACTCGTGTTTGTGAGTTCGAAGCCAGACTGCGAAAACGTCATACTCTGGAACTCCCGTGGAGACTTCCACTTGAGTTTCCCCACCTTGTTCCCATGCTCTTTCTGGTCTTTAAGATTCGAGAGGTTGTCGTAGAACCGCGTTACGGTTCGTTGCAGAGCCTTCGAGTTCACCTCTGAGAAGACAGTGAACTCGTCTTTCCAGTTGGGGAGTCGGTAGTGGTGTTTGTACGCGGAGCCGATGTTGTCGGCGTCCACGTTCTCATACTCGTACAGAGTGTAGTTGTACGCTTGGCGATGAATGTCGATGTGGTATTCCAGTTCAGCCGCTACCGCTTGTGTCGGGCATGCAGGGTAGCGGTGACTGTACTCCATCGCTGTCTCTTGATTAGCGATGTGTCCGCTTAATGGTTTGTGTCACAGAATGCCGGATTCAACCCCGGGGTCAAGCCCCGGGGCATTCTCCTTGCATTCTGTAAACCACAATATCCCAACCCAGCGGCACGCTGCCGCGGGAATCCTCGCCCTTCAGGGCGGAGAGGATGTCAACGGCAGGCTCCTCAGTAGCAGAGCCCGAAACGTGGCGAGCGGTATAAATGAGACGCTCCCGAATATACGTTATCTCAACCATGAAAACTAACGCAGATTCTAGTACGGCGGCGATGGTTGCTGCAGGAGTCGCGGGGGCCGCAGCAACCCTCGCTGGAAAGCATCTCGTTGCCCAATTTACACGCGGTCGGTTCGGCGGTCCTGACGATTATAATGTGGCGAAAGTCACGGTTTCGGGGCCGATTCAGCGCACTCGAAACCGATCGTCATCACTCTCAGGAGGAACAGTGTGTATTGCCGACGATATCGTCGAGCAGATTGAAGCAGCTGACGACGACGAGGCTGTCGAAGCCCTCTTGCTTGGACTCAATACGCCCGGTGGAGAGGTCCTTCCGAGTGACGATATCCGCTGTGCGGCAGTCGACTTCGACGGTCCGGCGATCGCGTATGCGACCGATAGGTGTGCTTCGGGCGGCTACTGGATCGCAAGTGGGTGCGACGAGGTGTGGGCCAGAGAGGCTAGCCTCGTCGGTTCGATCGGTGTTGTTGGATCGCGACCCAACGCGGCCGGACTGGCCGACAAACTCGGGCTTTCGTATGAACAGTTTACCGCCGGTGAGTTCAAAGACGCTGGCGTCCCCCTTCGTGAAATCGAAGAAAGCGAGCGGGAGTATCTCCAGGGTATCATTGACGACTACTACGACCAGTTCGTCGAAACCGTTAGTGAGGGCCGCAATATGGATCCACAAGCCATCCGTGATACGGAGGCGCGCATCTATCTCGGGAGCGATGCCCTGGAGCTCGGGCTCGTCGACGAACTCGGAACCCAGTCCGATGTCGAAGATCGAATCGGAGATCTCATCGATGCCGAAGTCGAAACCCACGAGTTCGAACCGGATCGGAGCGTTGCCGAGCGACTGGGCCTCGGGGCCGAACGTGTCGCCTTCGCCGCTGGCAACGGTGTCGCCAACACTGCGGTGGGCGACGGTAGCGATCTCGACGTTCAACTCAAGTAAGCCGCTTCAGGGCTTGACTCGAGCTTCCCGCGATTTCGTCGGACACTCTAGCACCGCAGGTCCAGGGAATTTCCCACCCCACGACCGCATGGTCGACCTGCTGAGGAGGCTCGTCGACAGTTTGTCTCGGGGAACGGCTACGAGTGGGCGACGATCCAATCAGGCAACCCCATGCACCCACAGACGGGACAGTTCAGCAACAGAGGTCCGGAGGATTCGTCGACCAACGCGATCGCCTGGTTGGCCCCCTGGTGGGCTTCCAGGCAGATACCGGTTGCATCGAGGCACTCGTCAAGGCGAGGTCTTCGAAAAAGGAGGAGAAGAAGCTTCTAAAAAGCGTTCCCGAAGCCACAGTATGACTCACCAGCAATCTACGTCATAAGAGCGTTAGTGATGTACGGTGTCATGAACCCCAGTGCATAGCCGAGGAAATGTTCATAGAGATTTAATACACCATTGTCGACCTGTGGGTTAGCGGGAAACGCGATGATCAGAGCGAAAAAAAGCAACAGAACAGTGAGTACTATCAGATCGATATGTCCGGTCGCCTGCATCGCAAACCTGAGCTTCGTTCGTGCATCGTCGGTCTGGTCGTACGCTATGAGGACGTACAATGTCGTGCTGAGCACTGTCGCTAGAACCAGGCCAGCGGTACCCAACAGTACTGTCGGGTTCTGGAGAAGCACAGACTGGAGGCTTAACACAGAGATAGGCCCTAAACTTGCAAAGAAAAGGGCTGGCGCGAATACGCTCACCGGCCCGATATCGAAGTTTGTATCGAGGTACTCGCTCAGTGCCAGTGGGAGGTAGCCGACAAAAGCCATAATAACTCCGGACGCACCGAACGTCACGGAGGGTCTGACAATCGAAAGATTCAGATACGAAAGGACAGGGGGAAACACAAGGAGAGCAGTGAAGACAAACACCCGAAACTGCTGTTGACGACCGCTCAGAGCACTCAGAATATATAATATCGGGACAACGAGGACATACAACCCAATGTTCGTCGTCAGATGTCCGATCTCGAAGTGAATGAACGCCGATGCAAACGCCGCGAGCGGAGTGGGATTCGTATAATTGAAGACAAGTGACTCACGGACACCCAGTGGAAGGCTGTACCCAAGCCCTATGAGCAGTGGAAGCGTGAGAACAAGCACCACGTCGAATAGCTGCAGCTGGTTATACAGCGCTTGTCGTACCGATTTGTTCATCCGCTGTTCAGTATCTACACCAATACAGGTGTATACCTATTTTGCTTTGATAAGCCCTTGCCTTCGAATACCAAAATTGATTTTAGAGGGGAAGACGATCAAAGTTGAACGCTGGTGTTAGCATACACAGGGGCGGTGTAGAGCCATACACGTCGTTGCTGACTCGGTATCAACTGCTGTTACCGGTACCACCGTGCGATCAGTGCTGTTGGGACGGGAAATACGAGTCGCACGTGCCGGCCCTGACTATCCCGAGTCGAGTGACCACAGGATCGGAGACACTGGTCGATGACGAACAGTGGCGACCGAACCACCGAAACAAGGCCGAAAGGATCTACGGACTGCTTGGACTTTCGATGGCCCGGCCCTCTGTTGATAGCCTCAGCGCTGCTGCTCTTATATTCAGGCGTACGACCGGCTATCTCGAAGTTGGCGAATAGATATCCGGCGGCTGTCCTCCCGTGCATATCGTCACCAAGTACGGTCAGCAGTCTGAGCCCCCGGACTGGCCGAGTCGTTTCTATTCCTTTTTTCTACCGCCGTCAGCAGCCGTTGACTCGGACAGTACATGGAGTTCTGGCAACAGTCGGTATCCGGTCACCGTGCCGACTGCAGCAGAGACCGTGAGCGCCGTGACCAGTTGCGAGAACGGACTGAAGCCAGCGCTCGCAGCCGCTGACGCGGCAAGCACTGCGAGCACGACTCCGGGCAGGCCGATTACCGCTTCGCGGACAGCGACGCGGCGAAACCGGCGACGACGGCCGTTCGGTTGCGTCTGGAGCACCGGGAGGACATCATGATACCGCGTCTGGACGAGGTAGTTCGTTACTACAGCCAGCAGGCTGGCAATGATCGACCACTGTCCCCAGCCAACGCCGAATGCCGGATCGAGGTTGAATGCGAACCCGCTCGGCTCGGCCGACTGTTGGCTTCCGGGCGTCGACAGCACAGGTCCGACCCCGCCGTCGGCTGCGGCTTCGGTGCCCCCGTCGCTGTCGGCGGGCGTCCCATCCGGTTCGTCAGCCGGCGTCGCAGTCTCTGGACTGTCGCTGTTCTCACTGTCAGTGCCGTTGCCATCGCTTGCAGTGGTGTTGTCGTCGCCACCGCTGCCTGCATTCGTGCTGTCACCATCGCCCGCGTCGGTGTCGCCGCTACCGCCACCGCTCCCACCGCTTCCACCGCCACCGCTTCCACCCCCGCCAGTGTTTGACTCAGCATCCGGAATCTCCATGGTGTAGGTCACTGTTTCGGAGAGGGACGACGGACTGTCAGCGGCTGCCGTTACGGTGAACCCGAGTGTTGCTTGCTCGCCCGGGTCAAGCCTAAGCGTGTTACTCGCTTCGTCGACCGACTCACGCGCGCCCGTGTCAGAGATTCTGTAGATGTCCAGCCACTCGCTGTCGTGTTCGATCCGGATCGTCGCCGCCTTGTTGCTACCCGTGACACCTCCAAAACCGACAACAAAGACGTCGTCGAATGCGGTTTTCGTGCTGGGAAAAACGTCAACAGAAACAACAAGCTCGCCGTTGCTGTCGAACGACGCATAGCGGTCGCCGTTGGACGTGTCAGCCGGGGCTAGTGCAACCCCGGTGTCTTCGGTCGGGGCGAGTTCATCGACCGGGTCGGAAAGCGGGACCGCAGCCGTGGACATGACTGTCCCGCAGACGATGAGCGCGAGTCCAAGGGCGACGTGCCATTTCATATTCTGGCTGGGGGTGACGATTTACGCGGACAGTGCTCGTCTTCGTATTTCAGTGATACAGTAGGCTGGCTACGCGTTACTGTGATCCGTCTGGCGTGCTGCGAAGACGATCGAGTCGATATCATCAATAGCCGCACCAGTATTACTCTGGAGGTCAACGACAATGGAGAGTGTGATGCTATTACCGGCATTTAAATCGATAGCGTTGTCGCCATCAGAAGCATTGTCAACGATTGAACCGTTCCCACGGTCTGTATCTCGAATGTCCAGTGCGTCTCCGACGAGACCGGTTGTGCTGTTTGAGTACGTGGTCTCACTGGCGTTCACCGAAACGCCGACGTTTTTGTCACCGTTATTAGTGATGCTGAGGGCATTCTTGAACGTTGTCGTCGCCCTTTCATTGAGGGACTCCTGCTCAATCTTGATAACTGACGTACCTGATTCGGTTTCAGTTGAGATGATTTTATTGTTAGCGGTTCCACCTGGGTTGTTCGCTTGGAAGCTCAACAGCGCACCCGAGTCGCCACCCGTGTTGATTGTAACCGACCGCGTCGCTTCAACCGAGGAGAACGCACCGGAGCCAAAGATGCCGCCGACACTCGCACTGAGCATCCCGAGCCCGAGCAGCACACTCCGTCGATTCAGTCTCATCTGTTATGTTACACAACGCTAGCCCATCAGTTAGTATTGACGTGCCTGAGCGGGGCTAATGTCGACCATTAACGGCTCAAGCACGGCTATAACCCCGCTCAAGCAGCACAATAGTAAGTCCCCGGAAGCTATTGTAATTGGTATGGCACGGCAACAACGTGCTGACTAATCAACTATGAACCGCAGAAACGTACTTACCGGACTCGGTGGATTGGCAATTAGTGGCGGGGCGCTTTTGGGGACGGGCGCATTCACAAGTACCAGCGCGAACCGTCAGGTTGAGGTGAATATTCTTGGCGGAAGCGACTATGACTCCACTACTGGCGTTGTTGAGGGAGCTGGTCAGACAGCAGAACAGAACATTGCAGACGAAATAACAGAGACGCTCGGAATCGACGTTCTGGTTGATATCACGTCTTCCGCCGTCAGCGTTGAATCGCCTACTGGTACTATCAGCAATGTCGATGAGTTGTTCCCGCAGACCGATGTCGGGTATAGCAACCTAACCACGGCGTTTTCAACTGGATCAACTAATTACGTAAGCCTCGTCGCCAACGATGTGCGGATTGTCTTTGGGGGAGATGGCGATAATGAGGGCCTTCCGGCGAATTCAACCGTTAGTTTCGGAGATCTATTTGCTTTTGGACGGACTGATTCTAGTGCCGGCCCGGATGTCACATTCGACACTGACAATGCCTCTGATAGTCCCCTTTTGTCTGGTTTAGACGACAGCAACGGTACCAGCGGAGATCTATCTTCGAGTGTCGCATTCACCGGTTCTACTAGCGGCGACACAGTAGATGCAGACGTAGCAACCGGCACTACCGACGAGGCAACCGAAGATCTCAATATCACCATCGAATAACTGCCATCGGAGTACCGGCACTCCAACAAGCAGTGGCAGCGGTGCGTAACTACTGCATCCACTGGCGATAGAGAGCTGACCCCTTCTCCCGTCCAGGGCGGGGAGGATAGCAAAGTCTGCCCCGTTACTATTATAGCATGTTAACACTCTGCATAAAGCCACTTACCTGCAAGTAAGCGACCCACTATTGCGGCAGTTAGCTGGTGTTTATATACGTAAGTTTTCAAATCTGGGCAATGGCACTTAGCGGGAGAGGACGGAATCAGCGAGCGGTTGGCGAGCGGATTTCGCGGGACGAAGTATTTGAGTTACTCAGTAGTCACCGCCGCCGATACGCGCTGCACGTAGCAAAGCAAACAGACGGTAATTCGGAGCTATCAGATATCGCTGAACAGGTCGCGGCGTGGGAAAACGGGAAAGCACAGAGTGAGATCACGTCCACCGAGCGCCATCGCGTGTACACCTCAATGCAACAAACGCACTTGCCCGCGATGGACCGCGCGGGTGTGATCGACTACGACCGCGGGACTGTCACGCTGACCGAACAGGCAGCGGACCTCGACGTGTACATGGACGTCGTGCCCGAAGACTCCATTCCGTGGGGACAGTACTATTTGGGCCTGGCAGTGCTGTCGGGTGCTGTCGTTGGCGTTGCCGGACTGGATGTGTTCCCGGCCAGCATCCCTGACCTCGCGTGGGCTGGCCTCGTCGTCGTGCTGTTTCTCTGCTCCGGGCTGTACCACGTCTGGCAGAGCCAGCACCTTCGACTTGGAACGGGAGAAACGCCACCGGACGTCGAAACATGAGCAAGAAGTGGACCCGCCGGAGTGCACTCGGGCTAATCGGTAGCGGTGCCGGACTCCTTACCTGGGGGACCGGCGGGTTCACGAAGGTACAGGTAGACCGAGACGTGTCCCTCGACACCCGGCCCGACCCGAACGGGTTGGTCGGTTTCGATGACGACGACGGGGCAGTCTCGGGCTGTCCAGGAGACCGGGTCGAACTGTTCGACCTCGTGAACAACTTCGGTGACAGTATGAGCGTCAACGACATAGATGTGATAAGCGCGAACGGAGATCTCACCACCGGAGACCTCAACGACCTCGACTACCCAACATCAATCGGGTCTAACGCAACTGGCACTGTAACCGGGAAACTAGCTGCGGAGGTAGACGGCGGTAGCGGACAGATCATGTTCGAAATTGATGTGAGCCAAAATGGCGTCTCGACAACGTTAGATCGGACCGTCGATCTGACGGCTAAGACCGAGGTAATCAAGGCGTTCACCGGAACAGGAGCACAGACGTGGAACGTCCCGTCTGACGTGGGCAAAGTCGACGTCCTTGTCGTGGGAGGCGGCGGCGGCGGCGCGGCAAATACGGACTACAACAGTGCCGGTGGCGGTGGAGGCGGTGCCGGTGGAGTGGTTTTTGCAGCTGACTACGCTGTTCCGGAGGGGGGGACTATTAATCTCACCGTGGGCGACGGTGGTGCCGGAAAAGACCAGCCGGCACCGGTCACGGCAGATAACGGCGAACAGAGCACGTTTGGCCAGTTGGTAGCCGAAGGAGGCGGCGGAGGGAACCTGACGGGTGGGAACGGAGATCAATCCGCGAACGACGGTGGTTCCGGCGGTGGCGGAAGAGAAAACCCCCCGGGAGCGGCGACACAGCCCGGGACGAACGCTGGCGTAAACCGAGCCGTCGACTTTGGTAACGACGGCGCGAGAAACAGTACCGACAACGGTGGCGGTGGGGGCGGTGGTGCAGGCGAAGAGCCGAGCGACATCAGTGGCAGCGATGGTGGTGCCGGTGGAGACGGCGTCGCCGAAGCGATAATCAACGGCGAAACGTACGTATTCGCGGATATCTTCGGTACGCAGTACGGCGAGAGCAACGGTAGTGACGTATACTTCGCCGGCGGCGGCGGTGGCGGCGGCGATTTAGATGATGGTGGTAGGAATGGGAACGGTGGAACGTCCGGGAACGGTGGATTTGGCGGCGGTGGTGACGGGGCGAGCCACGAAAATGACAAGATTGCCGAGAATGGAATGAAAAACACTGGCGGCGGTGGAGGTGGTGGAGCATCAGGGCCTCCCGGGGAACCAGGCGGCGACGGCGGTTCGGGGGTTGTTCTGCTGAACTACTGTACCAGTAACCCTCCGACATCCACGCCGTCACCGACGCCCAGCGCCGAGGTGCAGGTGGACAGTACCTCAAGCCTCAATGGCGGCCAAGGCAACAGCTTCGATCTCGACCATACGATGACCAGCGGGAGCGACCAAGCAATCTACGTATTCCTCCAACTGATGGACACCTCGTCATCGAAGGATGCTGCGTCAGTGACTTATGCCGGAGACAACCTAACCGAAATCGGGAACTTCGATGGCGGGGATATCAGGGTCCAGGTGTTTCGAAAACTCGCTCCGGCTAGCGGGGAAAACGAAGTGGTAGTCAACCTCGATGGGAGTTCGGAAAACAAGGTCGGCATCGGCGTCATCGGCTTCGATAACGTCAACCAGTCGACCCCGGAAGGCGCCATCTCAACGAATTCCGGACAGGGGAGCAGCGCGACGATCACCGGCATCTCGACCGAGGGGGGCGACCTCGTCGTGGATGTGATCGGTACGGACAAAAGCGTAAACTCATCCGGGTCCGGCCAAACCGAACAGTGGGCTGCCGTGGCCGAAAGCGGCAAGCAGGCGAAGGGCAGTACGAAGGACGGTAGCGGTTCGGTCAACATGTCCTGGAGCTTCACCGGTGGGAAGTTCACCCATGTCGCCTTCAACATCAATTCTGTGTAGCCATTGCAGCCCGTCGTATTCGATGGGCGGCTATGATGGACGTGACAGGTGTTCCCGAACAGTGCTATCGATACTGCGAAGCCGCCGAACTGTTATCTGAGTTCAGAGAGAAAACCAACAACAGTAGTACCAACATCCGAGATATCAATATAATTGATATTAAAAGTTCAAACGTGCATATTAAACTCTGGTGTGAAAAATATGGCAATGAGCATAGCAGTAAATGATATGCCTTTAATAGTTAAAACCCGTGTGTCTAAAGGCTGAATGAAATGACAACGACCCTTTTTTCGACGTCCGTTCGCTCCTCTCTCAGTCGCTGGTTTGTACTGGTACTACTCGTTTCACTTGCAGTAACGCTTGCCGGAGGATACGTCACGTACGACAGCCACGTCGACGGCGTGGAGACGGTCGTCGAGCAGCAAACGACTGGCACGTGGACGGTAGAAAGCGAGTTCGAATACAGCACAACAGTGACGCGTGACACCGAGGTTTTCAGCGTGGGTGAGGAACTCAACAGCCGGTCGCTGTACTTCACAACGGTGTCGCCCGAACTCGATGGCACGTACACGGTCTCACACGACAACACCGACGGGAACGCGGCCGTGATCTCGACGGATCTGTCGCTGGTCATCCGTGCAGTCGAGGAACGGAACGGGAATCAGGTGGTCCACTGGCAGACGCGCGACTCGCTTGAGACGCTCGACGCTGTCGAAGTCACGGACGGCGAGTCGACAACAACCAGCGTCAGTGTGGCTATTCCGGCAATCCTCAGTCGGACCGAAGCGATACAGAACGACCTTCGGGCCGCCCCCGGACAGACGGAGGTCCTCCTCGTCGCCGACACAACCGTCGAGTCGTCGGTCGCCGGCGAGACGGTCACCGACACCCGCACCGACCGCATCGAGATCGTGCCTGGCCAGAGCGTCTACCGCGTCAGCACTACCACCGCCGGAGCGAGTTCCTACGACGCGACCGAGCAGGTGACCCGGACTATCGAACCGACACGGCTGGAACTGTACGGCGGGCCCGCACTTTGCGTGCTCGGACTGTTTTGTATGGCCTTCCTCGGGACAGCGCGTTGGCGCGGCTGGCTGGCAGTCACTGAACGCGAACGAGCACGCGACGAGTTCGAACGCGCGCGCGACGAGTTCGACGAGTGGACCTCGACGGCACGAATCCCCGACGCCGACGGCCGAACACCCGTTCCAACGGACTCGCTTGTCGACCTCGTTGACATCGCTATCGACAGTGACAGGCGCGTCCTCGAAGACGGTGATCAGTATGCCGTTCTCGTCGACAGCGAAATCTACACGTACACGGCTCCACCGGCTGTCGACCCGCTTTCGTCACCAGTAAGCAGAGATACCGAGCCTGTCTCGGAAGACACAGGCGAAGACACGGCGTCGCTGTCCAGTCTGCTGTTCGACGACTCGGCCGAGGATGCTGATACGACACACTCAGATGAAAGCGACACGAGTGACCCGAACAACGAGTGACGCCGTCGACTGCACGCTTCTGGAATGTCTTGACATCCTCCCCGCGCTGAAGTGCGAGGTTTTGGGCCTGTTCAGGTTATAATCTACGTAGTTTATATCGGCCTCTGTGGCTGTGGCAGGGGGGCGGTCTCGACAGCGGGTGACATCGCGCGTGACTGGCACAGTCGGCGACCCAGAATGACGGGTTCTAACGGCAGAGACACTCAATTAGCTCTCGCTGATTGAGCAACACCGATATGTATATTCTGCTGGTCTACATCGTATAGTGACACACTACGATGCTCCGAACGTATGTGGTGAGAGGGCTGACACTCGCCGGATCCGTGTTGGTTCTGGCACTCGTCGTGGGTGCGTTGGTCGGGCAGCCAGTGCTTTTGAGCTTCGTCGTGTCCGGGAGTATGTCGCCAACGATTCAGGAAGGTGATGGCTTCGTGGCGATTCCGGAGCAGGTCGCAGGCGATATCGAGCAGGGCGATGTCATCGTGTTCCAGTCACAGGAGATTCGAGGTGGGGAACTGACGACACACCGAGTTGTCGGCGAAACTGCTAGTGGATACATTACCCGGGGAGATGCGAACCCGTTCACAGATCAGGACGGGGCTGAGCCCCCAGTGACCGAAAGCCAGATCGTCGCGGTCGCCTGGCAACCCGGCGGACAGGTGGTGACGATTCCGAATTTCGGCACAGCTGTCCTCGCTGGCCGCGTCGTTGTCACGAACATTCTGACTGCGGTTACCACGGTCCTCGGAGTTGAGCAGGCAGCTGAGTCTTGGCAGGCAGGGTCGGTGATGCTCGTCTCCGGCGTGATACTGTTTGCGATAAGTCTCGGTAGCGAGCTCGTAAACGGATCTTCACGCGAGCGAGCGCGTTCGCGCGGGCAGGATACCTTCGATCCACGATACGCCGCGCTCTTCCTGACCGCAATCATCATCGTCCCTGCCAACATCGCAATGGTGGCTCCGGGTTCAACCCACCAGATTCCGGCCGGCGAAATCGCAACCGGGAACAATATTGCTCCTGGTGAACCGGTCGAGGCCACGCTTGTAGCCAACAACGAAGACGCGCTGGTGACAATGCTCGTCGTGTTCAATGCGTCCGGTCGCACGACAATCGAGAACCGGTGGCTCGACGTTCCGGGCGGAGAAACGGACTCAACAGCGTTGTATGCGCCTGCACCGCCGCGAGGCGAACAGAAGGTGGTGACCGTCTCTAAGCGCCGCTATATCGTTTTGTTGCCACCCGCTGCCATCATCGCAATGCATGACATTCATCCACTGGTGGCACTGGGTGTTATCAATGCGGCGCTCACCGTGGCTATACTGGCATTCGTTATCGGGTTACTTGGGACGAGTAAGCGGCGCATCCGTGATACCGACCGAGACATCCCGCTCTACCTACGACTAAAGCGTCGGCTGCTGTGATGGCGCGATGAGACTGTTCAACGTAACGCGGTGTAGTTGATACCGCATCGTTCACACCTGTCGCCAACACGACCGTAGTACGCGTGGTCCGTTCCAGCGGGCGACAGGCCAGTCCCGGTCAAGCGTATGTAGCCACGCCAGAACAGTATCGTCACATGGTGTCCCATCGGTATCGTTGCAGGTGTCCCAAATCGAGTTTTGGTTAGTGCAGGCTAGGATGACGACGAGCCAGATGTCGCCGGGGCCGGGAGGGCTCCCTCAACACCTAACAAGGGTAGTGACGTAATGAGTTCAATTGCTATCTTCCGTGCCGAGTCGACGGTGACTCGCTCTTTGGGAACGAGATTCTCCCCGCCTGCGATCAGCCCTCCGAGTTCGTCACACGCTGACAATCGGACGAGTGTAAGCATCGTTCGACAGAGCGTGGTTGCAGGATGGGTCGGTTCGTAGCCCTCAACAGCTCAGCGAGTCCGGTGCGAACGTTCAGCTAGACACTAGCGAGGCGGTTCTGGAGCTACTTTCTGAACACGCTCCAGTGGTGGTTGTCAGCGACCACCACCATATCCCGTCGCTGGACAGCGTGACCGGAGTCACCGAGGTGATTGCACCCGCTCTGTGTTCCTACCCCGCCTCGTACCGACTCGTCGACAGCGGCCCAGAGGGGCTCAAAATCGACCGTATTCCGGGTGCGACACCGGCGAGAAATCCGAGGCCAACACCCTGGAGACGACCGGTTCGGACCTCGGTAGGCGGGGCATCGAAGTAGCCGAAAATCGGCTGCGTGGTGGTCCCTACGGGTGAAGCGACGGCATGGGCGCAGTGGCTGGTGCTGTGGCGGTTGATGCTGGCTGGTGCTGTGGCGGTTGATGCTGGCTGGGTAGTCCCGCTGGTCCAATCACAGTTGGCCGGCAGCCGGACGTACCAAGGCAAACTGCACGTCGACTCATCCCAGTGTCGGTCTAGTGACCGAAAAGAGCTTACACTCAAGACATTTGACGACTGCCAGCCAAGGTGGGCAGGCCACATTTGAGAAACCAGCAGACACCCCTGAGATTCGGTGGTACAGCCAGTCACCAGCTGCGACGTTGCAAACAGATGGAATTGGACTCGCCGCAAGCGACGAGTTCGATGCTCCGCCGGAGGCATCGGTCGACCGGTCGTATCTGTTGCCAGTTCCTGAACTGTATATTCGAAGCGAATTCAAGGGTGTGGCCAGGATCCGCACCCCGTTGTTGTCGGTCGAATGTAGCGAGGGATGGTAGGGGAACGTACGACAGCAAGTTAGCACCGGATTGGTCTCTGATCGACCTACTGATACTGATCATCTTGTAGACCCAACAACAGCATAGAATGGGTCGTTACCCGGATGGTCGACGACACGCTCGATGTGGCTGAACCCTCCGGCAGTAAGATATTCCTCGACGAGTGCGGCCCGCTCGTCCATCGACCGCATTCGCCATGCACGGACGGCCTTTGTAGGAAACATGCGATTGGTGAAACTCACGACTACGGTGCCACCGGGTGAGAGTATGCGTTCGAACTCGCTGAATATCGCACCGGGATACTGGAGATACTGTACCGAGAGGGCACAACAGATGACATCGAACTGCTCGTCGTCTAATGGGAGTCTCTGGTTGGCGTTAAAATCCTGGGTAAAGAACTCGTCGAGCTGCTCGTTTGCTTCGAGTTCTGCTCTGTTGAGGCCGTGACCGACGACGTGTTCGAACGCGTGTGGTGGCAAAAACGAGACCCAACTGCACATTGCATCGAAGATGCGGTCGCCTGGAGACATCACTGAGGCATACAGCTCAGTCAACCGGGAGCAGAATGGATCGTCTGCGTGTGTGACAAAGCGCGGTGACCGATAGAACGATTCGTCGTCGCTGCTGTCGATCTTTTTGCGGTCTGTCTCGGTGAGGACTTGTGTCACGGTAGTTGTACGGGTTCTGGTCTGAAGAAGTCAGTGCCATTCTGGTATGGGCTCTCAACAAGCCTATCGACTCAGCTTGAGGAATCTGCGAGACAAGACAGTACAGGCGCAGCCGATCCAGAAAAATCGGTTCAGATACTCTATGACCGCGAGTAGCCGAAACCGACGCTGGCCGTCGACGGACTACTGATGCCGACGGTGGTCCTCAATCTCGGCGTCTATGCTTCGAAAGAATGGACGCGGTGGTTCGCTGGTCAGTCTGAGGACGGACTCGTTATCGACTGCTGATTTGAGTCCTGGTGGCCTGACTCGTGTGGGAATGAGAGGTATTGATTTTCCCATTCACGTCGACGCAGGAGTAATTGTTCGCCACTTGGGGTCACCTCGTAGTAGTTGGTGCGCTTGTCTTGGCTGCCTTTCTCGACGAGTCCGTGGTCGACCAATTCGTCGAGATTAGGGTAGAGTCGACCGTGATTGAGGTTGTCGATGTGGGATTCGAGTTTCTGTCGGACTGCTTGGCCGGAGGGTTGATCTGATCCGGCGATGACATACAGGAGGTCACGCTGGAAGCCGGTCAGGTCGAAGGATTGTGTGTGGACCATTCCGATAGAGTATATGTTGCCCACCCAATTAGATTGTGTGGGTGGACTAAACGAAGGCGGATGATGGGTCGACTGTTGCTCGCAGTTGTGGTTTCGCATCTGTTTGGGAGGCCCACTCACAGACGGACACCCCGTTGAGTCGGTCGAAGAGACTCGACCACCGTGCTCCCGCAGACGCACTCCTCACCCTGCTCTGGGGGGCTCATCCGACTGCAGACGGGACAGACCAGCAACTCAACGCCTGCAAGGTCGTCGACCAATGCGGTCGCCGTTTGGATATGCACACCGGCGTCGCCATCTACCGTCTGCGTGGAAGCGGCCAACTAATCGCACGACTCGTCGACGGGACTCTTGGATGATTTCCCGGGAGTTTGTGCTGACTGCTATATCTACAACCTCCGCCAAGCCGTTAAACGGTGACTTCGACGCCATTCTCAGATCCAACAAAGCACTAATATTTTACGATACCTAACTCTTTTAATATCATGTACAAAAATTAAACATGGTCTAAAATGACAGACCTACTAAATGGTAAAACAGCAGTCGTGACCGGCGCGATGAGTGGAAACGGACGAGAAATTTCTCGTCTCTACGCTGAACATGGAGCCAACGTAGTCGTTGCTGACATTCGTGAGGAGCCCCGTCAAGGAGGAGTGCCGACCCACGAACTCATCAACGAGGAAACTGCCTCCCAAGCACAGTTCGTCGACTGTGATGTCACCGCCAAGGACGACCTCGAAAACGCGATAGATACCGCCGAAGATCTCGGTGGCATCGATATCATGGTGAACAATGCGGGTGTTTTCCGAGCAGAAGAGTTTACTTCAGTCTCGGAAGACGAGTTTGACCAGTTGATAGATATCAATGTGAAGGGCGTGTTCTTCGGCACACAAGTTGCGGCCGAACGCATGATTGAGGCCGGCGGTGGTTCGATCATCAACCTCTCCAGTGTTGCCGGGCTGGAGGGTACTGGTGACTACGTCACTTACTGTACGAGTAAAGGTGCAGTTCGCCTCATGACGTATTCTACGGCTGATGCCCTCGGACCAGAGGGAATCCGCGTCAACGCGATTCACCCCGGTGTTATTGAGACCTCGATGACCACTGATGACGTCCCTATCGTCGGTACCGAAGATGGGGAGGCATTCCTGCAGTCCATCCCAAGCCGTCGCTTTGGACAGCCCGAAGATGTTGCTGATACAGCACTGTATCTCGCGAGCGACCTCAGTTCGTACGTAAACGGTGAATCACTCACCCTCGATGGTGGTATGACAAATACCGGGTGATTCCCCTCGACCAGAAACATCCCACACCGGCAACTAACACCGAGGACACATTAGACCGCTCGACTCCCGTATTGCTCTCAGTGCGGTATCGACCAATCGACACCCGCGTCCCGACTTGGGAATCATGGCGTTGTCACGACTTCGAAGGTTCAGTCTGCTACGCCGGATGGCACCGGGACCGAAAGCATGAGTCTCGCGAGCGTTCGAGTGTCGTCGTCTGTTTTGCGCTATTGATCTGCGCAATACGGTTTTCGCGTCTTTTTATGATCAAACGTAGTCACACTGTCGTGAGGGAGCAACGAGCGTCGAAAACTGTATTCCGACCTGCGTTATATCGCTGATACTGTCTATGCTTGAAACGTCTTTGCCGCGTACGGGACCCTCAGCAGTCAGGATCGAGGCACGCGATCAGCCGGGTGAAATACAGCCACACGTAGCGTTGCGACAAACGGAAGTTCGATACACTCGTACACTCAGTACTCCAATGGGCAAGCCAGCGCTGATCGTGAGCCAGTCGGGGCGACTCACACCGTGGCTGTCGACGCTTGTCGGCGCACAAGAATACGAGCCGGTCTCGACACTCGTGACCGAGCGCGCGGAGAACGGCCGATATTATTTTTCACCCGCAACAGTCGCGCAGATAGACCAACGCATCCACCGGATGGATGAGCAGTTAGTCGTCGTTGACGGCGTCCCCCATCCGGGCCAACTCGTAGACGTCCGGGGACGGCTCCAGTCGACCACCGTCGTGGACAAGCGCCGCGTCTTCTGGGAGCGACTGGCAGCAAAGAACCCGGTAGCTGCAACACGAATGTCGTTGCAGGAAGCCCGCCTCGCGCGCCGACGAGCGGCAAACGAACAGCGAGACGCTGCGACAGGGGGCCCATCCGGCACGAGCGGCCAGGTCGCTGACTGCGACAAGCGGATCCAGACGCTCCGAGATCGGCTCGAACAGCACCAGGAAGCCGCCCGTCGACGAGTCCGAACCGGCCACACGGCTGTCGACGCCACGGTCGTCTTACTCGGCGGCGTCGGCGCTCCGACAACGGCTCTGTGGGGTGAGCTGACTGGCCGGGAGGCCTCCACCGAGATCGGCCGCCCCGCTCGGCCAGCGACTGCACAGACAACCGTTGGACCACACACAGTTGCAGTGACTGATACCCCTGGAATACCGGCCAGTGACGGACTTCCACAGTGGATAACAGACGTCCTTCCAGGTCTCGTAACGGCCCTCGAGCAGGCAACATGTCTCCTTGGAGTCGGCGCGGACCACGAGGCCGTTCTGGAATCAGTCGCCGAAAGCTGTGGCCTACCATACCGGTCGCTTGCCGACGCTGACGCAACGGTGGCTCGGATGGCACTCGACGACCTCCTACCGAGCGTGACCTGCGCGATCCGACTGCCCTACCGCGACGACACACAGGCGCTCGTCTCGGACCTACATGACCGGACAGTCGTCCATGAGACCGAGTACAGCGATGCCCTCTACGTGCGTCTGGAGGCCGCACAGACAGCTATCGATGACCTACACCGTCGGGTAACCGCAGTCGACGGTGAACTGAAACGGCTCGAAACGAGTTCGGATGGCGACGTGACAGACACTCTCGATTGAGCACTTCGGACGACAGGTGAGGGACGTCCGCGATGTATTGGAGGTCGGAGACGAGTTCGGAGGGCAGCTACTCCAGTTGGTGGTAGTCGAGTTCGTGACCCTCATCGAGAGCGGCCTGAACAGCGTCGCTCGGCGTGCCAACCGGAGCAGTGTCGGTTCGCATCCCGCCGATGTCGGAGTCCTCGAAGAGGATGTTTCGTTGCCACTCCGGATCGGTTTCGGGGAAGTCCGTCCGGTAGTGGGCCCCGCGTGATTCGTCACGTTCGGCTGCACCGCGGAGTACAGCCTCGGCGGCCGTCAGCATGAAGCCGATGTCGACGGCGAACTCGAAGGAGTCGCTCGTGATCGACCCGACGTCCATATCGGCAGTCTGCTCGCGAAGCTCCGACAGCCGCTTGAGGCCAGCCTGTAGCGTCGACTCGTCCCTGAGGATCCCCGCGTGGTCCCACATCAGTTCCTGGAGTTCAGTGACGATCTCCATGACGTCGTAGGTCCCCTCACGGGAGGCCATCGCATTGAGGGTCGTGAAATGGGGTTCGGCGAGTTCGTCGACGAGGTCGGCCGGGACCTCTCCTGGACCGTCGACCCGGTCTGCGAGGCGATCGCCGGTAACCGCACCGAAGGCAACGGTCTCGGCCAGCGAGTTCCCCCCGAGGCGGTTCGCCCCGTGGACCCCAGCCATTGTTTCGCCGATGGCAAACAGCCCCTCCACATCAGTTTCTCCGTACTCGTCTACAGCGACCCCGCCCATGCCGTAGTGGGACGTTGGTGCGACTTCGACGGGTTCGGTAGCCATATCCACACCGAGGTCGTCGAACCGCTCGTACATCCGCGGGAGGCGCTCCTGGATGAACTCGGCGTCCCGGTGGGAGATGTCGAGATAGACGCCGCCGTTGTCGGTTCCGCGGCCCTCTGTGATCTCTTGGGCGATTGCACGGGCGACGACATCCCGCGCATCGAGTTCCATCTGATCCGGCGAGTAGCGCTCCATGAACCGCTCGCCCTCGCTGTTGTACAGTCGACCGCCCTCGCCGCGGACTGCTTCGGTGACGAGTCGACCGCTCCACGGCTCCCACTCGGGATCTGTATCGTCTACCGCCATGCCGGTCGGGTGGAACTGGACGAACTCCATATCCATCAGCGAAGCTCCGGCATCGTAGGCGAGTGCGGGACCGTCACCGTTGTTCTCGTCATCACGCGAGGTATGGCGGTTGTAGATGGCAGCGTAGCCACCGGCAGCGAGAACGATGCTCCCTGTATTGAACAAGACGAACCGCCCGGAATCCATGTCGAACCCCACTGCTCCATAGACCTGCTCGCCGTCCGAGAGGAGCTTTGTGATCATCACGTTCTCTCGGTACGGAATTTCGAGCTCTTGGGCGCGGTCGACGAGCGTGTTGAGCATCGACTCGCCGGTATGATCGCCAGCGAAGGCGGTTCGACGGAACGACTGGGCTCCGAAGAACCGCTGGTCGATCTCCCCGTCGTCGGTTCGGGAGTACTCCATGCCCCACTCGTCGAGTTCGCGGAGACGGTCGGGCATCTGTTTGGCGACCGTCTCGACTTTCTCGGGATCGTTGAGAAAGTGGCCCTCGTTGAGCGTATCGGCGGCGTGAACCGCCCAGTTGTCTTCGGGGTCGTGGGTTCCGAGTGCGCCGTTGATCCCACCGCGTGCCCACGTCGTATGTGCATCGCCGTGGCCGCGCTTGCCGAGAACCAGCACGTCGTCGATACCCTGTTCGGCGAGTGTGATAGCGCTTCGTGCGCCAGCAGCACCGGCGCCGATGACCAGCACTGAGATATCGATCTGGTCGTACTCGATCGAACTGTCGGCTGCCACAGCCCCCGTTTTTTCCATACCTATCAATAGGTGCTTGAGGCACTTGAGGCCTTCGCGAGCGCGCGTGCGCGAGAGGCAGCCATCGGCGAGTTTGACCTCCAGGATTTCGAGGTCGTGGTGGCTACCGATAATGGTCCGGACCTCGTCGCCCGAGAGGATGTCGGCGGCCGTGTTCGCGTTGAGTTCTTGGGGCAGAATCGTCGCGTCTGCGATCTCGCCGTACTCGTTTTCAGTCCCCGTTCCTGTTCGAGCGAGTGTCCGGATGCCCGGCGCGATTCGCTTGGCCTCCCTACAGATGGCGAGACTGGCTCCGGGTTCGTCGGTCAGCGCGACGATAGCGTCGGCCCGCTCGAGGTCCGCCTGTTCGACAATCGACGGTGCCGTCGCATCCCCCCGTATGACCACAGCGACATGTTCGTCCGCGATCTCCTCCAAACGATCCTCGCTTTTTCGATCACGACGACCTCATATCCGCGGTCCGTAAGCTCTCGTGCCGTTCGTAGCCCAATACGCCCGCCGTCGCCGATGATAATACGTTTCCGGATCTGGCATGGGTTCCTCGCGCTGTCGGAGTCGTCAACCGTCCACTGTCGCCGTCGTCCCACATAGTGTTAGATCAGGACACAGTTCAACGTTCTCGTCGCACACGGGCAGCACGTCGAAACACACTGATCGGCCTATGCTCAACACAGGACAACTAGTTCTGTGGCGGGACGCTACCGTCTGAACTGTCCCATTACGTTTTGTTCGGCACGTGCGAGCCGCTGGGAGAACGCCGAGGTCGAAATGTCGACCTGGTCGGCAAGCGACTCTATCGACGGGTTCTCACCGGCGGCATAGTAGCCCTGCTTGAGGACGATTCGGTTAGGATACGCTCGATGCGATCGGGAGTCGGACCTCGATCGTTGTCCCTGATTGTGATCTGGGCACCTCGATTTCCCCGTCGAGATTCTTGATTATCCAATAAGCTAGATACATACCCAGACCCTGACCGTGGACCAGTGGTTCTTCCTTCCCATCGGCCAGGACTTGTCGTTCGCTTTCGGGAAACCCGGGACCCTCGTCGGCGATCCTGATCACTATCTGTCGATCGGTTATAGTGACTGTGACATCGATAGTGGGCTGTGGACCGGTGTGTTTGGCGGCGTTTTCGAGTAGCTCCCACAACGCCGTCTCGATTCGCGGCAACGTCTCAGCAACCGCCGTCTCCGGGATCTCGGTTGTCACCGACGTATTCGGATAGCGTTCCTCGAGTTGAGCGATCGAGTCGCCGATAATCGATGTCACATCAAGGGCTTCCAATTCCGGTGACAGATCACGGTTTGCTTCGATACGACGGGCGGATTCTGTGAGGTTCAACAGTCGATCGCCCGCCTGCAGGATCGCGTCGGCATTCGTTTTAGCGTCGCCGTCGAGGTCGGCCGCCAGCATCTCGGCCCGCCCGTTGATCACCGTCAGTTTGTTGCGAACGTTGTGCCGCAGTACGCGATTCATCACGCTGATTAGCCCCTCACGTTGGCGTCGCTGAGTCGCGTCCCGAACCATCGCTTGTGCCCCAACGATGTCGTCCGCCGTCCGTGCCTCCCTATCGATACTCGGCTCATATATGGGGACGATCCGCATGTCGGCGTGAACAGTGCGGCCGGATCGGGTTGCCACCGGGAGATCACGCACCTGGAGCGACTTACCGCTTGTGACCTCCTCGAGATACCGATTGGTCTCCTCGACTGTCTGGTCGTCCGGGGCGAGCACCGAAATCGGCTCGCCAGTGAGTTCGCCCGGCTCGTATCGAAGAAACTCTTCGACCGACGGCGAGACGAAACTAAACCGCCCCTCCCGGTCGATCCGGAAAATAAACGCGAAGCTCGCCGCGATGACTGCCCGATAGAGCTCGTTGCGCTGGTTGAGTTCACGTTCCCGTTGGATCAGCCGCCGACGTTGGCGTTCGCGATCGGTAATGTCATCGAGCGTGAACACCGTTACTGCCGAGTCGCCGATCGTTATCGACCTGAGAGACACAAAATAGTACTCCGACTGGCCGTCGGCGTCGCGTTCGATGATTTTGCTATCACCATCTCGTGTAGCAGCCACTGCCGGGAGTACGTCGGCGAGCCGCTTGCCGACCGCGTCTCCGAGTTCCGGAAACACACTCACAGCAGCTGGCGAGAAATCCTGGATCCGACCGCCATCGTCCACGATCACCGCAGCACCACCACTTTGGACTGCCGTTCGAACGGCCAGGAACTGATCGCCGAATACGTACAGCGTCCCGATGGCAAACGCTGCGACCCCGATCGGTGCATAAATGAAGTTGATCAACTCCGGCGTCGCGATCGCGATAATATCGAGCGTGACAGGCAGCGCCAGGAGGCTGGTGAGAATCCCTAGCGGCCGGGTATCGTAGTCGGACTCGACGTACAGTTCGAAGATCATGAACAGCCCAATGGCAGCAAGGACGTACGACAGACCCGTCGACACCCAGTGTGCGACCCCGTGATTGATCGCCAGATACCGGAACGGTGTGGTCATCTCGGTCGTCGTGAAATACAAGCCGTGGATCGGGTTCGTGAGTTTTATTACCACCACGGTGATGAATACGCCAGCACCGAGTCGACGGAGCGTTGTATTCGTGTGCACCTCTCGGCCGGTGTAGGCGGACGCGAAGTACAGCCATGCCCAGACAGTTGCGAACCCGGAGATCAATCCGACAGTGTAGGTAGCCTCGCGAAACGGGTCCGGGACGACAAAGAACCCTGTTTTGAGGATCGCCCAGAGACCGGTTGTCGCAAGCAGGCCCACTAACCCGTACCGGAGTTCGGCATCATCGAACGTCCTGGCACGCGGAATCGCAAGAAAACAGGCGATCGCACTGACGAGAAACAGCCCAATATATGCCACGCCAGTAGGTGCCGCCCACGCTGCAGTCATTGATTTATTAATCGTGTTGACGGGTAATAAGAAGCCGGTTCGGATCGGTCCCAAACGGGCCAGATACCTGCGCGTGGTAGCCGAACGCCCGGAACCATATATTTCTGAGATTATATACGTTCAGTATTTGACGCCGACCAATCACAAAACCGATCTATCGTTATCTCCAACTAACCTATAATGAGTGCTGACGGCGAGGACCAGTCTCGACTTCGGTCTCTCGCTTCGATCTCCAAGGGGGCGTCGTTGTACACGCTCGGCAAAGTTGTCTCCGACGGGGGCGAATTCGCGCTGCACTTCCTCGTCTCGCGGTGGCTTGGACCCGTCAGCTACGGGTTGTTCGCCTACGGGAAGACACTCGCCTTCAGTGCGTTGTTGCTCACCAACCTCGGCTCGGAGACGTCGATCCTCAAATACCTGCCACAGCACGAAGACGATCCCACCAAGCGCCGGTTCCTCTTGGGTCTCGCCTGGCTGACCTCGTTCGGTGGTGGGCTCCTCGTTTCCGGGTCGCTGTTCGTCTTCGCACCGACGGTATCGGAGTTCACGCTCGCTGAGCCACGGTTTATCGGCATCCTCCGACTCTTTGCGGCCATCCTCTTCGTCGACACCCTCGGGAACCTGTTGTATGCAACCTTTCGAGCGGTCGAACTGATCGAGTACGAAATCCTCAGCAAGCGGCTCTTCAAACCACTGCTTCGTGTCGCTGGAGTCGGCATCGTGATCGTCCTCGGTGGCACACTGTACGATGTCGTCGTCGCACTGGTGGCCGCAGGCGTCGTGACGCTGGTTGTCGCTGGCTATCTGTTTCTCAGTCGACTCGGTATCCGGCCATCGCTCAGGTCCCCAGAGTCGACCAGTCGAACCGTCCGAGAGTACTACAACTACTCGCTGCCGCTGACGTTCAAAGAGGCAGGCACCCTGCTCCAGGGGCGAGTTGACGTGCTCATGGTGGGGCTATTCCTATCGTCGACGGCCGTCGGTATCTACAACGTTGCTGTGCTCATCGCAGGCGTGCTGTATATTCCACTGCTCGCGGTCGACCAACTGTTTCCGCCGCTGGCATCCAAGCTCGTCGCACAGGACAAACGGGACGACCTCGCGGAGGTCTACAGCGTCGTGACGCGGTGGGTGTTCAGTATCAGTCTACCGCTCGGAGTCCTTGCGGTCGTCTACCGGGCAGAACTGCTCGGGCTCTTCGGCCCGGAGTTCACCGCTGGAACGCTCGTTTTGGCTCTGATCGTGGTCGGCCAGCTCTGTCTCGCCGGGACCGGGCCGAGCGACTCGCTGTTAATGATGAGCGATCACCAGTACGTCGTGATGGCCAACGAGTGGGTCTTCGGACTCGCTAACGTGGCTCTGAACTACATCTGTATCCAAGCCTTCGGGTTGCTCGGCGCAGCCATTGCCTCTGCTGGAGTTCTTGCGGTACGGAATCTAACGACAGTGGCTGAACTGCACTATCTCGAAGGCATCCACCCCTACTCCCTGGAGTTTGGCAAACCGGTTGTTGCCGGAGTTCTCGCAAGCGGCTGGATGGTGGTCGCCGCTGGGCTATTCTCGGAGGCCAGCGCGGCGGTGATCGGCAGTGTTGGCGGGCTATTCATCTACGCTGGGAGCCTTCGATTATTGGGTCTCGAAGCCGTCGACTACCAGCTCTATCGGCGGCTCACGACAGTGCGCAGTGAGGATGATCCACAGCCAGCCGACGACTGAGTTTGTTCTCGATATCTATATGTCGGTTGCTCGCGGGCGGGTTCGGCGTTTCTCTCGGAGTATCCACCCGTTGGCCCAGTAAGTGACGAAATCCGACGAGAGATCATCATCGTAGCAGTCGGTATGCGCCACGTCAGGTCAATCAGCGGTGGCCCAGTTCGCGGTACCGCGCCTCGATGTCGACCATCGGTCGTGGGTAGTCGATACCTATCTCAACGCCGTATGCAGCCGCCTCGTGGTCGTCCATCCGCCACGGGCGATGGGCCGACGTGGCTGGAAGCCCGTCGAGTTCGGGACACCACGTCGTGACGTACTCGGCGTTGCCGTCGTAGCGCTCGGCTTGCGAGAGGACGTTGAAGTAGTTGTCCCGCGAGTCGTTGCCGACGCCAGCCTGATAGGCCCAGTTGCCCCAGTTCGAGGCCACATCGTAGTCGACCAGTTGCTGTTCGAAGTAGGCCGCACCCCACCGCCAGTCGATCCCGAGGACATCCACCAGAACAGACGCGACGTTCTGGCGGCCGCGGTTCGACATATATCCGGTCCGGTTCAACTCGCGCATGTTCGCGTCGACAAACGGGATGCCGGTTTCGCCGTCAGCCCACCGCTGGAACGCCTGACGGTCCTGCTCCCATTGTTTGTCGACATCACGGATACCGGTCGGCGCGAAGAAGTCCCCTCCGTGCTTCAGAAACTGGAACTGGAAGTAGTCCCGCCATAGCAACTCAAAGACCAGCCAGTAGGTGTCCTCGTTGGAGACACGCTCGGCTTCGTAGCGTTGGACTTCCCGACGGATCCACCGCGGCGAGAGACAGCCGGTTGCGAGCCACGCAGAAAACTTCGAGGAGTAGTCGGCCCCCAGCATCCCGTTGCGGGTGTGCTTGTACTCCCGGAGGTGATCTCCCTCCCAAATGTAGTCTTCGAGCCGCCGTTTGCCCGCGGATTCGCCGCCCTTGAACCGGAGGACGCCACGGTCGTCGGACGGTGGCTCGTCGTCGACCGTCGTCAGCGCCGGAATCTCACCGGGGTCGAGGCCAAGCTCGGCCACCGGCACCGTCTCGGGGGCGTCGACAGGCTCGCGGACCGCCGTCCCCTGCTCGACTTCCTTGCGCCACGGCGTGAACGTATCGTTGATGCGGTCGTACGGCGTCGGAAGGTCATCGAGGTGGTACAGCGTGTGGGTCCAGCGTCGCTCGAAAGCGACGTGCTCGGGCAACGACTCACGAACTGCGGACTCCCGCTCCAGTTCTTCGGTCGCCGGTTTCGTTTGCGCGTAGACAGCCTGGGCGTCGACCTGCTCGACGAGGTCGGGAATCACCGTCTCGACTCGACCTGTTCGGACCAACAACTCGCCGCCTTGCTTCCGGAGCGTCTCGCGGAGGTCCAGGAGGCTTTCGCGGCGGAACCGGGCTCGAATCGGCCCGCGCTTGGCAGTTCCATACTGCGTCTCCCCTCGCCGTCGTGGATCAGCAACGTACACCGGGACCACCCTGTCCGCAGCAGTGACGGCGTCAGCCAGGGTTGGGTTGTCGTCGACACGAAGGTCATCTCGGAACCAGACGACGGCAGTATCCATGGCCTATCGAGGGTCTGACTCGACATGAAGCCACGGTAATCGAAGGGTCTCTTCCGACCGTGGGTGTCGAGCCCCCAATCCCCTCCGCATCTATCAAAATAGGTCGCCATCTCTTGAGGACGCGACCTGAGGATGTTGTTCGGGAGGTGACATCGCCGGTCGACCACCGATTGCAGCTTGTCCGAGTGTGATCAAAATCTGCCGGCTCAGTTCGGCAACGATTCGTCTCGATAAAAGAAATTCGGCGTCCGAACCGTATCGTCGTACTCGTTGTGGAACACGTGTGTCGTCGACGATGCGTTCGGCGGGAGCAGCCATGATCGGTCGCCGGTCACCGAACGCCCTGCGGCGTGTTCTTCGTGTTCGAATCGTTTGAACTGCTCTGCGGCTGTATGATGATCGACGATTCGAACGCTGTGGCGATCAAACGAATGCAAAACAGCTCGGTTGAGTGCTGTGAGCGCTCGGTCTTTCCACAGAGACCTGTCGGTCGTCGTATCGAACCCGAGTCGGTCACCGATCTCTGGGAGTTTGTCATACCGGTCTCGATCCCCAAGATCTCGACTGCCGATCTCGGTCCCCATATACCAGCCATTGAACGGAGCTGCAGGATATCGGAGTCCGCCAATTTCCAATACCATATCTGATACAATCGGGACGGCATACCACTGTAGCTCAAGCTCATCGAACCACTCGTGGTCCGGATGCGAGAGTGGTACCTCAACTACGATCTCTTCGGGGAGTTCAAACAATTCTGGCTCTTGATCCCCGACCTGGATCACTACTGGAAGCACGTCAAACGGGGTGCCTTCACCCTCCCACCCACGAGACTGACAATACCTCGTCAACGCTACGGTGTCTGGATCGCCAACGATCCCTGTTGCTGTGTCGTAGCCAGCATACCGGATTAGTTGCTTGTTCCAAATACGAACTTGTGGGGTTTCCTGTACCGCCGCTGGAAACACAGAGATCGTCGGACGAATGTGCCCCTCGTTAGTAGCCGCCGTGATATGTTCAACTAACGCTTCGTAAACTGCTGTTGGGCTGGTGGCGTCCCGACAGTCACGCACTCGCAGGCGATCCCAGAAGTGTCGACCGATACACCGGTTGCTGTTTCGCCACGCCATTTTCGCGCCATATGCGAGCTCCATCGATGTGTGGGTATAGCTTCCAGTCTGACCGATGGCGTGCCAAATATCCGTGATGCGATCATCGATCGCAGCATCGCGATCACATTCGCTGTAACATCGGCGAATGAATTCGGCTGCAGCCTCGTATCGTTCCTGTCTGCCTGTTTTTGGCTGCGGAGCGTTCACGACTAGTTGTTCGGTGGTGATGAATATCAGTTTAGCTTTTTTACTGCTGTATGTGTGCGGTCGGTGTCTACCAACAACTGCTATTGCACTCCAGACAGTAGACTGAATCAATGGAACAATCGTTTTCGGTCGATACCCAGCCAATCATACGGGACCTCCAGAACCGTGACTTCGCTGTCAGTGATGACAACCCAACAGTCGTTCAAGGTGACGCTACTGCGTTCGTTGGCATCAACGCACCACTTGAGATTGTTCCGCTCACCAACGATCGACCGTTGACTATTATTTCAGCTATTTCGACTGCTGTCGACGGTGGGCATGTACCGATACTGGCCGTTGATCGAGACTGTGAGCATACCGTCCGCGAGTTCCTCTCGGCTCCATTTGGGCTCGCTGGGTCGCAGAACGGCACAAGACAGTGTTACGCCACCGAAGGGAGGATTCGGCTCGCCGACGGCAGCTATGCGTGTGTCCCCACAGATGAACCTCTTTCATGGACGGAGGCCTCTGAGGGGGAGTCTGCTGAGCCGCGACAACTACAGCTCATGTCGAACTCCGAGCCGATCGCGACCGTTGAGTCTGCCGAAGCAATCGCTTGCCCTGCTCCACACCCAGATCGGTTCCAATACCGGTACAGCCGAAACG